>JAAUXT010084050.1_pt1 | contig 43621 bp, 51 predicted proteins | sample 7278171 | NCBI WGS metagenome assembly JAAUXT01 (sample SAMN14350112, study PRJNA611818) | marine sediment metagenome | isolation source: surface marine sediment (1.8m) | place: French Polynesia: Moorea | collected 2018-08
GGGTAGTGGGGGGGTTGGTTAGTGGGGGAGGGGGTGGTTAGAGGGGAGGGGGTGGTTACATTCCAAAGTGTGGACAGATGCACACATGAATGCTAAGGGGTTTTAAGCCGACAGCGGCACCTAGATGGCCGGCTACGCGACCATCAACAACCTCCCTCCACTTGCACGTGCACATATATGCACACACGCACACACACACACACGCACACAGTGTGGCGATCAGTGGTGAAACACTGACAGCTACTTTCATCAGAATCCGACACCTGGTGAAGAATTTACGCGCAGGAAGATACGGTCTGCAACGCCGAAAATTTTGGCCACTCCGTGGGAGACGAAACAACTCACGGGGTCAATTGTCTTTGGATTCAGCCGGTCGGAGACTCGTGGTGTGCCGCACGTCTTGGTCTCAGACGCGGGTGTGGGAGTCACTCCTGACCCTCGTGCACTCTGTGACCCCGTCGTCGCGCGCCTCTGACCACCCGACCTCGGCCCCGTCGTGCTGGACCCGACGCTCACTCGACCTCGCGCTGAGGACGCCATGGAATCGCTGAAAAGATGCCGAACAAGTTTGATGAATGTCCCCAAGGAGCAAGATTTCTGCCCACCAGTGCCCACGCACGAAAACTTCACCAAAGCAAAGTCCTGGTCTGGTCTATCTTTGATCTTCAACCGGTTTCTCTGGTTACAAATTTTGAGGCAAGAAAACACTCGAGTCACTTGCCTATTGCCGCCGCAATAAAGCAAGCTCCTGCAGTTGAACTGTTGACAGCATCACTGATCCAGTGTTGTACCTGCAGCGAAGCAGAATGCCTGGATTTCTTCAGGACAGATCCAGATATTCCCGAAATTTCAGTTCATGTTTTGTTGTTGCGTGTTGCAGTTTTGGTTTTTCAGATTTTTGTTTTGCGAGGCAAACATTTTCAACTCAACGCTGATGTTTTTCGGAGCGCTAAACATTTCTCTTCGTGATGGCGGAATGAGCTGTCACAAAAAGGATGAAGCTTCATCTGGATCTTTTTGCGTGGGCAACTGACTGAACAATTGTTGACGAGGTAAGACCTATCCTCGTACTGATTGGTGTGAGACATCACAAGCGAGGACGAATTTCCTGTGGAAGTGGTGTTTTGGCGGTCGCTCGAGCCTCAGGCCCGACGATTCTCCTCAAACCGGAAGTGAGGGACTTTCGGGAACTTGCGGGCCGTTTGCCATGATTTTCTTTCTGACAACAAATTTTCAGTGCAGAATAGTGACAATTGCTTGGGTACACTTGAAAATTGCAGCCAAATTTTACTGCACAGCCGGGGATGGCGACCTTTGACGTCCCGGATCGAGAGGTTGCAAAATACTTCAAGTTCGGGTTGTGTCAAATGGACCCGAGAAAATCTAGCTGTTCTTGTCACAACTGTTCTCAACACAGGACTGGTGAAAGTTGAAAAAAGTGTTCGCAGTTGTTCTTTTCGTTGTCGGATATCCACGCACAACAGCCCTCGTGATGACAGATGCGCGGTTTTGAAGAGGCCGGCCTCAGCGCCCGCCACGGAGGAAGCTGCCTCGTCCCATCCGCCCAGCTTCGTTCGCTCGGCGCAGCAGCAGCTGCTGCAGATGCTGCTCCGATACCATCAGCCGAGCCGTGCACATGTCGCGGACACAAGCTCTCGCTGCTGACGGGCGATCCTGCACACGTACGAGTACCACACTCCAAAATGCATTTGAGCAGCAGAAAGCCTCAAACTCTGCTTGTTGATGGTGAAAGCTGATGCTGTTTTTCCCAGCTGGGCTGAGTGTGGGGAACTGTGAGTCAAAACCAACTGAGGACTGACGATTCACATACGATTCACATACCACCGGATATCAGAACAATGTTTGGACAGATTTGAAACCCATCTGCTGGACATCGATTACATCACCGAAATCTTGAACTGCGTTCCCAAGACTGGGCCTTAATGAGCGGTGCTCTGCACTGGGATTGATGGATAGAGAGGACGTACACCGGAGTTAGACGTTCGTCAGGGGTTCGACGCTGAAGTTTTGCAAGTAAGTTTCCACTGATTGAGTCAGCCTGGTTTGCTCATGAAAACAATGTCCCGAAAACACCGTTTCAACGTTGAAAGTTGGTTCGTGATGCAAACCCATCTTCGACACATTTATCCCACGTACGAGCAGCTGTGGTTTTCTCCTGCGTGGATGGGAACAGGATGAGAGCAAAACAGGGTTTGAGTCTCGTATTGGCAGACAAGAGAACACACATTGAATCTTTAGTCCTCAACAAAATTCTTGCTTTGTTTGTGGGGCTTGGAAGACACAACATCGACACTCATGTTGCATGGGAAGAGTTGACAATTCGCACTTGGTAATCGTAGCATCAAGATGATCAGTGTCTTCGGCGTTGGTTGGATTTTTGAAGGTTCCGGGAGACTTGACTTCATGATGCCTGGTTGAAACTTCTGCGAATTCAAAGCAGGTTCCCTTTGGGGTCTTGAACATATTTTTCTGACTGGCCAAGTCGGATTGCAGCACGACGACTTGCAGCTGATCATGACTATACACAGAGCTGCACCGACGCGGCGGCCACACTGCTGAGCTACAGATGTTGACCTACTTTCCCTTCGTTGTTCCCCGTGTTCCGTGAGCTGTGTTTGCTGGGTTCCCTCCCAGCGCGTCTTTCATCAGATCCCTCTTCATTACGTTGAGGATTATTACACGGAGTCCAGGGCCCATGTCGAGCTGGACATGTCTGCCTTTCACAGCAGTCCTTTCCACGAAATAAATTGCAAGAACCACAAAGCACTTCGTGGCGTGACAGGGTGGAATTTCCGAAACAAGACCTGTGCGCATTATCATCTTCCGGTGCAGGGTCGGCAAACTGCTGCAGAAAACATTTCTAAGTCATGCAATTTGTCTCTGTTGGAATCAGGCACATTTGTTGAACATGAAAAAAGATGTTCACAGCTTGACATTCTGTTTTTGAGTGGCAAATGTTGAAGGAAACCGTATCGCGCGGCTGACTGGATCCTTGTCCCAGAGCAAGCAAATGAGAACTTCTACTCGACTCAGTCTGACAGTCCTAAACCGGCGTTTTCTTTCTTCAAGTGAGCTGATATTTAAATTAAAAAGTTTTTTCTGCATGATGGGAGGTCTCCATCCCACAAACTTTCTTCAAATTAGCCGAGAAACCAAACCAACCGACCTCGAATTTGCTGAGTTGGTGAACAGCAGAGGTGAATTGGTCGCATCACTGGACACCCAAACAAGAGCATGACCACGTTTCCCTATTTGGCCGGCATGTCGTCGCGTGCAGACAACAGTCTGAAGCCGCTGTGAGCTGAATAGCAACTTGCCATAGTTTGAGGCATGTGCTTCTTTCTTTGTATGTCCAGAATTCTTGTCCTGCAGGTCTCTTGTGAGACACAAAAGGGACGATCTTCAAAACAGGTCTGTGCACTGTTGGGTGCATTTTCCTGAGCCGCACACGACGAACAGAGCCTGGAACAGGTCCCTGACAAAAACATCCACTGTGATTCAAAAATGACATGCCAGAACCAGCGTGATGAAGATTGTAAGGGGTTATTTACAAGTAACCTGAAGGTTATTTCGTTCCTGACACGCCCAAATCTGTTTCAGACATTTGGGATCAGACAAATTGATAAGCAGGCCTCATGTCGTTGCGCCTGCGGTTCGTGAAGTGCCAAGGAATATCCGGAGACATTCGGAGATGCCATGGCGTTGTTGCCCGCGGCGTATCTCTCCCCATCTACAAGTTCTGGTCATGTCAGGCCAAACAAGCTGTGCTGCGGTCATTTGTCACAAACCAATATTGGCAGCAATGCACAAGCGCTTTTTGTGTCGCTTTTATCAGATCCTGTACGACAGAAACCAAAAGGAATGGTATTTGAAAATTTCGAACCAAACATGTTTCACGTAACAACAATAGTTTGGATCGTGGACTCTGAATCACACCAAGGTCGAAATGTCTTGATTGAACTTTTTGCTGAATCAAACGTTCCTTGGTTCCGACGGACAACCTGCCTACCTCGTGGGAGGAGTTGTTCGAAATCTCTATCGCGTTGGATTTTGTCGAACTCAGTTGAACTTCCATTTGTTCAGACGAACCGTTGAGAGAGAGGTAAAGTCAAAAACCAAACGTGCATCTGCATGGGATCTTGGTCTGAGGCCGGAGACCGAGTAGTGGTGCGGGTGGTTTGTGTTGTTCTCACGGGAAGTGACGAGTGCTCCCGAAATCCAACTAACAGGTTGCATAAACTGCACCCGTTTGCAGTGAAGTGAAAGACGAGGATCATTTCCCCAAAACTTTTGTCTTTCAATGAAGCGAGGACTGTCTGAGCTTTTCTCTTCTGCGACTGATAAATTTACTCCATCTTCCGTCCAGAGAAGGCGAGGCCGGGTCACATTTCTGTCTGAGCTCGTTCCGTAATCAGGCACACTCCGTGGGCACGAGTCGTATTTGCGGAAAAAGTAATATGAATCTGAAAGCTCCACAAGGCCTTCTCCTCTTCAGTCCGATTTTCGTCTCTGGTCTTCCGCAGATATGGAATCATGTGCAAGGCTTGTCATTTCGGGATTGCTTTCTGATGGCACCTCAGCAAACACTCCAACTTGCCTTCACAACTTCTACATCTTAGCGAGTTATCTGTAATGGGAAGTAGACGATTCATCTCGCTCTTAGGGGGGAAACACGATCAAAGCTGATTGACGAGAGATTGCTGTGGAAAAGCCACAAAAATATGCACTGCAAAACACAAAAGCTTTTCACGCATTTGATTCACTGCATCACCTGCTATTTGCTAATAAATATTTCCGAGCGTAGTAATGGCAGGTGCGTTGTGCACCAAACGCATCACTCTTGACTGGGTAATGAAGCTGAGCCATCAGTGAAAGTGAATAAGTTTGGGTTGAAATGCGCATTTAGGCCAGAAAAGAGCAGAGTGATCTGTCAGGAGGGGACATCACGAATTCAGTCCTGATGTTTCCCACCAAGGTTGCGGACACGATGAGCAGTGAATCATGGGCATCAGTTCTCATGCAACAAACACCGCTCTGGCATCCCCACAGCTGTGATCAAGCTCAAGGTTCTTCTCACCCTCGTGACCTTCATGTATCGGAACACTTCCTGTCTGCGCAGGGTGTAGGAAGTCTGATAGTGTGGCAGTGTGCCCGTGGTGAGTACAGGTTCATCAGACCTGTTGAGAAAACCTCACTCCACTACATCCCAGGAAAACGCAGGCTTTACCACCCAATACTTTTTGCACATTTGACGTGTTGTGCAGCCGTGAGACGAGAGAGGCGAACAGCCTGGCGGGAATCCCGCATTGCCTGCTCAACACCGTGTCCATCAGATGAAAACCTGCTCGCTTCGCCTGTGATTTGTTGGTCAAGGTAACGAGTCAGGAAGTACAGCTGAGCTCACGGCAAATGAGAAGATTCTGACGTGGTTCAACATCCACACGTTTGTGGCGTTAAGTTGACGTTCACATTCAGTTCAGACAGGCAGAGCTTTGTGTGGTGAGCCACGGATGCAAAGGATGTTTCCGTTGAACTTCAGGTGGAGATATTCTGTTCATTCTATTTGTTCAAGGAAACAAGGGTGACAAGACAAATGACCCAAGATTCTTTTGCGGTGTGTAGTTGTTCTGACAAAATTTGTCAGGCAGATGAAATTTCACTGTTCGCGCAGTGGTTTATCTCTGGGCTGAACCCACAGGCCTTCCGAGGGAGTGTAATTCACACAAGGTGCCTGCCTTCAGGGAATCCAGGACGGGTGCAGGGGACCCAATCCGGTCTGGCTGAGTTTGAACTCTTGGGTTGGGAACACTATTTTGGCGTCCCTGTGGCGCAAAAAAAGGGGCGTACATGTATTGTTTTCAGGGTCAGGGAGGTCGACCCGAGGCCCCCTGCGTCCACTGGAAACCTGGGCGAACCTTGGTCTGAACTCCGACAATTCATTGTGATAGGTCTGTGAAATCCAGCCATGTCTTCTCGCAGTCCAACAAAAAGTTTGCAGCACAATGGGAGGATCTGTGGAGGGGATCAATACGATGCGCTCTTTGCTCGCCATCCCCAATACATACAGAAATTAGATCAAGGCGAGGGCTCAACAGAGATGTGTAGAATTACCAAAAGTCGATTGCAGTGAGGTCCAAGGAGCACACAGTTGTGTGCTGTGGCTGAACTGCAAGTATCCACTTGTGGCCCTGGGACAACACTAGACGTGCCTGCCTCGCTGTTACACGTTGTGTATGTCCACAAGCTTTTGTATTTCATTGCATTTGACACGAAAGAGCGTGAGTTTTGAACGTTTGTGAAATACGTCACAAATTTGCTCGGCCAAATTGCTCCACATGAACCGCAGAACAACTGTAGCAGAACCCTTGCAGAGTTCACTTGTTCGCAAGATGATTGAATGTGCTCTGTCCTGACTTTTATGCAATCTGACATTTGTTTGCAATTTCACTACCTCCATCGTGCACTCATTTCACTTCATTTCCAAATCACCGAAGTCACGTGCACCCAAAAGACCAGGGCCTTGGAACCGTTTCCCCAGGTCCGATTCCGTCTCACATTGATTCGTTGGGGTCAGGGGCCGCTTCCTTGATTATAGACTTATGAAGTAAACTGCCTCGTTTTTACGAGGCAAGAATCTTGCTTTCTGATAATTGCATAATTGGGGATAAGTGGCCCGTCACTGCATCTGGGAATCCACCAGCTTCAGCTTGCAAGGGGCGCGCGTGTTTTGAAGATTGCGTCGAGCTCATCTGCACGCACGAGCACAAGAGCTTCGGATTCAAATTCAAGCGAAGCAAAATTATTCTTGTCTGAAGCACGCACAACCCGTGGAATCTGAAACTAATCTTCAATGTAGTGGAATCTGAGTGAAACACTTCACAATTTTAATGCAGCAATTTTAAGTTGAAAAGCGCTCCATCTTGTCGAGGGTTTCAATCAAACACGAACATGACCTCCTTGAACTTTGGGAAGAATGGCCCATTGAGCTGCACAGATAGCTCAGAGTTGAACTTGTTTGGTCCCCACTCGGTTTACAGGAAGAGCACTTGCGCGCAGCTCAGATTTGATGAAGTATCGACTGAGTTTTGTGGCGCGGAATCGATGTCTTTGATCCACGGCTTGTAAATCAAGTGCGAGGAGGTTGCGTGTCGCACGCCAGGGGCGCTCCTCACATGTTGATGCTCATTTTCGTGGATCAGGAGCCGGGTGCTGTGCACGGAGCTGTGGCGAAGCCACCCGCCCGGTTCACGGCACAAACTACACTCATTGCGTGTGGGCCATGAATGGATGCAGAGAAAACGGTTTTGGCCTGAGGTTTGTCAGGGCGGCCACGATGGGATCGTGCAAGAAACTCGAGGTTGAAAGAACGGGAAGGGTTGATTGGCACTTTCACCCACGAGTCCTGTGATCTCAGTTGTCTGAATGACATCGCCCTTCTCATTGACCACGGAAGTTGTTGGTCTAAATTCCTTCTTCATTATAATGAATACACTGGACGGTTCAACATCCAGGTCAGAAAAGAACTGAACTATTTGATGCAGAGTCTACGCAAGGCCCAGTTGAGCGACAGGCTCCTTGGGTGGGTTTCAATCAGACTCCAAGTTTAGATTGATCATTCCGTTCATCAAGGCGACCCGGTAAATTCATCAAGACTGCTATCCCCACTCTGATTGTCCCTTGTTCTTTCTGCCCCTCACAGTCGCAGAGAGGCGCGATGCTGCTGGCGCTGGCGCTGGTGCTGGGGGTCGGGCTGCCCGGCACCTCCGGATTCGACGACGCCAAGCGCCTGTACGACGACCTGCTCAAGAAGAGCGGCTACAACAAACTGATCCGTCCCGTCGGAAACACGTCCGACACGCTCACCGTCAAGCTGGGGCTGCGGCTCACACAGATCATCGACGTCGTGAGTAGTTACTTTGTTTTGTTTCGTGTGTGTGTGTGTGTGTGTGTGTGTGTGTGTGTGTGTGTGTGCGTGTCTGCGCCCATGTATCCGTTTGTCTGTGTTAGTGTGAATATGTCGTCGTGAAACGAACCGGAAACATACAAGAAACTTTCCTTTTGTTCTTGAAAACGAAAACATTTGTGTCAATTAATTTTCACGACATGCGACGAGTGCATTGAAGCACGGTCCTCTTGTTCATCTTGCAATCGGCTTGGCAGCATGTTTCTTTTGTGCTCATGAAGTCACGCAAGTTCTCTGAAAAATGCGGCGGAGTGGGACGGGATTCTTGGTTCGTGTGCGTTCTTCTCATCGCTCAAAGTTCGGCAGCTCCTTTCGTCGAGTACCGAGAGTTATGGCGGACGTGAACCGAAACTGAGCTTCTCAGGACTTCCACTTTTTCGGGCAGAAACGATCTGTGACAACCTCATTTTCCTCCCCTTCAAAGATTGCATTAAATCGCGTGGGTAGACTCTGGATTGTACGAGGTTCTTGAGCACGAATTAGAATCCAATTTCGGTGGCGGGTGCACCAGCAGAGAGCAGGTCATTTTGAGTGGAATTGCCCCGCCGGATCCCATTATCACTAACAACCTCCAACATCTACAGACTCCAAATGGAAAATCTTCCCCATTTCCAACTCAAAGATTCAATAACAAAAATATCAGCGCCCTCGGGCACAAACTCCGCTGAAGCAAATTGCGTTGCTCCGCACTTCCTTGATTTTCAGATTCGAATTACTCTCAAATTTGTTGAGCCCCTGCGGACTTTTTCCTTTGTTTCGAAAGTTTAAAACTCAGAGCTCTGAAAGAAAGTCCTTGTCAAACACCACAAAGCTTGAAACCTCTGACAAAGGTGACATTCAAAAGATTGCGCGACAAAGGAGATTAGTTCTCGCAGTAACATCACCCACATTTGGTTCTCAGATTCAGATAGAGTTTTCAAATGCCAAACTTCCTTCCTTGCGCAAAGCTCGCAAATGGAAAAGGAAAAACTACAATTTCCAGTCCACAAAAGCTGCCAAAAAGGTTCCAACTGAAGACATTTGATGTTGTCTGCGGGAAGTTATTTGCAAAATTCTTTTGTTGTCCAGAAAGGAACAACAGGTGACGTTATTCTCTCGTACGAAGAAGTGCACCTGAGAAAAATACGAGGGGAATTTCATAAGTAACCGTTCATGCCTCGTATCTTCCGAATGGATACTTCCACAGAAACAATCCTTTGGATTTCACAACTTTGTCACACAAAGAATTAGTTGGCATATTCTGGCAGTCCTGAACACATTCCTTCCTGAACAATCTCACCTTCAAAGTTTGAAGAATTTTAAGCTTTGACTATCCTCAATTCTTATGCACTCTCTGTACTTCAGTCCTTGGCCATTGACAATCAATAGTCACAAGGCAAGATACGAGGCAAAAACGGTTACTTATGAAATTCCCCTCGTATCTGTTCCTTGTGTACTACAGGAATTCTCACCTTTCACACTGGAAAGTCATATGAAAACTCGTAGGGTGAAGACAGTGAGACTCGTAAGAACGTGCCACAGGTGCACAAAGCAAAAACTTGAAGTGACAAAGATTCCAGAACAGAAGCTCAACAATGCATTCATTTCCTCGTGAGCCGAAGTTCCCTTTTGGCAAGTTTCTTTGAAGTCAGATTTCGCCTGTGGGGATTCCATATTGCTGCACATGGAGGAGAGGCATGTATCTTCCAAGACTCTTGCAAAAGGCAAGAATCTCCTCCCAATGAAATCTTCCACTTTCTCTGACAAAAACTGACTCCCTTATACCATCCACAATACTTGGTCTTGAGGCAAACAAAGAAGCTTTTTGGCTTGAATTCCGCAGTGTTTTTCGTGAGGAATGATGGCCAAAATCACGGTTCATGGAGTAAGTGCTGTGTTCTGCAGATTCTGTGTTGATTCCGAAAGACAAGAGGACCAGGTCGCAGGCTCTGAGGGAATCTTAGCGTGTGAATCAGGACGACATTCTGCCCTTATTCCACCCACGTCAATATCTCACATTGAGAGCCCGAGCTTCGCTATCGAAGGCATTGTCTACAGTGTGTCGTATCTTGGACTTCTTTGTCGAAAACACGCCAGGAATATTGCGTGGGTCTCTTGGAATGTTAATTTCAACTGAAAGGAGCTCAATTGTTCAAACCTCACAGGACTTTGTGACTTGACCACGTACTGTAGCAACAAGACGTCTGCCGTTTGCGTGGTTTCACTTGGATTCAATAGAGTAAACTCAGGAACTCTGACTTGAACGTCGAAACAAAATCACATGTTCGTTTCACATGTTACCGGAATCGATCTCCTCCAGTGCTCCACATGGGACATGGGAGGCTCGAGCGCTTTCCTCGTCGCTCTCCGCTGTTCCTCGCAAAATCCCGGAAATAGAAAAGATGTTTTGGAGTGCTCAGTGAAGGGGAAAGTCTGATAACAGTTATCTCCAAAATAGCCCCGTGCCCTGCGCAGCAAATGAACTTCTTTTGCAAGTTTGCGAGGATAATATTGTAACGCGGGCTGCGCGACCACTGTGATTACTTTGTTGGTCAATGAAGGGAAAATTCTGATAAGAAAATTTCCAGACAGCGAATGTGAAGAAATCAAGCCGCAGTTCTTTCCATATTTGAGTCCATTTCAGTCCATCAACGTAATTATCAGCTTCTCATGCCAGTTGTCATGCAACGGGCTTTCCTGTTCTCAGTTAGAAACACGTCATCATCGTTGTTGTCTCTGCCTGACGTCTGCCTGTGTTTTCGCTTGACCTGTCCGCAGAATTACCGGCAGGACCGAGGCAGTCAGGCTCCTCGAATCTGATTGCCTCCACTAACTGGAGTCTGAAAGCCTCCGTCTGATTCAGCACGCAATCCAGGTACAATGGGCCCGTATGCAGAATGTAACTCAATTTAGAGGAGTTCACCCTGTTTGCGCCTTTGACCTTTTTCTCCGCTGCAGCCGCAGCCGAGATGCTGGGTTATGGAGAGGAAAATTGAAGCAAATCGCACTTCATCTCGATCCATCTTGTGGGTCCTACGCAATGTAACCTCGCCCACCGAGATGGGGACAATTTGTCACCTTGATGAGCAGCTGTGCAGAAAGTTTTCATCTGGAATCCTGCCCCCTTTTGAGATCGAGAAGCCATCTTTTTTGAAAACATCAGAAACTCTGGTTCAGTTGGAAGCCAAGTGTTCCAGCAGACACATTCTTCAACTTGATTCTCTGAAGATTGTCTCAAAATAGAAATCTGTGGTCTCGAAGTGACCGTTGATGAACATCAAATTTCTTCGTCAGGAGAATCATTGCTTCCTTTCACTTCAATTCCAGCTTATTTTTCCCTCTCCAGGGACATGAAGGTGATATCTGATTATAAAAAGGCAGGCTTTCTCCTCCCAAGGGATGTTTAAGCAATCAAGGAAACATAACTCCATATGTAGACTGATCGCACAAATGGGACGGTACCTTGATCGGACATGTTTAATGCATGGGGTCTGTTATCTGTGAGATGAAGTTTATCAAGGGCCTTCGGCAAAAGTGGAAAGATTGAGATTGATTTTCCAAGAAAGACATTACAGGAAACACAGTGAAGGAACTAAAACCAGTTCCTCATGAAAAACAAGCACCTGGACCATTTTCTTGTTCGTTCAGATCCTGTTCACTCAAATGGCAGAGAGAGAAGGGAGAACTCGCCGTCAATGGCTCACATTGTGTATTCCGAGGCTGGACCACCCTGCTTATCAGTCGACACTCAGACATCTGGACAGTATGTTGAGGTGAACCGAACAGGAAAGGAGTCCGGGGTCCAAGTGCTGGGCTGTCGAGTCTCATCTGTTCCTTTCCAAGGTTCCTGTTGGCTGTCATCTGTAGAAAGACTGAGCTTTGTGTTTCTTCCTCTTCTCACAAAGGACAGCAACGTGCTTTTTGAAATGTTTCGCCAACTCACACACTCGGCAAGCTGTCAGCTCCGAGACCTTGTGTTGAGGGAGTTTCTTTCCTCGTGCAGAAAACAACTTGGTTGCTGACGTTAATGGCCAAATCCCTCCCTTCGTGTCACAGCTCTGCATCTTGAAGTGTCTCAAAAGTCAGCGGAAAAAGGGGAGATTCGAAAGGAAAAGTCTGTGTGGTTATTGACAGTCCTTAATAAACACATGCACATTCTCATTTCCTCATTGCTGTAGTTAATCCGAAAGGCTTTCCCTGCCGACTGTCGGGAGATTTGTACAGAAGTGTCGACATCTCAAATGCTTTGCGTTTGATTATTTTGGCAGATAAAAAATAAGTGCTTTTTCATTCGCTGCTGATGTATACTGAAATGCAGATGTTCTTTGGATGCTTACAATTCTCCTTTGTCAGGAACGTGTTCTTTCACGGAATGAATCCCCACACACCTTCCCCGTTGATTCCACATGAGTCAAGTTGACGTGACGCTGAGGATTTGAAGGTTTGCAAGAAGACTCGTTTCCTTCAGACTTTGTGGAGGTCGGGTTTGTGTTTTTTTCAATCCGAAAGTTTTCCCCACAAGCAAACTGCGTGGGAAGGACGCGCCTTACGAGGCACTCGTTTGCACGAAATACTGTTTCATGCACAGAACAAAGTTTCATCTGCAAAGCGATACATAGACTGAGTTGATGTGCAAGGCAAATGTATCTCGGTGAACCCTGTCGCATTCACTATTCAGTCTCCCAGAGCGCTCACGAATATGGAGCAACTTCATCCAGTGCAGCGATGAAGCCATTCTGATTACCTGTTTTGTACAGGTCACGATGTTAAGTCCTTCTAATTGGAATGGGCCGGAGACAGAGTGAAGGTACGTGGGTGGAAACCGCGGCCGATTTTGCCGCTTTGGTCTGATGCAGTATTGATCTCGGGTCGCGAACCTGGGAGTCAGTAGAGCCACCAGTCTGCGCTGGTTGTCTGATCACCCCGCTGGAACCTTCTCAACCTCGCCCATTCACTTCCACTCGGAGCTGCGAACATTCACACGCTGATTAACAATTGTGACTGCAGCTCCATTGCGCAGTCCGCCTCCCCCTCATTGAAACAGGGTTGTATTGCAAAGGATAATTTGCATCGACATTCTTTCTGACTTTGAACATGTCTGCACGACGTCAGTCAGGTTTTGAAGTTGGAAGGACAATATCCTCAGATGCTTCTTGAAACCGGAGCCCTTTGTTTCGACACTGTGAATAGAAACTTTCCTGACTGAAGCTTCAAAGCTTCAAATGCAGCTTCAAACGACACAAGGAACTTTTGAAGGGAAAAGTTCTCAAGGAAACCTTCAGAGAGAGGAATGCGACAAAGAATGCCGCAAAACTTCAGAGACTCAGATGTCATCAAATCTGCAAGTCTGACAATATTTCCCTCGGCATGAAAGAAAAGAGACATTGTTGGAAGGAAGAAGCTGGCTTCTCGCAGAAAGGCGCCGAGATGCAATTGCGGAGGGTCTGATTCATCACTTGTGTCCGGGGTGACGACAGCACTGGGAGACCAGACCAGTGCGCAACTGGATTCAGCCTCATGCTGCATGTAAATAAAATGCAGAATCACTTCGCGTCATTCAAGTTGTCTTGGAAGGACAAGCTTTGTGCAGCGTGAGCGAGCAAGGTGATGCTTACTCCATTTCAATCCCAAACTCCAGACTAGTTATGTCTTTCTCCAACAAAAAACTCGGTGTTGGTTTTCATCTTCTTTCCCCTGGAGAAAAGAGTGATGAGTGTTTTCCTTCCGACCAGAAGCTCTTGCGCGCTGCGGAACGGAACAAGAGCGCAAAAGCCAAGTCCATGTTTCCACACGAACCACTGTTGACAAAGGTCTCCAAGTCCTGGATGACTGCAAATGAAATCTGCACTCTGTATACAGACCGTATTGACCCACGCAAACCCAGGTCGAATTCAAAATCATATTGTTCGTGTCCATAAGATTTCGACAGGAGAGAAGGCCAGTTCACTGCCATCTTGACCCTCAAGTGGAACTGCGTCACAGCTGTGCGAGTCAGAAAGTTTCCTTCGCCCAAAGGTGCTGTTTGCGTGCGGAACAGCGGGAACCAGTTTTTGCAGGAGTGTCAACCCGAGGGAAGCCTGTCCTTCGACTTCTCTGTCATTGACCAGACAACCTTCCTGCTTGTGAACCGAGGAATTATACAGACTGGAGCAGCACTTTCCCTACGTCTGACAGCTGCAGATAAGAATTTTAGAGCCCATCTGCGGCGACCCGTTGATGCGGTCAAGGATTCGCGAATCTTGTTCCGCACTGAATCGACCTTTGGATGGTCTTGGATTTCGTGTGCTTCCGCAACACAAGGGCCCTGAGTTGTGCTCGCTGAGTTGTGCTCACAGTCACACGACAAGCCGTTCTGATACGAATATTCCAAGAGTTGTTTCCTTCGTCATAATGACACGTGTGGCGACTTGTTGAGACCGTTTGAGCCTTACCGGTTCGTACGTATTTTGTGGCGCAATGGATCGTATGGTGCTCAACTCGTGAAAACTGGCCAGCTGCGAGCTGAGAAACAGAAATTTTGTTTCATGATGGAACAAAAACAAAGCCGAAGCTTACGGTGCGAGGCCCCACTTGACGAAACGACAATGAACTTGCGAAGCAATTGAATCGTTGTCAAAACGCGCTGGAAGTCTTATTTCGGTATTGCATGCTGTTTGAATTTATGACACGAGAACAATTACACGTATAAAATGGAAGAGAAATGACAGCTGACAGACACAGTTCAAGCTAATATCCAAGCAGGCCCAGGTCGTCACAACGTGCGAGATCTGTCTGCCAATCTTCCCAGATGCTCACTTTCTCACTTTGTTTGAAATGGATTCAGTCTTTGCCAAATCACTCATTTTAGAAAGGAAATCAAGCAGTGCAACTTTGGTCCATTTGCGCTCGGCGTCTCTCACAGTACGATTGCTGACGACATCTCCGCACGGACCAAAGATGCTCGCAGCCTGAACGCTGAATACTGAACACATCAGAACGAGTGTTCTGGGCCGAGCTACGCAGACCCGCCTCGCTGCTCACAGACTCGAGTTTCTCTGAACACAAATCTTCTGGTTCACGATCAGCCCGAGGTGAGCAATGGGATCTTATGGCGCTTTGGGGGAATTCAGGCAGACATTGGTTTTGCGCATAAAGTGACAGTTATGAAGGTGATTGTGACAGTCCTGATTAGAATTTATGTCAAATATGGACAGAGGGTCCATCTAAACTTCATTTGGGACATGAAACTGATTTAACATTAATGTGACTTGAAAACCACTGCAGTCTTTTATTTTTCTGGGGGAACGTCGAGGTTTGGATAAGCGAACAAATGGACTTCTCTCCGGACTCGCATTTGTCCACGGGTGGCATGCCTCCCAAAACTACAAGAACAACCAACTGAAGAGTAAGTTCAGAGTTACTGCGTCCAACAGTGACATCAAATGGCGGATCTGTCACAAAATCACTGCCACCATGGGACCACTTCGCATTGAACGATGTGACCCATTTTCAAAAGCCATCCATTTTTGACGAACTGCACCGCGCGTGCATACAGCAGTCGAAAACGGACTGAACCCTCAAAATGCCACGAATTATGAAACGTTATTCCCAAGTGCACAGTTACTTCCACTTGTCATTCTCGGAACAAAATAAAGGCAGCGGGGTTGCCCTCGTAAACATCGGGTTTAGTGAGGCGGACTGAGCAGAGCCGTCGACTGGGGAGGGTGATAAAGGCTTCACCATGATTCTCACGTACATCACACGTACATCTATATTTCTCTCATATTTGCGAGGGAAAGCTCATTCCTGGAAGAGTTCCTTTTGGAATAATTGTGTGGAGTCTGCAGTGAAAGTCACTTTCACAAGGGTAAAATAGCGTTGTAATGATGCCAGGAAGAAGACGGAGAACGCAGGGTCTTTTGCGAAAAGGTCACATACATCCTGCAATTTGCATCCAGCGTGAAGACCAAAGAGATCAAAGTCAATTAAGCAAATTGACGGGGACGTAAATTACAGCGAAAGCCTGACAGTTTCAGTTACGCGTTCTCATCTGCGTAGCACACAGCTGTACCCTCAGATGATAATCGACTTCTGTCATCTCATCTGCGTCTGCATGTGGGAGATAGACTCAACTGCATGTACTCCCACGAAAGGGTCCAAAAGCACACGTGCACATGAGCATTTCCAGCTTCTACGAGTCTTTCCATCCAATTCCTCACCTGCAGCCAATGGGTGGAGCTCCACACGTACCTGGCAACGGTGTGTGGGCCCAGGAATCTCGATCAAAATTCAGCTCAGGACACAAGGTTCATGGATAAAAACTGTTGCAGAACAGTCTGCGTTGGTCTGTATCTTTTACCCCCTCCCACCTTGACGATACTGTAAACAAGTAATGCCCTCTCGGTTGTGGATTAGGCACAGATGGGCTTCTGATGAACTGAGAAGGGTACGCAACACTCGGTTACAACAGCCTCAACATCATGTGAACACGGAGCGTACTGAGCTGGGCAGCTTGCCACCAGCAAAAATTCATCTGTTCGTAGTGCGGCCCATGTCATCAAGGAAGGGCGGAACAACGCTTTCATAGCTCCGCGCAAAAGTTTTGGCTTGGTGCACAAACAGCCAACAGGTTCACACAAAACAAGACCAATGTTCTGAGGAAAGGGAATGTTGTTTGAGTCACAAAGCTTGAACCTCTCCCTCCAGATCCCTGCACGAGTATCTCCAGGCAGCGTGTGTATGGGTTTCAGAGGAACAGACCTTCCACCAAGCAAAATCAATGCGTCTTTAATTGCCACTTGTAAAGAAGGCATGAGATGAATAGAAGTCTCTTCTGCCTCGGGACAATTCCTTCCGACAGAACCTGAGCGGAAAACGGGGAGAGAAGACAAAAGAGACACGGCCTAACGAAGTTGTTTCCCAGGTTGCGAATTTTAATTACACGCTTGTCAAGTCTTAACAGAACCATGGAAAGGACAACCTGATGTGACAAGTGGAATTCTTTCTCTGCAATTATACGTTGGTGGATCTCAAGATGCAATCAATCTCTGTGCACTTGACGAGTTCGTGTGTGGTTGGAATGCGAGCTGATTCTTGAGTGCGCGTTGCGCAGACGCACCAAGGCTCCACTCCATCACTTCAACAGTTCTCGCCAGAAGAGCATTGACAGGCTGATGATAAATTAGGTTTTGTCATCCCTTCTCTACTGTCACACACTTCTACTTCTGCACATCAAATCCAAACTGAACCTGTCGGATTTAGGCACAATCGACTTCAAATGTGCTCCACTCCAAATCCCCTTTCCTTGTCACCATGGTGCCTACAGTTCTGCTTGCTCTCGAGAAGGAAAGTCTTCCAAGTGGTTTCCGTCCTGATTCTGGATTTTGTTTGAGACAGACTCTTTTCGGGTTTCGTGAAGCACCTGTCATCTTTTCCCACCAGATGTTTGCGGAATGAAAACACGGTGGGAGCTCAGAGAAAACAGGTGCTCGCGAATTCCCCGAGACCACTGATGTGGTGATGTGGACTTTTCCCCAAGGTACAAAGGAAAGCTGTTTAAACACCAGCCCAATAACATGAAATTGCAATCTCGCTCTTGCTCCAATCCTATTTGCACTTCTGAGACTACAGGCTCCTTTTGAACGAGATTATCTCTCAAAGAGCCTGTGTCTGAGACTCTCCCTATACTTTACCAGTGGAGAGGAGGCGAGAGTAAAAGCTTCAAACACGGTTTGTCGCCAAGCCTGCAGGCTTCTGTCGTAATTTCAGTTTGTTCCCCTCCAACTTTGTCCCAACTTTTTCACTTTGTCATCCTCTTCGCATCGAAAAATGAAGAGTTGCAGCAGGTCCACTCGAATCATCCCACACCGCATTATTAACTCAAAGCAGCCCGGGTTGCTTCATCATCTGAAAGAGCCCGGCTTTGGTGGGAATCAGATCTGAGCTCACGGAGCGAGGCTCGCGTCCGCGCGACACCCGCCCGCAGCCCCGCGGGACTTTTCATGGTCATCAATCTCCGGTGGAGCCGGCCACCTGCAGCGCCGCTTCAAAGCAGGGACCAGAAAAAAACCCTCAACCGAATCACGATGGGGAGAAAGATGTCCCCCAAGCTGCGTGAGAAACCAACCGCCTCCCACCAAAAGCACTTTCCACTGCAAAGACAAATCCCCGCGAAGCGAGCATGCTCCACACAACGCCGGCTTTGTAAGGGCGCTCAAAAACGATGTCATATCTTCTGGACCCTAATCCCTGTCATCTGAACCAAAGCATGCCTGCCGCCAACTGAGGCCCGGAACCGCCATTGATTCGTGGGTTCCTCGTGTTAAAAGCTCCCGAACCCAACAATTACTGTTTTCAAACTTGCAGGGAAACGACTGAATCTGCAGGCCGCAATGGTTTCCTCCCCGGGTCGGTAATTCTATCTCGGGTTCTGCTTGTTGTAGCAGGTGGATCAATAGCCGAGCTTTTAGCCACACAAGCTCTCTTACAAAATTCGGTGCAGAAGAAAAGAGACGGAGCTTCAAAGAAAAAAATCCAATGTCGACGGATCTGTGTTTGTCTGTGGAAGAGGCCCCGGGTTCTTCTGCACGAGGTTGCGTTATGCCGAGGCACAAATCGTTGCTCCCGATTCCTCCACACAGGACTCTCGCTGCTGTGAGGTACCCCGTGGTTTTCTTGTCCCTCGCCTGCAGAAATCGAATTGGAGTCTTGAATAAATATGTCATTAGTATGGCAGGCATGATGGAACCTAATTGATGACACAATGATTAATATCATAAATCTCTCCGGGAATAATTTCTGATTCTCAAAGCAGCGTGAGAGAATCCAGCCTTCGGCTTGTTCGAGAAATCGCTGATTTGATCGGATCTGATGCACGGTCATGGAAAGCACTGGAGGACCTCTGCCCGATACGAAAATCATCCCCACATCAAGTTGTTAGTTTCGGCTCAAGGAGGCTTTTAGTCTTCGCTCTAATGGCTCGGGCATTGTGTACTCTGCCCAGCAAAGTAATTATGTCGTCCTTCTCGGCGAAGCTGCTGGAGCTCGTTGCTCGTTCCTCGGCAGAGAAGCCTTTGTCCACCATCGCACGGGCTGCACAATGGCTCCTGGGGACCGTCTTCCGAGTGACCCAGATCAAACCTGATGGGAGCAGCATTGAACAGTCTGTGTCTTTGGCCTTATCCTCGGCGTATTCACACAGACCTGCCCGCTGATTGTAAATCTGTGGCTTGTCTTGTCAAGCCAACTCTAATGGACTTCGACGTGCCTCCTGGCAAAGGCAACCTCGACTTACTGAAGAAGCAGCAATTGGACACTGAACTCGTAAAAAAGTTCCCTTCGAAGTGAGAAGCTTTTGCGCACGGCGTGACACTGGCTCGGCAGGGAAACAACGAAACGGCGTGCGTTGCGAACTTGAACAACAGCAATGGCTTCTGAAAATTCTTGAATTTTCTTCATTTAGAAGCGGAGACCGCAGTGGATCTGATTTAAATCTCCAGTTCTAACGTCCCGAATTGAATCCAACGTTGTCCATCCTCACACCAAGGTTTCTTTTGCGTTTTCTGCAGGACGAGAAGAACCAGATCATGACGACGAACGTGTGGCTGGAGCAGCAGTGGTTCGACTACAAGTTGATGTGGGAGCCGGAGAAGTACGGCGGCGTGAAGCGCCTCTACGTCCCGTCCGAGGAGATCTGGCTGCCCGACATCGTGCTCTACAACAGGTCAGTCCGTCCGCCACGCCCACCCAGCCATCTCTGCCATAACCAGACTGAACGCAACGAAGTTCTCACTCAGGTCCACAGATGGACTCGACACATACCATGCCACCATCCAAGAGGGAGAACAGGTATCACAGCGATACAGACTTTCGTTCCTTCCAGGCCACGGCAATTGCACGAGGGACAACCCGCACTGCTCTCTTTTGTGTCTGTCCAGTGGAAAATCTCCATTTTAAATGGTGGATGGGTTTTCCAACGACCCTTTTTCAGTGTTTCTTCAGAAAACCAATGAACCAGTGCCAGTGTGATATTTGGTTGTCAGCGTGGGCCGAAACACCCGGCAAAATGTCAATACGTCCGAGATTGAAATGCTACATCTCCGCGGGTCGTATTGAGTTCTGACCTTCAACGATTTTGTGTCACAACAAACTGCATAAAACTGCCACATCCGCGGGAACCATGGCTTGTGACCACTGTGGTTCTGAATGTTCACTCTTTGTGTGTATTTTTTCAGCGCTGATGGCAACTTCACGGTGAAGCTGATGACGAAAGCGACGGTGCACCACAACGGGGAGGTGGTGTGGAAACCGCCCGCCATCTACAAGTCGCTCTGCCCCATCGACGTCGAGTTCTTCCCGTTCGACGAACAACTGTGCACCCTCAAGATAGGTGAGCACAGGATCTCTTCCGCCACAGCAAGTAGCACAGGCTTTCCAAAAAATCTGTTCAATTCGAAGTGAACAACTCAAAACAGAAAGCAGTGATTGTAGTGCCTCTGTGTGCACCCAGGATTCTGGCTGTGGTGTTCTCAGGAAAATGAGCCTCTGTCTGTGGGTTTCAGGTTCGTGGACGTACGACGGTTACGCGGTCGACATCAAGCACAAGGACCTGGAGCACGGGCGCAACGCGCTCGAGGAGGTGTCCACCGGCATCGACCTCGGCGACTACTACCCGTCCACCGAGTGGGACCTGCTCGCCGTACCCGCCAAGAAGTACGAGAAGTACTACCCGTGTTGCTCGGAGCCGTACCCGGATATCAAGTTCAACATCACCATCCGCCGCAAGACGCTCTTCTACACCGTGAACCTCATCCTGCCCTGCGTCGCCATCTGTAGCGTCACGCTGCTCGTCTTCTATATTCCGGCCAACTCCGGCGAGAAAATCACCATGGGCATCACCATTCTTAATTCCCTCAACATCTTCCTGTTGCTGGTGGCCGAGATCAACCCCCCGACGTCCATAGCGACGCCGTTGATAGGCAAATATTTACTTTTCACCATGGTGTTAGTCACGTGTTCAATTATAGTGACGGTGTTCGTGCTGAATATACACTTCCGCTCGCCTTCCACGCACGTCATGTCGCCCTGGATACGAGAGTTGTTTCTCAACGTGTTGCCGCGGTTGCTGCTGATGCGGCGGCCGCAGCCGTCGGGTCGCGAGCGCTCGCCGCGCGTCGCCGTGCGGACTTGCGACGGCGTCGAGATCCGCGAGTCGTACGGCGACGAGCGCCTCACGTCGGCGACGGCGGCGCATCGCTTCGCGCAGCACGACTCCGGCATGGACAATGTGCACGGGAATTACATCGGCTCCGGCAGCCACGCGCACTCGATGCGCACCGGAGCCGACGACATCCTCGGGTCGGAGCACGGAGAACCGCTCCCCACGAGCGTCATGCAGGCCATGATCGGCGTCAACTTCATCGCCGACCACTTGAGGCAACAGGACGACTTCAACAAGGTCGGTGTGAAACTGCTCGTCATGTTGGCAGTGACGGATCACTGCCTGCAGGCTGTCGAAATTTCTCAAAATTTTAATTGCAAAAGACTGAAGTTGCAAATGCCTTCATGAATTTTGTTGTTGTACTCATAAATTTTTCCAGCACTTTCATTTTTCCACGGAGCACTTGAAAACTTTTGTTTGCAGCTCTACAAATGGAATTTTCTCGTGAAATCCCAAGTAGACTCTTGAATCTGTGTACGTGCAGTTGTTCCCAGTGGAGTGGTCTTCCAGCGGCTCGGGATTGAAATTGAAGCGATCTTCTCTCGCGTCACTTCAAATCTTGCCTGTCTGTTAGATGATGCACCAAGTGGTCGCATTCTGTTTGTCTATTCCCCATACATGCTGCTAGCTGCTGGTGTCATCCCATTCCACAGACTCCTTCAGTCTATAGATACTCGTGCAAGCAGATCTGATCAGTTCTAATCTCATGCACTTGGATAACAAATCTTCTCCCCTTGTCGTGAAGTCCTTTGGGAAGCCCCAATACGCTCTAGATTTGTGCTGTCTGGCACAGTGTTGCTTCAAAGCCTGTTGTCTGATGTTCACTGTTCGTTCCCGTGCCACGCGCAGCGACTCACATCCCCGCAGACGTCTACTCGGTGGACAGACTCTCCCAGCATTTCGCGCCACCGTAGAGCTACGTGTGTCGATTTTGCAGCACACCCAAAGCAGATCCACAGTCTTTGTCTCCCGAACGTTTCGTTTTCCTTGGCTGTACTTTTACTGTTTTCTTTTTTTCGATGTGTACACCAAACTTTTCGAGTTGCACAGAACTCCTCCCCAGTCTCATTTTGTGAGCATTTCAATGCGTGTTTTTTCTTTCACCGTGCATTTTGCCATCCAAAACACCTCACTTTCTTTTCAACTCAAACTTTGTTCTGAATGTTGATCTTTCATGGCATACCAGTCACATTTTCAATTTGTTTGTAGGTGAAACAAGACTGGCAGTTTGTTGCAATGGTGTTGGACCGACTCTTCCTGTGGATTTTTGCCGCCGCGTCCATTGTTGGCACCCTGGGCATTATTGCCAAGGCCCCCATGCTTTATGATACTCGCATCCCACTGACCAAAGGCAGTCTTGAGCTATAACCAACCAACCCGTCGCACTTCTCCATGGTAACTAACTTCCTTCATTACATCTTGGTTCCTCAGAGAAAAGTGCGTCTTTTTTCAACCGTTTCATCACAGAACCTGAGACAAGTTTCATTTCAACGTCTCCCAGCCCACACACAACTCATGAATAACACATCGCGGCGGCGGCGCTGCAATTTGAGCACAGCACGGGAAGTTCTTGCTTTCGTGGCGCTTTTTCTCACGCCGGCGTCTGACAAGTTTCAGACGCTCTGAATTCTAAAAACGCCAGCAGTGATTTGAACTCAGGCATGCAAAGTTGTTCCTTTTGGCCTCAGCAGATGCCCACAAAATAATTTTGTGAGTCATGAAATTGACCATATTCATCGCAGCTTGCCTGTTAACGACTAATCTGCCCTCCCACCAGTCGTTCAGACAAACATTGTGTCGCCACAGTGCATTGTCTGCCGGGAACAGTGGAAAGCATACCCAGCGGGTACGGGCCCAATGAAGCAGTCTCACTGTCGGTGGTACACACAGAGCTTTGGGAGCCAAAAAATCCCCGCGTCTCCTCCAGTCCTGAGCTGCCTTCAAAAACAGAAGGACGATTTAGCGAAGTTGACAGATCCACTGCAGAAGAGTTTGCGCAAGTTGCAAAAAACATGCAGAGAGAACTACCCTCAACCACTTTCAACACAGTGCGATTCCAAAAGCTGCAACTCACGGCACACAAGAAAGTTGAACAAATGTCACAGAACAAATACACCACTGCAGCCGCACATTGAAACTCAAACGAAGCTGGTTTGTTTTGTTCTGCCAATGACAGTGTTTTCATTTGCAGGTGGTGCGAGACTGGCAGTATGTGGCCATGGTGGTAGATCGTCTGTTTCTCTGGATTTTTATCGCGGTTTCCGTCGTGGGCACGTTTGGAATCATCATTCAGTCTCCAATGTTGTTCGACCACAGAGAACCAGTTGGGCCTCGAATCTACCACGCGCACTGAGAATTACAGCAAAGCCAGGGGTACTCGGTTTCCCATTGTTTGAAAGTGCTGGACACATAGTGACAAGCGAAATGGGAAACAATTCCTCCCCCTGGGATGCGTCTTTGTGGTGCAGACGTCTGCTGACGCACAGATCCATTTCTCAAGCTGAAGAACCTGCGATGGCAGCGGAACGAACACGTCGGCTCTGCGAGAGAAACGGAAGCCCAGGGCACAAACATGTGATCGACCACTGACTGGTCTTCACCCGGGCTGCATTGCATGGGATCAACACTTCTTCACACTTGTTTCTGCGCAAGATGCTGACTGCTGTTTATGGAAAAACTTACTTTGCTGAACTCGGAACTCTTTTCGGGTTTCTGGGTAATGTGTCCGCGCAAAGCAATGGTGACTTCTTCTGTAAATACATGAAGCTTTTTATCACATGTTTTCATCACATTCATGCGTCATACCACACAACGACTTGGGCAGGACCCTGAAGCAGCCTCACAACCGACAAACAGACGAACAACCTGCAAGTTTTCACATTCATGAGAACGGAAAGAACGAGATCCATTTTTTCCCAACATAAGACAGGATTGAGACTTGCTGCTTCGCCCACCTCTCTTTGACAACTATCATTCTCAAACTGATGCCTGTGTATGAGAAGGGGTTATTTCTCTCTCCTTTGCAAATTCCAAGCAAATCCGATCACAACTGACCGCGTGTTCACTGTCCCAAAGAAGCAAACCATGGAATGCTCTTTCAGAACCTGCAGCGTTTTGCAAACACGTATCTCTCTTCCTGTTCCCGTGGCACCACGTGCAACGAACTGAGGCAATAATGTACATTGCTGTGAAATTTGTGTTCTCTTCGTTTTGCAATCCTTGTCCAGAGTCTGTGCAACTGCTTTGACATGTATTGTAAAATAATAAATGTTACGTATGTTAATTGAGTCAAGCCAGACGAACTTGTTTTTCCGCGGTTCCAAGCAATACTCCAGTCCGGTCCCGAGGCTTTCGAGACGCATTCCCCACTCTCGTTCATCTGCCTCCCTTTATGTGTAAATTTTCCACGTTGCTTCACAGAGCATGGCCTCTCGTGGGAACAACGACCCAAGGCCACCTTCGAAGCGAATAATGCCTGAACAATCAATTCACCCAGTAAATTATAATTTTCGCGAGACAGTCTTTTCACCCGCGCGAGGCCCGATCAGGCGGTGAATGTTCAGGACCTTTGACACCCGTCCATTACGAGTCTCCCACTTCGTCACCGAGGCTTCAGTCACCAGAACCGCACATTTGGCTGTCAAATCTTACTCCAGTCCCTCACATCAACCAACAAGCAACTTTCTGCAACAGAACAGTGCCCCAGCGATTGCGTTTGCACTTCCAGTGTCACGCTACCTAAGTGTCCCTTCTACACGAGTGGTTGCTCAGCGGTTTCAATCACCGAACAAAATGCAGTGTTTCGTGGTGTGGTGTTTTTATTCCAAGTACAAAAATACAATGTACGTCGATCAAAAGTGATCTCGCAATTCGCTTCTTCTGCACAAAGAACTTCGACAACGGCTGTTGCTAATTCTGAAATGGTTGATTGTACATCTTACTCCTTTCACAAAAAGACTTCGGCCTTTCTTTCTCACGATCAAAACATACACATTGCCTCCAAAACATCTGCCCCCACACCACAAAGAACTTTCGACTGGACATACAACACACGGATTCACAAGGTACGAAACAAGCAACACCAAATTCTACACAAAAGAACAACACAGATGTGAGTGTTCGAATTTGTTGCCCTGAACTGAAGCACAAAAATCGTCCTGTTTTCTCTTCCTTGTTTCAAACAATAGAAAACGATCACATCTGAACTGACTGTTTCCCTGCACTTTTCAAAGCGGACCCAGGCCTTTTCGCCAGCCCACAACCAGTGAGACGAAATGACAAGACACTGTTTCCACGCACAGTTGTGCGTGTCTGGCGATTTTGGATTTGGATTTGTGTGTCTCTGGGTTTCAGGTCCCTCTTGAAATGATCGGACACCTTCTGGTTTCGGGGTCCAGTTGTTTCAGTTCAGCGGCAGAAGATGTGCATCAGATTCACAAAGAATTGTTCCTTTTTAGCCCTGACTAAACTTGCATGGATTCGGAAGCACAAAGAACATCGTTTCCAGAATAACTACCAACACCACAACTTTCACCACTATCACAGACGCTCATTCAGAGTGCAAAATTTCGCAATCAAAGTCATTCACACTCACCCAAAGACGCAAGGTTCGCAGCGCTATCTGAGCGGGACCCAGCCCTCAGCGGAAGCCAGGTTGAACAGGAAGTTCTCGGTTGCGGCCGCCATCTTGCGACCTCTGAGCGTCTCGAGGGTGATGACTGGGGCGCCATCTCCACTCGGGGCAGACAGACTCTTCAGGTTGTTCAACAAGTCCTTCGTCTTCAATGCTATGTCCTGCGAGAGAAGAAAGACAAACACGTGGCTTTTCAGATGCGTGCGGGTCATCCCAATCTAATTACGTGTGTGAGTGTGTGAATGTGTGTGCGCGCGTACGTGTGTTTGTGTGTGTATGTGTGTGTGTGTGTGTGTGTGTGTGTGTGTGTGCTTTGAGCTCCTCTCACCTTGATGGTGACTTGTTCCGATTTGCTCATGTCTTCCGCGCTTTGCACCATGTGAACAGCCAAGTCCTTGTGAAGTTTTCCAAGGGCGAAATATTCTGCAATGTCGTCGTGACAAGTCGAATTTACACGAAATTGAGACAAAGTGGCAATCAGAAAATAAAATTAGGAGCAAACGAACATTTCGCGTCGATGTACCTTTTGCGTGAGGAGAGACTGTGATGTCTGTGGAGGAGAGGTTGACGAACACATCGTACAGTTCTTTCCTGAGAGACACAAAAATTACGAAATTGAGATTTGTTCTCAACACACGCGCGTTTGTGCGTCTGGACCCAAATTCCAGGTTTGCTCACAACAAAATATCCTCTTTTGCAACCTGCACGTTTTCAGCGAAAGCACACATGGATTCTGCGCTCTTCAAGCCCTGTCGATAAACAAACCAAAGCCCAACCTGTTTTCTATGGAAGGATTTGTGAAACCAGCGACGTATGTCGTGCTGCTCTTCAAGTCTCGGAGTTCCACATCTGTCAAATCGACGTACGGGAACAACACGGACCAGTTCTGTCGGTGCCAAACCAGTGCTGGCAAAACTCTGCAAGCGGAGAACGCACACGGAATGTTGAAACGAGCCTTTGCTTGATTCGCATTTCTGAATATCCCATCACAGCTACCACTGCTGTTTCCGAAATTGAGGTGTCCGCTGAAGTCACACTGCGAAAACACTCAACTCTCACGGCGTTGCGTGCACACTGATTCATGACAGACAACCAAATCTGATTGGTGCAAGAATAGAAACACATCAACTACCTGATGCAGGCAAGCAATTCTCGGAGGCTGGAATGATAAACGGCAACTCGCTTCTTTAGAAGAATGGCTGTGTAAATGAGGATTGTCTCCAATCCGAACCGAACGATCACATCTGCAATTCGAACACCACAACAAAGCCATTGCCAGAAAGCGCGCACACTGGTACCGCGTCTTGACGAAATGTGTCGCAGTTCGTACCTTTGATGGAACCCGCAGCATACGCTTGTCTGACGTCGTAATCTTTGGCGGCGAAGGTGCCGTTTTCTTCCCCGTTACACGTTCCCTTTGTGACGACGGACAAGTAACTTTCCAGCATCGCAGCTGGATTGCCTGCGGAAAGCACGAAAACTGTCACAACCGGCTCAAGACTGCTGGCGGAAGTCAACGGAGTTCAAATGTTTCGCTTCGAAATATGACATAGCTGCAAAGGAAACACGAAAGTAACTTCCCGTACTCACCAGTTCTGCAGTACTGTTTGGTGAGGATTTTGCTCAGATCTTCGTACTTCTCTGGATTATAATCTTTGGCGATCAACACCAAGCTGACGTGCGTGACCTGAAAAGGAACAAGCAACACGTGCTTGCCATTTGACACATTTTCAAAGTGTACCTGAAACTGTGCACAAGCAATGTGCTGCAATTTCTGTGACACATGACCAACATTTGGATACTACCTTGCTGAGAGCATCTCCTTCAACTTCCACGGTGTACATGTAGTGCCAGACGCGTTTGAATTGGAAGTAAACAAGAGGCACGATCACGTTCTGTTCTCCTGCGGGCAGAGACAACAATCATTGAATTCGAGAACAAAGTGAACACATAATTTACAGCCATACAAACGTGGTGGCCTGATTTATTGTGGCGACAAGACAACAATTGGGCTGTTGTTGGCATTTCAATTTGCAAAGACGACCACAAACCTGTCAGACATGACTTGTTGAGGAGCAGGTTTCTTGTCTCGTCAGTCACCGTTGGGTAGGACCAGGTCCACAGGACGTCGTTGTGGCGGTCCTTCTCTGCAAAAGTTCGCAGGCCCACAACAATGAACAAGAAGTTCCAGGCAAAAGCACGGGAACTCGATGGTGGTCGCGGTTTCGGATGAGCTGAAGGGGGACGGGGGCGGGCGACTGACTGACGAGGGGCAAGACTGGCTGATCATGAGTGTTGGGGGGAGGTTGGCCAATGCGGGGTGGGGGGCGATCGGGGGTGGCTGATTAGAGAGGGGTTGGCTGATCAATAAGGGAGGGAGAGGGTTTTTTCTTTTTTTGTCAAGGGACACACACATGAAGCACTGGTTTTCAAGCCATTTGCCCGGGTGGTTGGCAGCAGCACCGGGCCCTCGGTGTCTCCTTTGTGACCTGGTGGCGCAACCGCAGTTATTTGCGTGTCGCTTGATATTGCAATACACCAGGTAGATCTGACAACAACATGATTTCACCACTCTTCGCAGCCTGTCGAATTCTGGTTCCACATGTGTGGTGCACAGAGTGGTGTGGGGAAACACCCACAAAATCCTGCAGACAATTACTTTGAAAGGCAGACAACGTGAAAACAAAAATGCGTCGGACTATTGTTTCACCAGATGATACCAAACTTGTCTTTGTCTTGAAAGCTTGTTCCACACCTCAGACTACGGTTGAAACATGAAAAAGTTACCTATCAAAGCTGCGGAAAACAAGTCACAGAGCGCTGCCATGTTTGAGTGTCACAGAAATGTTGCTCCCCAATTGATGTATCGTACATGTTGGAACGAAACGAAGAGTTGCTGCAAAAGTATGTCCTCCTACTAATCACAACAAAATAAATTCTCTATCTTTGATCGATAAATGAACTGTCAGGTCCTGCAAACTGAGCTTGTTTGATGTTTTTGTTATCTTGACATTTTCTGACGGACACCTGCTGCACCCACGTGACCCACACGTGAGAAGCAGAGGTGGCCGCCATATTGCTTATTTTCGGCGGCGAAATATTCCTAAAGCCGCCGAATTGGTCCTTTATTGTGTCAGAAATCACTTGTTCAAGAAGAGTTCTATTGACTGTAGTGCGGAGAACTGACATTCGCATGTAGGGATGCCTACGTACTTTCAAAGACCGGAAAATGCTCTGAAAAGAGCGAAAGGTAAAGCAACATTTCATTCCATATGTCGGGCCTTCCTGTGCACACAAAATCCAGACCTGCGTGTGGACTGCAGTCGTGAAGCCGCATTTGTTGGTTCCAGCGGAGCTATCGAAAGAGCAATGTCCCGGAGTCTTGCAGACCTGTCAACAGTATTTTTGACGGAAGAGGAACTGATCTCGCTGCTTCCTCCAACCTGACCAAGCAACTTGATTCATTTCGCTATTTCTCACTCCAGCAGAAATAGCTGGAGCACAGGAGCCAGTTTTCATTCCAGGAACGCAGTGACCTCGCCCCAATCCTAAAACTAACCTGCAATGTCTTTTCAGAGTTTATTGAGGTGGGCAAGAAGCAACGAGCTTTGGACGCTCTTTACGATGTCATCAAGAGCAAGAAGCACCGAACATGGCAGAAGATCCACGAGCCGATCATGGAGCTCTACCTGGAGCTGTGTGTGGAGCTCAAGAAGAGCCACATCGCAAAGGAGGGGCTGTTCCAGTACAAGAACATATGTCAACAGGTGAGGTGTCAAGCCAGACTTGTACTTGCGTCAACAAGGTTGGCTTGCGGTGGTACACGGTGACTGCAACATGGCTTGTGTTGCAGGTGAACATCAAGTCCCTGGAAGATGTTGTGCGGAAGTACCTGTCGATGGCCGACCAGAAGACGGAAGAGGCAAAGAAAGAGTCGCACCAAACGGTCGTTGACATTGACGATCTGGACGTCATACAGACGCCAGAGAAGTGAGTACCGGTACTATTTTCAGCGCACCTCTCTTGGCTGAGTGAACGGTGAACGACAAGTTTCGTGCCAACGAAACACAAGTGTTGCTGTTTATCAAGAGTAATCTGTTGACGTTGAAGAAAATTTGTGATGACACAAAACGCGTGAAATTGAATTTTCAGTTTGCTGCTGAGTGCTGTGAGTGGAGAAGATACTCAGGATCGAACTGACCGCGCCATCCTGACGCCCTGGGTCAAGTTCCTCTGGGAGTCGTACAGACAATGCCTGGACCTGCTCAGAAACAACTCCAGCGTCGAGAAACTCTACCAGGACATCGCGCAGCAAGGTAGATGCTGCTGCGAACAAGCTGTTGTTTGGTTACGAAGAGCCTGTTTGTCCAAAAAACATCGAATTTGCTTTGGAGCGGTTTTTGAATCGCAACTGTTACATTTGTTTCAGCTTTCAAGTTCTGCCTGACGTACGAGAGGAAAACCGAATTCAGGAAGCTGTGCGACAACGTAAGTTACGTGGCCAAGCTTGACTGATGTTGGTACTGTACTTTTTGGCCGGCCACTGGCAAAAGGTTTGTGAAAAACACAAAATTGCTATTTTTGCGCCCTTGCAGTTGAGGATGCACTTGGGCCACATTTACAAGCACCAGCATCAACAGCGCGCCATCAACCTGAACAACCCGGAGAGTCAGGCGATGCATCTCGAGACGAGACTCGTGCAGCTCGACAGCGCCATCCAGATGGAGCTGTGGCAGGTGAGAGAACGCTTCTTCCTCCTGCATCGCATTATCCCGCAGAAACTGCCCGAGAAATCTGTGCTTCGTGCGTTGACATATGTGCGGGGAATGATGAGGGCAGGAGACGAACGTGGTGTGGTCAGTCTTCTCGTGCTGCTTGAATCTCGGGCATCGCGAAGTTATAACCACCAGACAGCCGTCGAGCGTCGTCTTTCTGAGCAGTTTGTCAATTCTTTGGAGCTCAGTTGACATTTTCTCTCGTGATTTGCAGGAAGCCTTCAAAGCTGTGGAAGACATCCACGGTCTCATCGCCCTGTCGAAGAAAGCTCCGAAGCCAGCGCTCATGGCCAACTACTACCACAAGTTGGGGCTCGTCTTCTGGAAGTCCGGGAACCACATGTTCCACGCCTGCGCCTGGCATCGCCTCTTCCACTTGTCCCGTGAGCAGAGAAAGAACCTGAGCGGCGATGAACTTGCCAAGTGAGTGTTTTGTCCGGGATGTTCTGGAATCGTTGTGTTTTGACAATTCTGTCCACTGCCAGTGACCACAAACCACGTTGGCTTGAACCAGTTCACGCCGCCAGCTCTAAATTCGCTGTTCCGCGTCCCAGGTTGGCCTCCCGCGTGATGTGCGCGACGCTGGCGATCCCGATCCCGCCGTCCCACAGCAAGATCGACCAGATGTTGGGTCAGGACGACACGACGCTGGAGAAGCAGCGCCGCCTGTCGACGCTCCTCGGGCTGCCGAACCCGCCCGACCGCGCTGCGCTCGTCAAGGACCTGGTCAGCCAAGTTCCGTTACAAGATTTGTGGGTCTTGTGGTTGTTACTTGGGTGCCTGAAGGGGAGAGCGGTGAAAGGGTTCGCCCCTTAGGCGTTGTCAGATTGTACAATCAATTGCACTGTGGCATCAATGGGTGGCGTACATGAAGGCTCGGATGACGTTTTCCTGCAAGTTGTCGAGCACAGATTTCTTGCTTCAGCGTTCTTGGCGACAAACAACTTTTGTTTCATAGTTTGATTTGGGAGAAAAAAGAACTTGCAATCTCGGCATTGTTCTGGTTTTCGGAGTCATGTTCTGAACTTAGAATGTGAAGATTTCTTCAGAGTGGGATGAACACTACTCAAACAACAATGCGCTGATTGTGCTTGCAGGTGAAATACAACATCGTGAACCACGTGTACCCGGAGCTGTCGAACCTGTACAAGTGGGTCGAGGTGGAGTTCCACCCGCTGAAGCTGGCGAGCCGCGTGCAGGGCTCGCTCGAGTTCCTCGCCACCAAGGACGAGCTGCAGCAGTACGTGTCGGCGCTGCAGGACATCACCATCACCCGCCTCCTCAAGCAGGTGCGCTGAACCCGTAGTCTTCTTTGTACGTGAAAGTCAGTGCAGTCTGTCGAGTAAAAGCGAAAGGCTTATCCGACGTGGGTGTGTCTGTCCAGTCGGAGTGGTTGAAATGACCAACCTGCCTTCTAGGCGTTACCGTGTCAGCTGATCAGTGCTGGTGGGGTATCAATGAAGGCAAACAGCATCCGCTGGTGGAAGCTACAGTCAGAATCCAATCACTGGTTCCTGATCGATTTTTGTCCAGCAAACATGGCACACTTGCCCGGCGTTTGATTTTCACGATTCTGTGCAGATCAACTTGGTGTTGGGTCGGCTTTTCTCACTGTTAGGGGGTGAACGCGTACGAGGTGTATTTTGATGGCCAAAATAATGAAATGGCGCACGACTCTACTCAATTCTGTGCTCGTTGACAGGTGTCGCAGGTGTACCAGACGATCGAGTTTTCGCGCCTCGCGGCGCTTGCTCCGTTCGCGTCTCAGTTCCACATCGAGCGGATCGTGGTGAACGCGGCTCGCCGCCTCGACCTCCAGGTCCGCATCGACCACCGCAACCGCTCGCTCAGCTTCGGCACCGACCTCGGCGTCGCGCAGAAGGAAGACTGCCCCGAGGTGAGCGCACAGCGCCCTCTGTTCGGTTCAGCGACATTCTGATTTCCCCGGTTCTTATGTCCATTTGAATGATCATGCAACGAGAGAAAGCATTTGCGCTTTGTTTGCTGCGACGTTGGTTTGCACAATTCTGATCGCCCAGCGTAGAACCTGCGGGTCTGACCAGACTTTTCACGAATGTTTTGCTTGGTTTTCAGGGCCCGTACCTGCAGAGCATGCCCAGCGAGCACATCCGGAACCAGCTGGCGCACATGGCGCACGCGCTGGAGGCGGCCGTGAAGACCATCAAACCACGAGAAATCACGGTGCGTTCTCATTCGTTTGTCGTGCTCGAGGATTCGAAACATCCCTCGTGTGCTTTGCCAGATCAATCTTACTTTGTGTCTCAAGTGTTTGTGGGAAAGAGCAAGCTTCGTTTCGGTTTCTTCGTCACTGCGTTTGAAGCGTCAGTTGATGTGTCTTCTGAAGCGGGTACACCCAAGATGAAACTGCAAAAAAACTTCTGAGTCAATGAGAGGATCAAGAATGACCGCAGTACATTTCTCAGGGTTCACGTGTCATGCAGACGGACCCTGCTGCCCCAACAAACTCACCCGGATTTGTTTATTGCAGATGAAGAACGAGGAGCTGAAGGCGACGATCATCAACAGCTACCGAATGACTGCGCGCAAGGACCACGTTCGGATCCTGCAGCGGCGCCAGATCATCGAGGAGCGCAAGGAGGAGCTGGAGAACCTCAACACGATGCGTGAGCGCGAGGAGATGGAGCAGCTCGAGGAGCAGCGCCGCCGCCAGATGGAGGCCGAGCAGGCCAGGCTCCAGGTGGGGAAACTGTCCGTGCTCTGCATGTGCGCGAGCGGCGTGTGTGTGTGTGTGTGTGTGTGTGTGTGTGTGTGTGCACAGGCCAGGCTCCAGGTTGGGGAACTGACCATGCTGTGTGTGTGTGTGTGTGTGTGTGTGTGTGAGTGTGTGTGTGTACGAGGTAGTGTCAAGATATTCTGTCACTCTGCATGTTCAGCAGCGAAGTCACTTGGCCAGTCTGCACTGAGAAGGACAAAAGAATTGGCTAGTCTGACATTGTCTTGAGTCAACCACCCGTGTCTGTTGCCAAACACGCTGAACATGAAGACTGACAGAATATCTTGATACCACCTCGTATGTGCGTGTACAGGCCACTAGGTCCAGGTGAGAAAATCGCTGCAATGCACCCTTTTACTCAAAAATTGCGCATCAAAAGAAGTGGTCTTTTCCGTGTGAGTTTGCTATTGTATCAAAGGGGCCTTGATCTCAGACAACAGGCAGATGTTGAGTGCATATTGTGTATGCGTACATCTTGTATTCCTGGTGCTTTACTGCAAAAGAGAAGTGCGGAGTGAACCGGGAAACCCGAAACGTGTCGCATTCGCGCATAAAATGTGAGTGTCTTTCTGCAGCGCGAGGCGGATGAGCGAGAGCGACAGCGGCGCGAGAACGAGCGACGCGAGATTCAGCTCAAGGCGGCCAAGGAGAAGCTGGAGCAGCTGCGCCAAACCGCCATCGGGGCCAAGGTCTTCAACGACATGGACGAAGAGGTGAGGGAATACACTAACGTTTTGAAACATCTGAAAAGAATGTGGCAGTGGGGTTTGTAAAACAGCCGATGGAGATGATGTAATGACGGATTTGTTTGGCTGCAGCTGTTGGCTGACATGGACACGGACGAGATTATGCAGAAGCAGGTGGAGCAGCTGGAGAAGGAGAAGAAAGAGATGCAGGAGAAGCTGCGCACGCAGGAGAAAAAGGTGCGTCCTGTGATTTGTTGACCTGTTTTCATGAACAACTGAATCGTCACTTTCATTGAATGAACATTTGTCCAAAGGAAAGCGTGGATTTGGATTGGTCTCCTGTTCTTCCAGATCGACTACTTCGAGAGAGCGAAGCGACAGGAGGAGCTGCCGCTGCTCGAGAAACAATACGACGAGGACAAAGTGCGCAACCGCGAGTTCTGGCAACAGCAAGAGGCAGAGAGGGTCAGTGCAAATTCAACAGCTGAAGACGTGCATGGCAAACGTTCAAATGCCCAAAAGTATATGCTTCATCATCATGGCATGACCACGTGATTTTGTAGATTTCGTCGCTGAAGCGGGAGCGCGAGGTGGCGCTGCAGCACAAGGCGCGACTGAGCGTCATGACGGAGGAGAAGGACGCCTTCCTCTCCAAGCTCAAGGAGTCGCGCATGTCCGTCTACAAGGTCAGTGAGTTCTGCGTCGCCTCATCCCTCAACATGACTGAGAGCCAGATTGTGTTGCTGATCGCATTGCAAATTTGCCGGAGAAATGAAGCGTTGTTCACGAAAGCGTGGTTGAACACAGGAGAAGCTGGCGGACTTCGAGAGGAAGATGGTTGAGGAGAAAAAGCGCCGCCTGGCGGAGAGGAAGGAGAGGCGCAAGGAGGAGCGACGCACCAAGTACCACCGCGAGAAGGAAGAGGAGGCGCAGCGCAAGCGCGACGAGGAGCTCAAGAGACGTGAGTTCCGCTGCGCGGCGCATGCGCATTCACAATTTCGGGCACACATACACGCATGCGTGCACTCACTTCCGTTATGGGCCGATCAGCGGTGTTGTTTGTGCGTTAAACAAGGCGCGATAATTGGTACAGACATTGGTGAGGTGCAGATTTGAGGTTTGAAGCCTGAATTGGTTCTGCAGAGCGGGAGGAGGAGGAGCGGCTGGCGGACGAGCAGCGCCAGAAGGAAGAGGAAGAGTACGCGGAGCGGCTGCGCAAACTGGAGGAGCAGGCGGAGAAGCAGCGGCAGCGCGAGCGTGAGATCGAGCAGCGCGAGGCGAAGCGACGCGAGGAGGCGGCGGCGGCGCGGCAGCCGGCCGGGGGAGGGCGCGGCGGCAGCCGGGAGCGCGACGGGGGAGAAGGGGGAGCCTGGAGGCGCGGCGGCGACAGGGATAGGTCGGTGCCGATTCCGAACAATCCGTGACACCAAATGTGCGTGGGAGATAAGGCTCACCAATGAGTGAATTCTGATGGTTCTGCAGAGAGGACGACCGAGGCCGAGCGCCTGAGAGTGGCGGTGGAACCAGTGGCAGATGGAGACCGACCCCGAAGGAAGGAGGGTGGCGCGAGCGGGAGAGAGAGCGCAAGGATTCCTGGAGAAAACGGTGCGTCAGGGAACTTTGCTTCGAGTGCTTTGACCCTGCGTTAATGACATTTGTTGTGGCAAGGGGTGTGGTGGAAGATTTTTTTGAGCGCAGCCACAGCAGGTCCTAACATTCAATGAAAAGTGAACAAGCCCAACATTATTTGACGAGAACGCTGTTCGAACCTTTGCAGGGACGACGAAGAAGAACCAGCACCTGCAGAACGAGCTGACGAAACCGCGAGGGAACCGCCCTCCAGGTAAACTCAACTCGTGGTTTTCACAGAACTTGCTTTGTTCGTTACAACAAGGTGTTGGTGTTGGTAGTGTGAACATCACTCTTGCATAGCAGATGGAGGGAAGAGCGAGAGCGGCCGTCGCCTCGGGACCGGGACGACCCGTGGGGCAGGGACCGAGACCGGGACCGAGAAGACCGGGCTCCCGCGGGCAGGGACCGCGACGGCCCGCCCCCGCGCAGGGACGAGCCCAGAGGCGGAGGAAGCTCCTGGAGAGAGCGCGGCCCTCCCAGGTTTGCAGTGTTCCTGTTTGTGCATTGCAGTCTTGTATTTGGCCAGTGCTTTTTCTCACACGCGCGCGCGAGGATTGTGATGCTCTTACAGCCAGCACAAGTTTGTCTCAAAAAATAGCTGATGTTTCTATGTCCGTGGCAGGGACGATGACCGCGGACGTGACGGCGGTGGCTACAGGGACCGTGATCAGGGCCGAGACGATCGGTGGCGACGCGGCTCGCCGCGCGGAGACCGGGACAGAGACCGCGGCGGCGACCGCGACCGAGGAGGTGGCGGCGGCGGCTGGCGCGGGGGAGACCGAGGTACGTCTGCGCTGGAGTTTCTCGCTGCCGTGTATCTCGACGCACGAGCTGTGGTGTTGACTGGAGCATGTCTCAGCTGGATGATCACTGATGGTGCTGAGTGTGTGTTGATCTGTTGCAGGAGGCAGGGAGGAGCGCGACTGGGGCCGTGACCGCGAGGAGCGAGGCCCGCCGCGCGACCGGGAGCGCAACGACTGGAGAGGTGAGGGATTTCTATTGGGCAATCAGGACACAGAGTGAACGAAACGTGTGCGACGTTTCTCTTGCCTCGAAGTCTTCAGTTCACATCGAAAATGGTGTCTGAACTCGGGCTTTGTTTTTGAAAGGCCAGGTGTGTAGCAAACCAGATTTCACGCGCTTCAAAACACGTTTATGCAAATGAGTTCAGAGAGTGACAAATTTATTCACAGGTGAGCGCGACAGAGACCGCAATGATCGTGATTGGGGGCGCCGCGATGGACCTCGTGACCGAGATGGACCCAGAGACCGAGACGGACCTCGAGACCGAGACGACTGGGGCCGCGGCGGGGGGCGCAGGGACGACCGCGGACCTCGAGACAGAGACGATCGGGGCCCGCGTGACAGAGATGACCGTGGACCTCGGGACAGGGATGACCGCGGACCTCCGCGCGGTTCCAGAGACCGCGACGACAGAGGGCCGAGAGATGATCGAAGCCCGAGGGGTCCACCGAGGGACAGAGACGATGGAGGTCCCAGAGATAGGGACGACAGAGGGGACCGAGGTGAGCGACTGAACATAGCTGTTGAAATCATGTGGTTCGAAGGCGAGTCCTGCGTCGTTGACGGTTGTGTGGGGGCAAAAATTTACGAGTTTAGGTCAAATTGACACAATTCGTCTCCCGTGCTGCAGGAGGCTGGCGACGAGACGTGCCTCCGAGAGACGAGCGCGACGAGCGATTCCGAGGAATGCCGCGTGACATCCGGCTCGACGAGAAGGAGAGCGAGCGCTGGCGGCGCCCCGGGCAGGGCAGCGCTGGCGGCGGCGGCGGAGCGGCGCCACCGCGCGGAGGCTCAGGAGGAGGCGGCGCCGCAGAGGGGTCCGCCTGGCGCAGGGGCGGAGGTGAGCAGATGTTCATTTTTTGCTCAACGATTCTGAGGTTTCACATCACGGCGTCTACGAATTCATCGGTAAATCTTTGGTCCTGAATCTGTTGGCTGCTCGATGAAGCGATGGTGCGCTGCGAATAAATTTGAAATGGATCAACAGTTCAGTACAGCGGTGTCAACTGTTTCTTACAGAATCAAAGCCTCCGCCAAAGGACGTTCAGAAATCACCACCCGAGAGAGAACAAAGAGAACGTGAGTACTTGTAGTTTATCAGGGCGGGGAAAGAACACAGCTTTCGTCCTGGAGAATGTCTTTGGTTGGTGTGTTTTGAAAGATCAATTCGAAAGCATGTGCAATTCGCGATGTTACTTGATCGCACCGGGTGTGTTTCAGGACGACCGCCTCCGTCGGCAGGGGGAGCTGCTGCAGGGGAGGAGGACGACGGCTGGACGACTGTTCGCCGTTAGGCGCGCCACCCACCGCAAGTCAAGTCCTCATCATTGTGCGACGTATTGCAGGCCTCAAAAATGCTGCGATGTACACATGTCACCCAGCAAAAATCAAACCCACGAGCCAAGGCAAGTGTATTTAGAAAAGCTTGCCATAGGCTGTTTGAACTTTCCTATTGTATGAAATTTCACCTCATTTTTCTGGGGAATGGGACATTTCTGATGTATTGGAATAAGGTTTGCAATTGTCAAGTTCTGGTCAGCAGCTGTGGCGTGACACTCAGCCCGGATCAGTTGGTGAGCTGCGGGTGCGTGCCGATGTATTTGGGAAGAGTTGTATTGCGATGCTTCCGTCATCTTGCCTGATCCATCGTTCTTGTAACACCCGATACCACCTGTTGTTTCTGTTGCAATAAAATCTGGAGGAAGATCGTGACGATTTTCGAAACAACATAATTCTGAATTCATCGTCCTTTGATCCGCGTGACTTGTTTGCCAACAGCAACACCTGCGTTGGCGTGAGCGCCTGCGCTCCCTTTCGTTGACGGTGTTGAGCTAAAAATAGCGTGTTTCGGGTTGTGAGCTGCAATTGCATCACTGATCCCATCAAACGAACCTAATTAAATACGGATCATTTTCCCGCGCCCCGGACACGCGACACGCGTTTCTAGACAAATCACCGCTTTTCCGTGGCTCTGCTGGGTAAACAGGATCCGATTAGTGCGCGCACAATGAGTTTCGCCCCCGCGATGGACTCCGCGTGTTGATTCTGCAGAGCACGCGGAAAACAAGCCCTTTCCCGCGTTTCACAGTGGGTTGGTTTGCTGCGGCTTGAATTTTGCCGGAGTCGCACGAGGCCGATCCTCAAGTGGCCATGAAGTGTTTCATACCAAACTTCAATCGGATTCATGTCCTTTGGGACTGGTCTCGTACACAGGGTGTCAGTGACTGTCAATGGCAGGGCAGTCCGAAGTGTCTTCGCTGCCAGAAGAGTAAACAGGATTTGTGACAGTTGGCAAAGTCACTGAATGCGGACTGTTGTCTGAAGGAAGGTGCTCCAAGAGTTGATCTTTCTTTTGTACTCGTGTTTGGTAAATCCCTTCTGTGCGGTCTGGTTGCGTGCGTGTCACAACAAACATGGCTTTGTGCCGAATCACGACGATCTGCGCGGCTTTGAAGATGGCGTGTTGAGAACTCGGGGTCTGGAAACCTCGGCAGGTTCAAACTGCTCTCGCGTGAGACCTCTGCACCGGAAACACTGAGAAGTCGCTCCGAGACTCCGACAAGACTTCTAAGCCCCGACTTGAATGTCGCAGTCATGTTCGCTTGGAACTTGGGTTGGGACGAAGGAGTATCCGAAGCTGGTTGTGCAGTTCCAGCCGAAACAAGAGCCTTAATCTGTTGTCTTGACGGACGGCATGGAACAGGTTGATCACTGTTGACAACGCAACTTTTTCGAAGCACGCAGTCAAAGTGGTCACCGTCAATTGCGTCCATGCAGTCTATGTGCTTGGTGTTCCTTGGCACTGGTGGTTGTCAGCTTAGGTTCTAGAACTCTGTAGAGATCTCATGGTTTGCAGTGGTGTGTCTCACTGTGCAGTGTGTGAGGCCTTACATCATCATCCTTCTGCTTAATCTGTCAGAAAGGCAAAAAAAGCCTTGCCTTTCTGGAAATTATACTGGCTGTGCAGGTTTTCTCAACTTGATTGGGTGGAAGGAATCTGATGGCGCCAGTTGAGGTGCACACAATGGCGCGGAAGTCGCGCCGGGGAGTTTTTTGAGACCTTGATGACAGCGGAGAGAAAACTTGAGCTGCTCCAGCCTACTGAGGAGTCTTGACTTCATTGAAGAGGTCTGAAACATGATGTCTGCTGCGGAAAGGTTCTGCGTGCTTGCAAATGTTTTCAGATTGGGAAAAAGTCAACTGCATTTCTCGAGCACCGGGGAATGATTTCAATCGCAATCGTGAATGGTGGAGCATTGCCGCTTGCGAAGATTTTCTGCCTCTGGAGGACATCAACTGCACGTAGTCCACCACGTCGCGGATTTTGAACATAATTCGGTCGCTTACCTCAAAGATCGTCGTCTTAAGAATAGAGGCTTTGACTGATTCAGCATTGATGCCGGGCAAATCCGGGTTTGGTCGCGGGAGTTGAGGCCACTGACCCAGTCTGGATTTGTTTGTGAGCTTGCGAAAAAGAATTTCCAGAGGTTTGTGGCCAAAAAATTGGGCTGAGAAGAAAACGGTTCGGTGAAAAGGCACGAGCGTACGAGGTTGGATGCAGACCCGAGTCAAGCAACAACAATCCTCTAATTTGGGGACAGCTCTGATCGATCGATCTGCCGTTGCATTTCTAACCGAAGGAACAGCAAGAACTTCGAATCTTGCAAGCCAACAAGTTTGGTCAATCTATACACTGAACCTTTATTGAACCGGATTGGTGCACGCCACGATATGCCAATGAGCGAGAATTTCAAAGTGCTCACTCACCACACCCAACTGGTGGGCCTAAATCTACCACACCAACTTGTGAGGCCCCAGGAGTCATTGTGTGTTGGCACAAGTACAAATCCCCCTCAAATGAATGGTACAACCACGTAAATACTCGTTTTCAAAATTGAGGCCTTGGACAGAATGGTGTTCTTCGCATCCACCTTGTTGCACCGCCAGCATCCGAACTTTTTGCCGACAACTTTTCGCATTCAGACTCCACGTCTCAAGGCAAGAAGGAGAAATACAAAGCGAAGGCGCTGTTGCTCAGATGTCGGGGAGATTAGGGCTGAGATCCTGTCATCTGGTCAGATTTCCTTCGTCGTCAGGAAAATGACACTAACCATTGATTTCATAATGGTAACATCATTGACGCAGTTCCAGGAACTCGTCACAGATAACTGGATCCCGTGCACTCTGCGGGGAATCCATTGTGTCATTTTCTGCAAAGAACCCATGACAAAGACCTTTGAAAGCCTTTGAAGCTTCTCGCGCCGGGCCATTGAGAAAAGTAATTGCTTCCAACCTGCATCCTGCAGGTAACGGGAACAAGTGCATCATCACGTTAACGCAGGTTCATCAGAGTGGAAGTGAAGCGTGCAGCTGAATGCGCGCGTCCTGCTTTCACCTGTGGATCCGGGACCTGCGTCAGCACCTTCCTTCAGCTCGTTGATGTTCGTGTTTTGTTTCCTTTCCACCGCGGGTGGCAAATGGTGTTTTGTGACGATTCTGAAGATTGGAATTGACGGGCTGGAGACAGATCTTTCCGCGCAGATTGTTATTCAGTCTAATCTCTGAAAAAGAGATTTGTCTTCCCGTTGACGTGAACACTCGTATCAGATTGCCACGCGAAATCCGGTGTAACGAAATGGCCAAACACCCCAAATGAGGAGGCATGGGTGTCTGGCCATTTCAGTTGACTTGAAATGGCCTGACATGGAGTGAACAATCTCTGAGTGCCGATGCCAACTCCGTAAAAAAATGTGCGAGTTGAAATGAGGAGGCTTGAGGCAAGGGTGCTTGGCGATTTCACCCCAAAAGTGAAATAGGTAGACATGTGTCTGGCTGTTTCAGACTCGCGCCTGAAAATGGCCAACACCCGTGTCAAAAATGTGTGTGTGTGTGGGGGGGGGGGGTGTCCTCATTTCGTTCCACTGAGGATTGGGTGTCTTCGTGTCACCATCTTTTCGACTAGAGCTGTTCTTCACACAATTCAATTGAGATCATGCGATATCTGCCATTTGAGGCCCAAGGTTTTCGAGAAATTCGTGTTCTGTGAGAGCGAAGTGATTCCGCAAATTCGTGTTGTGTCTTGATGTCTGCAAGCCTGACAGTCACTTTTCGTGTCGAGAAGCTGAAGATTAATGTTTCGAACGAAAAGAGACTCCACTGACTCGCAAGTGACAACTGAAAGATTAATATAGACACGGAAAATAGACTCTGCAGGTTCATGTTTAAATTGATGAAACAGAAAACTCACAACGAATTCTGCTGAAAATGATGCATCATTCTTGACGACACGGACCGTCGTGACTGCATGTGGTTGCAACTTTTGGCAACCACCAATTTGAAAACCGTGCGGTGTCCCAAAGGCCAGATGCACTTGAGAGCCAATAGCAAGTGACCAGATCTGTATCCGTGTCACTGATCTGGCTATTGGGGCACGTCGGAAAAGGACCGGACGTATTTGCTCAGTCCTCACTGTTGCCCAGACCTGTGTTTGTGCTAATTCAAGGTTCTGCGGAATTTACATGCATCCTGCTCGGAGCAATTGCACGAAAAGAGACCGTTCTCGGCAATGGATTGGTCCTGTGGAGAATGAAATATTCTAATTAGGAACCAGTTCAGGGATGATTGATTTGGCTTCAAAAATTGCTGAGTCGTGTTGAGTCCTGCGGCCCTGCGGCTTCGTGTGTCTTGGAATCACGATTTCTTGCGGTGTCAGACTTGACTTGGATACTCGTCGGGAGAGCTTCGTTTAATTTCCGCAATACATGAAACCCAAGACGACTTTTTTTTTCGAAAAACGTGGTGAATAACTCCACAAACTTTTGGGTGTTTCTTCACCTGAAGAAAAGCAAAAATGAACTGATATTTTGTCCACCCACTGGCTGAAGATCAGCACACGAAATGGTCTCTTTCTGCACAAGTTTGGAGATTGTGGCGCTCGCACTAAACTGGTAGTTTACTGCCTTCGGCACTCCTGTGTCCAATGTTCCTTCTTGCTTGCGTGGTCTCCGTTGAGTCTCCGCTTTCCCTTCTGGGCAAATGTTGCAGGCACGTCCTTTGGAGCTGGTTGGACCTGCCACACCTCAGGTTTGGGTGGCGGAGGTTTCCTCCAAATTTGCAGGCATCCCCCCCGTTCCCCCGCCAGGCATGTGGGTCGTGCGCTTGGAACCCCCTGTTCAAGACTCTGCTTTCTTGTTCCGGAAATTTTTGTGCACAGAGATGTTCAGATTTCTGGTTGCTTGGGGTTGACTGAACAAAAAATTGTTTGGCTTCTTCCTGTGGAGCATTTTTGGATCTCCATTGAAATCAGTCACTCATCAATTGCGATGTCGCGTTGTGTCGATCAGTTTCGCTTTGTTCAGTTCTGCGTCATCGGAAGAGGTTCGTGACTTTCGAGACGAAGTTGGAGATTAGGAGGATCGTGTTAATCACGATACCAGGATATAATTTCGTGGTGTTCTCATTCAGGCATTGTGTTCGTAACAAGATACAATGTGTCGCGTGCACCCACCGGGAAAGAGTCGCTTGTCACCGAAACTGCGCTGAACATGCGGTAAACAACATCAATCAGTGTTTCTGTGTAATCACATTGATTCCGTATGAGTGAGCACGGCCCGCAGTACCGGATCATTCGGCAGTGATCTGCCAGTCACACACGGCGACTTTCCCGCACTGGACAAACAGATGTTTTCGGAGGAATTGTCTCTTTGTAAATATGAATGTTGGGCTTGAAGCTGTTTGTTGAGCTTTTGCACCCGAGACAGCAACGGTGTGAGTGCACATCTTCCTCGTTGATGGTCGCGTAGCCGGCCATCTAGGTGATGCTGTTGGCTTAAAACCCCTTAGTATTCATGTGTGCATCTGTCCACACTTTGGAATGTAACCTTCACCCTCCCCTCTAACCACCCCCTCCCCCTCTAACCACCCCCATTCCCCTCTAACCACCCCCTCCTCTAACC
>JAAUXT010013101.1_pt1 | contig 43600 bp, 55 predicted proteins | sample 7278171 | NCBI WGS metagenome assembly JAAUXT01 (sample SAMN14350112, study PRJNA611818) | marine sediment metagenome | isolation source: surface marine sediment (1.8m) | place: French Polynesia: Moorea | collected 2018-08
AGTGAGTACAAGTCTTTTGGACAGAGTTCCATATCTATCTTATTGTACGGATGCTGTTTCTGTCGAGATTTGGCACAGAATTCGAGACAGAAAACGGCATCCGTGCAATAAATCAGTAGTTGACATGCGAAGTGTACTATGACGGGCTCACTGAACAGTCCTTTTCGTTGGGCATTGCAACACTGGCGACTCAGAACACGGCGTTGTGGAAACCACGAAGACGTGGGTTCAACGTGAAAACTTGCAGGGCTCAGTAGACAAGGACGTGCATTTTCACGTGCCTGACGGCAAAAGCATTGAATACAGAGCTTCCACGTCGTCCTTCAAGTCCCCAACATACTCCCAGTCACAGCACTGTTTTGATATTCACGGCCTGCAGACGGACGTGCAAACTTGGCCTTGCTGCACCGACAGACATGGACGGCTTGGAATCCCGGCGCGACCGGCGTCGGCGCTGCGTGTAGCGGCGGCGAGGGACACAGCCGCGGATTGAGCCGCAGAACAACTTCCCGATGAAAAATAACTCGTTGCGGAGAAACATCTTTTGATATGTCAAATGTGCCGGGGCAGCTGGCTAGGGGAAGCCAATTCTGGTGGGGACGGATAAACCACGAATTTCTGCGTGGTACGAGTAGTGATCAAAGAGGACACTGCTCGTATTTCAGCTTCTCTTTCATGCCAAGTTCGGCAGGTCTGAAGGCACAATGTCGTCATCGTTCCCCAGGCTCGCGCATTTTCAGATTGCTTCTTCATATGTCAGCATGCGATGACCCGTGTGGTCCGCAGAAGCGCCCAGCACCGAGCGCGGTGCAGACAGGGTTTAGCCCCGACCCACGGGAGATGGACACGAGATATACGGGAGAGGGATTGGCCCGACGGATGCACAGCGGGCACGAGCAAAGATGGAGTTGGGGAAATCGAGCTCTGCTGCGCTACACTCCGAAATGTAATATAAATGGCAACCTGAAACTCTCCAGGGAGAATTGATGCTTGATGATTCCTTTTGCGTGTTCTTCGGGAATGTGTTGATGTCACCAAAATTCTGGCCTTGATGTCTGAAAGTCACAGAAGCTTTTGAAGCCCCTGAGGTCTGGGTCCTCGTGCCTGAGCCGCATCGGGAATCAGCACGTTTCTGTTTGTGTATGATAGGTTCACTCGTGGTGCAGTCTGACAGCACGAGAGACACAGACAAGCAGAGGAAAGGACAGACAGACAAACAGAAAGGGAGAGGGAGAAAGGGGTGATTGAGACAGAGGAGTGAGAGAACAGGAGAATGAGAATGAAAAAGAGCAAGGAGAGAGATGGAGGAAAGGAGAGGAAGAGATGTGACCCATATAGTAGGAGGGTGATCGAAGAGAACAGAGGGAAGTGAGAGCAAAAACCAAGGAAAGGCTGACGAACGGACTGACCCTCCAGCACCGTCTCCGCTGCGCGAGGACAAGGTGGTTTGGTCCGGGAAACATGTCTCCAGTGTCTGCATGAACCTGGTGGCGAGTTATGGCAAGATCAGACCTTTTGGTCGTGTCGTTGAAACCTTGTGTCAGCGCATCTTGAATTTTGCAGCACAAAGCAGTTTTTGCGTGGGAGCCCGCAGCACCCGCAGCTTCTTTGGTCATGACCAAAAACAATGTGCGGGCATTCATGTTTGAGCTCAGGACACTTTTCCCGTGCAGGCTGGAACCAGGTGAAACGCCTCCGCGGGCGTCGACGTGAAGACGGAGAATGTATGCTGCTCCTGCCCAAGGGTGGGACAAGAATAGTGCGCTGGTGGGAAAGTTCAGTGCTCACGTTGCCTGTGCACGCGATGTGTTCTTTGTACGTGAATGTTTGCCTTGGTTGTCCAGCTTGAAAGGAAAGGCAAAATGTCTGCTTTGTGAGCTCACAAAAGCCCACCTTGCTCCAAATGGGAGAGATTCTCACCACGAAAATGAGGGTTTTGACATCAGGCTGACTCGTGCTTTGCCGAATGTGGCGCCGCCGTGTTGGCAATTGACTGCTGTCTGCGCAGTGGAGTCATCCGGCCGGGGCTCCACATAATTAGGAGATTAGTCCCCGGCAAATTAAAGATGCTATCTGCTGGACACGCCGAGCGAGCGAGCAGCGTTTCTCGCATTGTTGCTGCCCCTGTACGAGCCGTCAGCGTGGGTCTCGTGCCCAAAAGATGACGCCCGCCCCGCGCGAGGCGATGGGATCTGGGACGTGATCGGTTCTTGGGACTGGCATCGCTAGAGTTGTCAAGATTGTGAATCGTTCCGCAGTCAATTGAGATTTCATCGGCCAAAACTAATGGAAATGGCCTTTCGAAGGATTAGAATCGTTGTCGAATTTGTCTCTGTGTGACGTGGTGCCTTATCACTCCAGTAGAGCAGGGTCAGAACATCAGCTCGGAGAATCCTGGGCTGCAATCAGACATTTGGAGCGAAAGAAGACACAGCCACCAAGTGAGCAACATACATGCAGTGACCACCTTGATGTTCCCTGGGACCGGTCGAATGGACCCGTCTGCATCTACGAAGCAGTTTCCACGGAGCTGCTCTGATTGTCAGCCTGACAAATTACTGTCTTCCTCTGTTCGCAACTGTTGTCGAAACGAGAACCCGGTGCGTGTGAGGGAAACACTTGAATACAAGTCCTGCAGTGGCCAGCTGCGCTGATGATCGTTTTTTGCACGACCTTGCACAGGCGAGCAGGACGAAATCCATCTCTTGCACACGAGCTTGTTCTCTCTTTGTTTGGTCTCACCGGTCGCCGTGGGTGTGAGAAATCACGAGAGAAAGAAACGCGTGTACGCAAGAGGGTGGTGGGTGAAGGGTGGGTGTCTCACTTTTGGTGTCTCACTTTTCGAAAGTGAGACACTTTCTCCTCTCCCTACCTTCTGTAACAAAATTCAGACAACCTCCTTGTTGCAAAACTCCCCAAGTGTGTGTGTGTGTGTGTGTGTGTGTGTGTGTTTGTGTGTGTGTGTGTACGTGTGTGTATATGTGACTTCACCTTGTTGAACTTCTCTGATGTGCCCCAGGTTGATCTAGCAGGCAGCACGGACAAACAAACGAGTCGGCTGGATGCTTGGTTTCGAATCAGGCGCATTTGAGATTGGCGTCCGCAACCGAGGTCCGCGTGTGTCCAAATCCGCGCGAACCTACATTTGTCATAATTGAGGAGAAAAAACGACACCCGCGCGTCTGTCTGAATTATTTTGATTCCCCCGAAATGGCCACGACTGCAGAGATTGGCGCGTGGCGAAGATGCATTGGAGGCGATTGGCGATCGCTTGATTCATCGTTGGTGTCCGTTTTATGATCTCTGCGTCGGTGAACGCGGCCCACGAGAGATCGTTATTGGATCACTCCGGCACGCTGTGTCAATACCGCTCCGAGCTGCATGAAAATTGTACTCACGCATATTATTTCATTGGCAATTCCTATTAGGCATGTTGTTGTCGTGATGCGAACGGGTATAATTGCACTCAAAACGTGACTTCGGTTGTTGGGATCATTGTCAGGTCCCAGCGTTTGTTTTGTTTTTCCTCTGTCTCGCGTGCAGTGTCAGTGGCACATCATTGACCGCTAAAATGCTGTCAGATCAGAAACTGACCTTTTGGTGCTTTTTGCTCAAAGTCGTGACTGAAGTTTCTATGGATCCAGAAACAGGTTCTTGATGCGGCAAGGAACTGAAAGCAGATTTATCGCAAAGGAGATTTAGCGCCTGCAGGTTCAGACGCAAACGACTTGAATGCAGAATGAAGGAAGGTCAGCGTGGTGTGAAGTTGAAAATCAGAACGTGTGATGAGCTTCCCGACCCAGCCGCCCACAGCGTCCGCGGTTCGTGGCCGTTCTGCGGGGTCGGAATCGCTGGGCGTCGCGGCGGAACGCATCGCGCCGTGCTTCACGGTGCCGAGTCGGCGCCGCTGCTCCGCCGCGCCGCAGGGACGTGATTTTGTGTTTGATCGGAGCGTTTCGGGTCAATAGACTCGCCCCGTGTATCATAAAGCTGTCCGTCCGTCTCTCCTCCGCGTCCAATACTCGCTCAAGAGCACGAGCTCTCCCCGAAAAAACTCTCCAAATCAATTCCTGCAGCATTTGACAAAGTCACGAAGTTTTTCGACTGTTCGGTCTTGTCCAGTTTTTGGTTTTGCTTGGAAAATTTTGAAGGAAAAAGAAAGTGGAGTGGCGTGCCAGATGAATAGCGGCTGTGTGTGTGTGTGTGTGTGTGTGTGTGTGTGTGTGTGTGTGTGTGTGTGTGCGTGTGTGTGTGCGTGTGTGTGTGTGCGTGTGTGTGCGTGCTGGGGGCTTGGGCCTTCTGACCTTGGGGCCGGTGCAAAAAATTAAATCTGGTTTTTAAATGTCTGACTGCAAAAAGACCCAGCCTCGTTGCTGGACGGTGGTTCGTGCACCGAGTCGAATACACATCCTCCTGAAGCAATCACTTCATGGCTCGGTCAAGTCGCCGTTTTGGTCTGGGCCTTTTTCAGTTCTGATAAGTTTAAATGTGAAACAACCAATCGGAATACGAGACGTTTGTGACAGATTTCCGCGTTCTTGTCCAATTGTGCAAATTTTCCAGGAATGCGACCAAGCGCTGTTCTTGGTTGGAATGAATCGGGGATGAACGTACGTTGCCAAATTTCCTCCCTCGAGCCTCGGGTGACCCCGGCCCCGGCGGTCGTGGGCCAACACTCTCAAGTTGGAGTATCCGGTGTCAAGGCAGAGCAGCGCTCATCAAATTTGCGGTCTGTCCTTGAGCGATGAACCGGACTGTCGTGCGGACTGATATGCAAAGCAAGACCGGGCAACGGCCGGTGTGCTGTGCAATCCTGGAATTTATTTATGGGGGGAAGTTTTGCCATGAGAATGCCTGCCCTAATTTTTTCCACTTTGTCTCCCATGATTTGTCCCCAGGCGCGTCCCCCCCCCCAGCCTTGCCCAGCGCGTTCCCCCACCCCCGTCCTGCCCGGCCTGTCATAAGAGCTGTTGGTTTATGTACAAAACAGGGCACTGTCAAACCACGCACTTTGCCAGTGTGGTGTTTCTTTTCCACGTTTGAAGTGCAGACTGGCAGGTTGGCAAATACAGGCTGCGCAACTGTCGCAAAAGGCGTTCTTTGACCTTCTTCGTGTGAAAACCGGCGCATGACCGTATCTCCACGGGCTGCGCACGGATTGCAACTCCCGCGGATACTTGACGCGACGAGAGGCGCAGGTTTCGGAGCTGATCACTTCGCACAGTGCGCGGGTTTCCTTGCGCAGACGTCAAATCCTCGCGGCGCCGTGCTAAGCTTCAATAGGACATTGAACCTTGATGTGTAGACCGAGAATAATTGAGTCACAGAGATGTTGGGCTTTCCACAAATGTTGCTCCAAGCACACCTTCTGTGTGTGTGATTGTGCAAACAGGAGACGCGGTGAAGGGGACATTGGCTCACGGTCCGAGATATCCCCAGATCTGCTCATCCCGATAGGCAAATTCTACAGTCAAGTGGTTTCTTTCTGAGTCATTTTTTATCAAAGGCCTTTCTCCTTCAGGCCCTTCACACAATTTCTAAACCTGATTGAATCGAAAATGTTCGTCTGTCTGCTTTGTTCAAGCTGAGTTCCCTAAGAACGACTGGGGCATGAGGAGCCTGAAGAACCCCGAAGGAATCTGAAGTGTATGGACTTGCAACGGAACACGCGAAGTCTTGGCCGTTGAAAGAATCTCACAGGATCGGTGTGCACCTTTTTGGTCCATTTCACATCGGAGATGTACTTGCGAAAGTGGACGGACGCCCAGAAAATGTGCGGCGTTTTGCGGCGTCCGTCCGGACGTCTTGTGAACAGTATTTTGACTTTCTGGCTGACCTGAAAATGTGAAAGAAACAGGTTTAAAATACGCCGACATCCGCAACGTAAAAAAGGACCTTGAATTCTGTTCTGCTGTCACGTGATGCAAGTCCTCCTCCACACCGTTGATGACAGGTCCCGTGTGCGATCCCTGCTGAGAACTGTCCGTGCACGCGCACTTTTACTCAGCTGCAGAAGGGAGGTCGCCTCTGGACTCCGGGCCCTCGGGGCCTTCACAACAGGTCAGATGTCTCGGACAAATTACATTTGTTGAGAATAAGAGCGTCCCCGCGGCCCCATTAGGCCGACGCAAGGTCGCACATCAAAACTGTTGCAGGCAGCAACAATATGAATGCGCCGGTGTGACGGAACACGGTGTCCCTGTCACTAACGGACGTGTTCACGGTGACGCGCGATTTGAAGCAACGAGACAAACGCGTCTCCGAAATGTGCTGAAACTTGGTGTGACAAGCTTTGAAATGGCAACGAACCATGGAAGCAGTGGTTTTGTCTTTGTGGCTGTTGGTTTCCATCCAAACAACGGACAGAAGACAAGGTGGTTGTGTGGACCACCAGCAGCACAGTCCACCTCAGTGGATTGCCTGAACAACGAAAAGCACACTGACGTCGCGTTGCGGCGACACACGTGTCTGGAGACTTGAGCTGTCACAAGAAGAGGAAAGACCACCTTAGAGAGGCGAGTGACCTCTACTCAGTCCGTTGCCTTTCGACACGAACCTTGTACCATTGCAGTGAGATTCTGCCTTGAGGTGTGTCTTTCTGCAAAGTTGTGGCAAGGCCTGAGGCCTCCCCCCAGTGATCTGGTGTTCAGGCTTCGCGGCCACGTGGCGTGTCTCGTGGGCATCACACCGGCGGCGGGGCGGCCGCGGTGACAGCCCCGGCATGTCGCGCGCCGCTCGGCAGATGGATCAGGCGCTTCATTGAATCAGCCGAGCGATCCCGGCCCCGAGGCTGCAGCCGCTCCGACTGCAGAGCGAGCGCGACGCGTACTCAGGTACACCTACTTACCGTGCGTGTGGAAAGCCACTGTAGGCGACAACAACAACAGCACCCGTCTGCTGGTTTTGAAGTTGTAGGCTCTGCCAGGGGATGCTGACCCCAAAAGGTTCGAGCGAGGAGGACAGAAGGCTTCCTGTGGGTGGCGGAAAGGGACTGTTCTTTTTACGACTTGTTCAATGCGGCCTTTAATATTTTTTGAAAATGATGAGCTTTCGAAAAGGCATTCAGACTTCGAAAAGAAGTCGTCCCTGGTCCAAACTCAGGTCCCGTTGTGGGTGGAGTATTGTCCTCGTTTGTAGACAGTTTGTTGAGTTCCCGTGCATCTGCGTGTGCGCTGTTGAAAATGAAACCAGGCACTTGACTTTGGAACAATCTTGCGCGATTAGGCAAACAGAGAACTGAAGGCACAACACTGGACTCAACAAAAACCAACGGCACACAAACAGACGTGAACATACACACACACCGAGTTTGCCGAGTTTGATGTTGCGATCAAGTCCCTACACAAAAAAATGGGGGACAGAAAGATTGTATTGCACCACACACTCACACACACACACATACACACACACATACACACACACACTCACACACACACACACACACACACACACACACACACACACACACACACACACACACACACACACACACACAGAGCTTATGTTCGTTCGACTCTTGCGCATGAAATACACGGTTTTGCTCAACTGTGTCGGAAATTTTCAAACTTCAGATGTTTGAGAAGTCAAGGTGTCAGAGTCTCACCAGGTGATGACGCATTCTTGAAACAGATGCAGAATTCCATTCTGCGGTAATTTTGGACCTCGAAACGCATTCTTTGTCTTCTCCACAAGGATTGCTTTGGGACAGCTGTGTTGTTGTTGAAGTTTTCAAATACAAAATTGCCAACACAAAGTATTGTCAGTGTTGAGCTGATCCAAAACAGTCGCTGTGGGTCCAGCATTTCAAGCGTCTGCTGTTCTGACGATTGCGTGCGGAGAGGCTTTCTGCAAAGAGATGATGGATGCTGTCCCCCACCTGGGGTCTTAAAACAGAGCTCTTCGTGTGCGGTTTCTCCCAATCCTCCGATCCAGAAACAGATTTGGAGAATGGCGTGACCTTTCGAGTGGTCCCGCACTGGGCGAGGAGAGGCTGATACAGGGACGGATCTCAAGGGCGGGGGGCTCAAAATGATTCTGAAATTATGGTCACTTCCACGCATTCATTAACTGCAAACGTTTCTATGGACCACACGCTTTTTAGGCGTAGCCTTCTTGTTTCTCCTTTTGCCCGAATTTTGGGCAAAATATCAAAACTGAGGCAGCGTCCAGGGGTCGAGCATCTGGTCAAGTCTTGGATCCGCCTCTGGGAAGAGTGGAAGCAGCATCTTCATGGTCAAGGTCTGGGCTGTTCAGTGTCTGGAGTTCGGCTGCAGTAGATTCCACTGCACAGGGGGTGACTGGGGGTTGGTGGCATCGCAACTGGGTTAGAAATGGATTACCAGATGTATGTTGGTTCTTTTTTCAATTGTAAAGGGCTCAGTCTGTTCCATGTCTGGTGGGTTTGTGACCAGTAATTGGACTCAATCTTGAGCTGGGAAGCAATTCCTCCTGGAAAGGCAAGGCAGAGGGAAATGTAATTGACTGGTTTACCAGTCCTTGAGAGGTGCAGTAAGTGGCATTGACGCTAAGCCTGCGGGCAGTGAACGCAGGCAAGTGAAACTAACTTGATTGTCGCGCCTGATTTGACTGGGATTATTGTCCCCTGTAAGAGTGGCTCTGGTCGCATTAGGGCTGATCCACCTCGCGGGTCAGTGACCACGGAGAAGTGCGGCTAATCCGTGCGTCGTCGAGGCGACGCGCGTCTCGGACGATGACGTCAGACTCACGTAAGAGCGGAAGCCTCAAAGATGTCCCCCCTTCATTTTGAAACTTCTTTCTCCCACCCCACCCAAATTTTGTGCTGCAAGTACAAAATATTGAAGTTTTATCCACCCTAAAAATCACAGGCAGCTCCAAAATTCTGAATGTTGAGCCTCTGAGGGTCAGACCCTCCTCGGCACCGAGGCCAGCCTCCCATACTACATACACCCCTTTCATTTGTTCACTGGGGGTTTCTTAGGTGATACCACGTTGATTGTGTGCCACTGACCACTGAGGCACTCTGAAACAAGCACGAAAGATTCACCCCCAACAGCGAGGATCGGGTCAGCACTGAACACAACCTCGGGAAGCACTGTCCCCAGACACTACTTCCGGTCCCTGAGTTCCAAGGTTGTGTTCGGGAAGATGGAAGGTTTCTGTCTCGCCCGGAGACTCAAGATGACAAGTTTGTGGATCACACTTTTTGGAACTCAGCCACAAATGGCACTGACTCGTACATCTCATTACAGGATCACGTCAGTGGTGTGGTTGCTGGAGTCCTGAGATGCTTTGACATTGGAAGGAAAGCGAAAGCCTTGAACAGTGTTGTGATTCAATTTTGCGCAAAAGCACGCGCCTGCGGAGTGGTGTTGACTGCTGCGCAGGGTTTAGGCGCAGGCAGAGGAGACATGGCTTCATAAAGGCTGTCAGTCAATCAGCAGCGGACCGGTGGGCAGCTCTGTCAGTCAGCGCCGCTCTCCACCAGATCCAGGCTCAGGGTGGGGGCGCTGACCTCAGCCTCAGCCAGCGTCCGACCCTCGGAGGCTCGATTTGTTTCAAGAGGGGACTCGGGAGTGTGGAGACTGTTTTCTTTCAAGCTCGTGGAAGACAAACAAATGTCGCATGTGGCGCACAATGCAGGGAAAAGTAATTTTGAGGGTTGGGGTGCCTCCCCCTGGAGCCGCTGAAGGCGCAACGCCTCGCCGCTCTCAGGCGCCGACACCGCCGACTCACTCCCACCCACCGCCTTCCTTCCCTTTGTGCAGCAGATCGATGAGGTGTTGCCAAGTTTGTCAGAATTTTCTTTTGCCTTTGTCGCTGTCCAAGCCAGCTTCAAAACAACCTTGCTTTGAGAAAGTTTGGAGAAGAAGACTCTTCCCACCACAGATCTCGGGCGCGATATTGACGCACCGCGGAACTCGGTTGATTTGTATTCAGCCGGAGAGCGGCGGACGCTGCGGAGCTGCTGTTCCTCTTATCATCTTCCAGTTCACTGTGGTTCACTGTGGCGTTTTTCGTGTATCAAGCTGCAAAAGAGACAACTGATTCCAATTCTCAATCGGCTGAGCGGTTTTCACGTTGGCACTCGAGGTGGATACACACGCTGCCCGCCGCACTGGGGGTTTTGTGGGCGTCACAAAACCCGGCTTCTGCGTGGGCCTTTTTCTCAGAGATGCGGACACTTTTCTTCCACAACCAATGAAGAACCAAGTGAAGTTGTCCACGACTGCATCAACGGGCGCCCTTGTGAATAAGTCTCTTGTTGAGGTGAGGACGTATCCCTTGACTGAACTTCGTTTGTGACATTCAGGAGCTTGTGGCTTCTTTTGCAACGACGATCTCTGCTCCCCTTGATTCTGAAACTCCTGTCCCCGCCCAACCAGAAGTCCAAAAATGGAGGAAGACTCAGAAGTGAAAATTGTTCTTTGTGTCGTTGGGTCAGTGATCTGTTCGAAAATGTCACAATGTTCATCTCCGAATTGGGCGGGGACTTTAGTGTGAACGCTGGTACCTGAAACCCTGGACCAGAGTTCGATTGTGACTGTTTTCGGTCTGTAAAAGAAACTCACAGAGCTCCACGTGGTTGGTTTTGTAATGCTGAGCATGCAGACAGTCGCGACACGTGGGAAGGGAAATGAGTTCAGAAATTTATTTCTGGCCCTGAAAGCGTCGTCAAACTGACGTCAGCCGCGCTTCGTCAGAGGGTCGCGGAGACGAGAGCGAACTCGCGAGCAACGCTCATTAAGCACGAACCTGCGCAAATCAGGCCAATCACGAGCGCTGCTGCGCAGGTACGTCTCGCCCGAGAGCTCCAGTCGATCCAGGGTCGGGGTGCAGGGGCGACCGCCATCTGAGCTCGTGTCCGACGCTTGGACACAATCACACAGAGGGGTGACAGGGGACGTGATTTTGGTGCGTGGGGAATGAACGGGCGACTTCAAACTGCAACACACATGTGCTCGGTCGAGTGAATAGAACAGAACTTGGGCAAAATTGGGGTGGTAAATATAGTTGGGGGTGGGAGGTGTCGAGGGCCGGGTGTTCGCCCCGGTGATCCGCCACAGGAGAGCGGTGGGGTGGGGGACGTCTCGCGCTGCGCTCCGACGCTGTCACAGCTGTGGGCATGCGCAGTGCGGAACAACGCGCCGTCGGCAGTGGGAATCTGACCGTGATGAACAGTCTACGAGCAGGTTCCGCCGCGCCGGTGTCAGCCGGGTCTGCAAAAGATATGTTTGCATTTGAAAAATGGAGCGAGATTCACTGTGTTGCAACAGATCAGCCACCACAGAAACCTGAGGTGTAGTTCAAATTTCTGAGACCAGAAGCGCGCTGACGGTTCCTGGGGTCACCTCGAGGTGAAGGAATTCCTGAACTCTTCCTGGGTCGTTCTTCTGGTCCCTTCTGATTCTCTGAGAGTGAAAAGGAGAAAAGGAGCCGAGGTCCACACAAGCCCAGTGACAGTGCAGTGCAACACAACGCGCCCCTTGACTGCAGCATGTCAGTCCAAGCAGGTTATCCTGACGACACCTGCGTCTTGTGGACAGGGTTATCCTGACCACTGTTTCCTCAGGACTGTCTTCAAGACCTGACCACTTCTTCCTCCTGTCTTCGTGACAGACCCTCGGGTGAATTCGCTAAATTTCATGCTGCCAAGAGTCAGTCTCCTGCCAACCCTGCGCTCCGCGTGGACACTGATTGGACACGTGAGGACTCGAGGAAGCGTGGACGCGCTGCAACCCAGGTGCGCCGGCGCTGATTCCAGACCCATTCCCCGCTCCCGACACGGACATTTTTTGACAGCGCGGACGAGAATGGAGATGGGCTGGAATTGGATGTGACAGGGACGGCGCAGGGATATTGGATTTGGATGATGTACAACGTCCCTATTTGTCTCAGCGCGCTGGAAATAGGTGTGACCAGAAAGGTGTACTGGTGAGCTGAGGGTGCGCCGCGGACTGGTCGCAATGTTGGGTCTGACTGGGTTCCTTGTGGGTCTCTGGGAGAGAAAGTGGGTGTGGGGGTGTGGGGTTGTCTCTTTGCACATTTCTGTTGCCACTGCGTGGTGTGGTTCATAAAGCACATGTCGGACATCAAAATTGCGTTGTTGTATCCGCAGCAGGGTGAGAACACAACGAGTGTGCGATGTCCGAAAAGTCCGTAAATGCGGTTGATGGTTTCGTCACACGGTTCTGTCACAACACTTCCCAGCTCGAGAACGAACCACAGGCAGTGAGAAAAGTGCTGGAATCCTGCTTTTGTTCCCTGTTCGTTTTCACTTGGAGTGATCATTCCAACACTTTAGAAAACGAACCGGTTTTTGTGACCCTCCCCGTGTGTGTGTGCCTGTGCGCATTTCTGTCAAGAACAGCCCAGAAAATAGAGTTAGGTTCACTGTGAAGCGGCGTTCCACCGTATGGACAATGTGTAGTGGTCAGGAAGCGTCGTGTGCGTGCGCAGAATGGGGAGCACAGACAGATAGCAGAGCCGTTGGTGGGCGTCACGTGCCCTGCATACCGGACGCTATCGGACGCGGCCACTCTCCGCGCCGTCCGTCCGGGGCCCGTCCCACGGGGAACACAGGCCCAGCGGTCAAGTATCGCGTCGCGCAATCTCCGTGGAATGACCAATGGAGAGCAGCGCCGAAAGCAATTTGAATTCCCAGAGAAAGGCAAACAGACTCAATCGTTAATTTGTCATTCGATACTGTTTGTTTTTGGAGTCGTTCGCGAGGATACAGCTCGTTTTTCCATGACGATCTTGTTGAGCCATAGGGTGTTACAACGCTGCAGCTCGAACTGCACTCGTAACAATGCGAATGCTCTGTGGTCGCTCTTGCTTCGCACCACGTATCGTCTTGGTCACCATTTTCCTGCAATGATGAAAAACTGCCTTTTGTCCTGGGAAACTGGAGCCCCTCAGAGAACGCCAATTCGAACTTGGCTTGTCCTGTTAGCTCCAGAGGTTCAACGTTCGTTTTACTGTGTGTTTCAGACTCGGGGAAGAAGCTGAAGGATGTGATGGAGGAGTTTCACGGAGACGGGGAGCTGTCCCGCTACAACCCGGAGGAGGTAGGTTCTGCCGAGGGCGGTACAGCCGCGGGGTGCGTACAACCCGAGGGAGGTACGTACAACCGCGCTGTCACCCATACCACCTCAAATTGAGAAATCGCATTGCATGCCCAGTTGCGTTCCCGCATGCTGGCATGTTCCCCAGATGCCTACGTTCAGTTCAATCCCGGTTCCACACCTGCTTCCTTCTGTTGGTGTATCCCTTCCTTCCCCCAGCCATTTCACCCATTGTATTTTTGCTCGTCTCTGGGATGTGTTTTTGTGTTGCTCATCCTGAAGAACAGACAGTGTGCTTGAACCGCAGTGTCAACCTTGTGAACAACACGAGCATCCAGAGCGAGGGTTCCAGGGAACCCCTCAACCTCAGAAAAACAATGCCCCTCTCACTCAATTTTTTGCCGCAGGTGCGATATTTTGTTCTTGTCTTGGTTTGAGTGTTTCCTCTCGAGCGAATCGTCCCCTCCCCTGGCCATGTCCATGATCGGCCTGCGGTGTCTTGGTTGAGATTCGCTGTGGCCCGTTCGTTCACTGCTCTCCTGTGTCTGACTCCTCAGTTGTTCACAACATTTTCTTGTCACCCACAGAACCCAGACGTCTTAGATCGAGTAAGCTTTTCCCAGACAAGAGGTCTATTTCTTACAAAACTTTCCACACGGGAAAATCTGCATGAAGAAAGCTGAGAAACTGAGTAACCACACCAAAAGTGCACTCTTAACCACACCTTTTTCTTCACTCGCTGTTGACCTGGTCTACTGTGCATGAATTGCGTCACGAAACTCACAATTTTTCTGTCGAGCTCACCATTGAGCAGCACCAATTAACGCACGGAGGTTTCTAGCTGCTGCCTGTCAGCCATCTAGGAATTGAACTCAAGGCTGGTCTTAACTCGGAACAATTCAAGGCTTGATTGAGTGGGTGTTGACCATGAAACCGCTTTGCTTCTTCTGAAAAGACCGACCGTGGTCTTGCTAACCCCGAAAATCCAGACTCTTTCAACCGCCCGACTTTTTGTCTGACTGTGATCTCAGTGTCATTTCACTGAGAAAAATAACCACAACAACTGTTTGTAAAGAGGGATCAGATTGGGTCTGAATCCAACTATTTGGTTTTTGAAAAACTACTTTTCTCCGGCCTGGGGGGAGTGTTCTGCCAATTTCAGCTGAAAGTTTCCCCAATATGAGCATGGCTGCTCAATGTTTCTGATCAAAATGCTCAAATTTTCCACGATAAGTGCACAGTGGACAATCTGAAACATTAAAGATGAAGATCAAGAGAAAAATATAATATTGGAAAATGGGCTGAAACATGTATGCAAATTTCAGGGCAACTTTCTCAAAATAATCAGATGGTGCTCGTCCTTTGGGATGTCACCAGCTGGTGGGCTTGGCCCCTCCCCTTCAGTCAGCCCGGACGAAGAGCTTGGAAAGCTTTTGGGCTTGCAAAGTTTCTGTACGCGTACTTGGGCAACAACGTCTCGTTTTCTGAATGCTATAACCCTGGTTTGGAGCGACCTTTGTCTCTAACTGCCCAAAGTGGAAGTTGTATCAGGTAATCAAGTGGGAAACAGCGGTGTACGTTGAGCGTGTCGCTGTCGCGGAAGTTTCTCTTCAGATTTTTTTTTGCGTCGTGCAAATGATCAGCACAAAGAATGTCGTCTCAACAGCACGCGAATTTCCTCTCATTCTGTTTGTCGAATCTTGTTTGGGCAGGAAGGATATTCTGGCGAGCTTTTCGGGTTTGAAAGAAGGAGTGTTAGAAAACAAACATGACTCGAAAAGAAAACAGTCCACTTCAAGAACGACGTGAAGTTTTACGTGAGACCAACACGGGAAAAGCCTCGAATTCGGGCTGCCCTGCGAACATCCACTTTGTGCGTGAAGACTCCATTGACACAACCGACGCCAAACTCCTACAGCGAACCGTTGCGTTGATCTGCACGCTTCGTCGCGTGTCTCAGTTGTGACGTGTGCGTTGTGTTTTGCAGCCGATCGACTACGAAGGCTTCGCGCTCTTCATGGAGACCTACCTGGAGGCGGACCTCTCCGAGATGTTCAAACACCTCTTCCTGTCCTTCATGCGGAAACCTGGGCCGCACCCGGGCGCCGGCGGCGGCAGGGGGCAGCTCGGTAAGGACGGCGCGGCGGCGGACGGCGGCGCCGACGCCGCCCCGACGCCCACTCTGAGCACCGTGTCGTCGATCGGGCGCAACCTGGGCGGGAGTATCGCCGAGAAACTGCACGGTCTGTCGGAGCGGATCCACCAGCTCGGACATTCGCGCCACGACTCGGCGGGCGGAGAGGGGAAGCGCTCCCGCGCAGGTGAGGGCGTCGCACGCTGCTGCCGCTGTCTCGCATGCACCCGCTCCCTTCTCGTGATCCCTGTTCCTTTTTACCCGATTCTCATGATCTCTGTTCTTTCTGCTTTGTTTCTGAATCAAATTCAAGTGCCTGACAAATTCTTCATGAAAAAGTTGTCTGTTACAGTGTTGCCGTTTCGAACTGACTGTCCTCATGAAAAATTGCAAAATGGGCACCTGTGGTCAGAATCAATACGTCAAGTAAATACCATCAATCTGTGCTCGTGGTTTCCTTTCAAGACAAGTCAGCTGTGTCCATTCAAATGGGAGGAGAATGCGAGAAATGTAGAGCTTGACTCCTGTGGACCCAAACCATGCAGAATGAATGATGTTTTCCCAAAAGGCTTTCATGTCAAGATCCTCGGAAACGTGTACATGTGTGTGTGTGTGTGTGTGTGTGTGTGTGTGTGTGCAGTGTGTGTTTGTTGTTTGTGTGTTCTCTCTACCTCTGTTTTCTCCAGTTGTCAAAAAAATCAAGTTGACACGAGAAGGGTTCTGTGCAGAAAAGAGGAAGAAACAAAATTTTAACCTTCATCAGCTTGGAGCGTGTGTGTTGACCGGCTTGATCTGCGAGCATCTACCTTGCTTTGAACTGATGTGCAGTGCTATTCCGTGTCCAGGCAAAATTTGAGATGCTCGGGCTTGCTTTTGCATTGAAACCCGTGTGATTCAGAGGAAACAAGGTGTGGGAGTATTTTTGGCGAAGAATCATAATGATCTCGCGAGTGGGTGAGCATCGGACAGAGCCGGCCTGGAATTGCCTGTCTGGCTGGTGAATGGAAGAAAGATGCCCGTTCAATGCGGAGCCCTGTTTAAAATGGAGTCCGCATCGAGGAGAAGTGGAGTGAGAGGAATTGCGTGTTAAAGAGAGTGTGAAACGACGATAAGCTCGTCGCTCTAAAGAGTGCAGCGCCGCGGGACGAGTTTTGGGCGGTGTTTGGTGTTTGTGATGCGCGGCGGCGTCTCGGAGGTTGCGGAGCCTCCGCTTGTCGAGATATCTGAGCGATTACGCGCCATTACTCGCCGAGCCTCGGTTTCACGCGCGAGTGCGTCACGAGTCTGCATCTGAGATTAGACGTTTTATCTCCACCGCGACAAGGCGTCCTCCGGTGGCTCCAGGTTCGGAGGGAGGTTCAGGCCGGGGTGCAGCGCTCGGAGGAATCAAATGTTCTTTGGTTTGAGCCATCCAGAGGTGAGCAAGTGGTTCAAATCCAAAATTTTCAAATCCAAAATCTAATGTTGATCTCGGATCGGAACTCAGATCGGTGCAGCAAAATGATGGAGGGACTCAAAACTGGGGGGGAGCTGGGGTGCGGCCCCAGATCTCCGTGGATCCACTGGACATCTGATCTTCCCCTTACTGAGTTGTGCCAGGTCCGGTGTGTGGAATGAGTGAGCTGTGAAGGAAAGGACGACTCCGCTTTGAGAAATTTCTATTGCAGACCACACGAGATGAATTGATCTTTGTTGAGAATGGGTTTTGATTGAAGACATTTCTGTTTGGTGTTTCTATTTTCGTCTCTTGTCTGCTTCTGCTGTGGTAACGACTGTCTGCTTCCGTGATGTTGTGCCACAGAACCTCTGGTCTTCTCGTCGCTGGAATGATTTGCCACCAATGTCCTGCTGCTAAAGCGTCACTCTGACCATTGCGTTTGGGTTTTGTTGGCAACATCAACATGAAATTTCTCTTCGTTTTATTTGGATGGACAACTGGGATATTTCCAAAGATATTTCAGTCGTGGTCATTTTTGGACACTCATAATTTAGAAAAGAGGCGAGTCCATCCTTCTCGCATTTGGATGAATTGTGTCAACTTGGAACAACATTTGGTGTTGTTTTGTCCTTTGTTGTCATGTTGTGTGACACCTCTCCCTGGAATTTTGTGCTTTTGCTTTGCATTTTCCCGATTCGTTTGGAGGTTCAGCCGGGCACTTTGTTCAGGTTGGTGACGATTCGAACCTCTGGTGGATGCAGGGTGAAAAGTGTTCGGACGGCTGGAACCTTCAGCTGATCCATGGGGATGGTGTTCCTTGGCTCCGAATCTCTCTGCTCCAGGGTGGCCATGATTCGTTGTGAGTTTGAGGCTTCCTCGGGTCAGGAGTACCGCTCCAAGCTGGGCTTTTTGAATCCTCTCCGTTTGCCGTACTTTTCACCCTGGATTCACTCGAGGCCTACGATTAGTATAATTTTGGATGAACTTTTTTTCAACCAGTAACACGTACTGTGTAGACCTGCATGCAGCATGTCAGTTCTCAGGTAAAGTTTTTCTTTTCATTCTGTTTACGAAGCGAGGGGACGGTGTGCGCAGAGCCATGGCGACAACCGCCGGAATCACTTTTATTGAGCAACTTCACCTGGACCAGAACCAAAAATGCATTTGAATGGAAAGTGAACAAAATTGCTTTTCGATCCAGATCTGCGGTCGAACGAAAATTTTAGTGTTCGGAGATTAGTTGTCAAACCAAGCCTCCCTTTTTCGCCGTGAATCCACGTTTGTCGGCTTGGCAATCGCAAGACACGCAGGAAACTGTGAACCTACGTCCTCTGCGAAGGTAGTTTGTTTTTCCAAACCCTGCGTGTCCCCTTCCCATCCCCTGTCCCACTGAGTTCAGTTGACTGGTATTTGGTCGAAACAGGACAACGTAATTCACGAAACTTGCAACTTCAAAGAAAGCAAAATTGCAAGAAGCACAAGTGAGTTTACAATGAGCTGTCATGAGGGTAACAGATCGCAACAGATAAGCAGATGGACAGTGAGACAGCCCGTTGTGGGTTCCTTGGTATGTTCGGACGGACCTTCAGCCCCTCATTTCCCGTGCTGTATCTCCACACAATTTCCTTCGGCAAACGCGACATCTCGGGCTGAGAGTGAGCGCGATCAAGTCCAACTTCATCGTTTGATACAGAAAGGAATTTTATTACTGCCGCTTCGACTCGCAGATTTGAAGTCGCTCTTCCTCCACGACAAAGTGAATCCACCGGGGCAGTTTTGTCGGTTCTCTCCGGACCTGTCACTTCATCGGGTCTGAAAATGGTCTCCTCTCCAAATTCTCAATGCGGACACGCGTGTCCAAGAGCACCCGTTTGGGTCTGCAAGACGTGAACGCAAAAAGCACAACCTCCAACTGTCCACCTCCACACAGAAGCAGGCCAGGAATAAATCTCAAATTTTCTTCTGTTGGCACAAAAAGGTGCGCCCCTTCTTTGATGTCCATTTTGGCAACACAAAATGCGCACAAAACTTGTGAAAGGGGGTAACTCAACGTGACCATTGAAGTTGGCTCATCATACTTATTCGTGACAAAGCAACGGAAGAAGGAGGCACAAGGAGACTCAATAACTTCATCATATTCCTGAAAATAGCCTTCAGAAAACATCCTCCGTGCGCCACTCAATTTTTGTCAACGTAGATGCATAATTAAGAGATTGCTTTTGAAACCACCCTGGAATTAATGAGTGGGGTGCAGAAAGGTTAATTATATCCCGAGATTAAACCTTAATTACGCATAATTAATACGCCTCGCGCGTGCGTTTTCTGTCAGTAGAATTTTCCACCCGCTGCAAAATTCAGTTACTTGAATATTGTGTAGCGCAAATTTGCAAAGAAAAAGAGTTGTCAGCTCGTCATTTGCGTTACAAATTGGACCTGGAAAAGACATTGTGTTCCGCTCTGCGTGTCTTTTCTTTCCAATGCACGTCTGAGATTCCTGCGAAAACGTTACAGTTTGGACTGGTTTCCCACACTGCAAGGAGGGGTTGCGTGAAACTGTCACAACCTGACCGTTGTCCGAAGGAAAAGGGCCTGGAGATGGAAACGAATGAACCGGGAGAGTGTGTACTCCGCGCCAGCGTACCTGGCAGAACACACAATCCAGCTCCTTCCTTCTTCAATCAAAAGGGGATTTTGTCTGTGACCCGCCTTGTCCGGTTCTGCAGGCTCGGCGTCCGCCGCGTCGCACCCGTCCGTCGCCGTCAACATTCCGACGTCGGCGACGCTGGAGCGCATGACGACGCCGCGGGACGCCGTCTCGCCGGGCGCCGGTGACGGGACGCCGGACACGTCCAACCACTCCCGATCCTCCTCCAAGAAGTCCAACAACAGCATCCACAGCGTGCACAACGGTACGTGCTGCTGTGTGTCGCTGGGGGGGCGAGCTGCAGGGAAATACAGCGTTGATACATCTGTGCCCGCTCCTACGTCAGTGCAGTTGCACAGACCTCGGCGTGTCCTCCCCAAGACACGTCTCACGTATTTTGCAACGCTGTAGTTGTGCAAATTGGGAAGAATTGTGAACAAACAGAACCTTGATTGACCTGCATTGAAACTAACAGAACATTTGCGTTTCTTAGGGATGGGTACCGGTACGTATGATTACTCTTTAGAGGGTTATTTATTCCGCTAGAAGTTAGTTTTCAGGTGTTTGGGACAGATTTTTCTTGCATACAGGCACGGGTGTTTGTAATTTCTTGCACAGGAGCAGGAAATTTTCCAGTTTTCGTCCTGCTAACAGTTTTCCGATGGCAGTTGCTGACGTAGAGAGATGTGGTCTGGTTTTGCTGCTTTCTGGAGTTAATTTTTTTGAAGATTTTGGTGCTCTACCCATTGTTTTAAACACGAAAAAACTTCTACTAACTGTGCCCTCCCTGTTTGAACACCAGGGCCGTTGGCTGCCATTTCTTCCATGCAGTGCGCAATTGAAAAATGGCACTCACGCGATTTTTCTTGTTCATTGACATGAAGAAGAAAAATCATCTGATTGTTTGGTGTAATTTCAACACTCTCAATGGAAAATAACATTGGGCGGCCGAAGTCACGAACTCTGTCATTCGGCAAGTGTTGTCAGTTAGGATCCTAAGGTTGGCTGGTCCCCAGCAGATCAAGGATCGGAGTTGGGGGGGCTGAAAACTTGGTGGGATTTCTGGCAGTGAGGACAGCTCCAAACCTCGGATCGTTTGGGGCTTCTGCAGGGAAACCGTCACCATGATCTTCGTTCTGCAGTCGTCACGGAGAACCCAAAGCTTGGATGAGGATGTAGAGACCTCATGACTGACGTGTTGCACGTGTGTGTGTTACAGACAGCACGGACCCGTGGGTGAAGAAGGACAAGGCTCTGGAGCGGGACCGGCTCACGCTGGTCACGCCTGCAGAAGACGCCGACATCCATTCAGGACACATCTACTTGAACGACCTCATGTGCTATCTGTCCCTCCTCGAGGCCGGGCGCCCGGAGGACAAACTCGAGTGTGAGTACCCATCAGATTCATTAGGGAGCCAGGCTCACCACAGTCGAGCGTGCGTAGCGAGTGCGAGCAGCACTTTCGCAGCTTCCATGCGAACGTCCAAGCGCACCGTCCGTACGCAGGCGAAATCGAACACGGCCTTGATGTGAGCGTGTCGCGTTGCAGTTGTGTTCCGGCTGTACGACGCCGACGGGAACGGCTACCTCGACAGTCAGGAGATGGAGTGCATCATCAACCAGATGATGAACGTCGCCGAGTACCTCGGCTGGGACGTGTCCGAGCTCAAACCTGTGAGTAGTTCCCGCAGGGGTGGAGCCAGGGTCTGTTTTGTGCAGAGGCGATCCGCTGAAATCTGCCTCTGCTGCCTGCTGTGTCCCAGGGGCGGGTCTGAGGAGGTGGAGCCCTGGGCCCCTGAATTTCCTTTCCAAAAGAACACCCCACCTCATTTTGCGCCGCAGGCTCGAAATGTTTCACTTGTGCTGTAAACATTTTCAAAATTGAAGTCGCTCTTTTAAGTAGGCCAGTCCCAACCAAAATTCTGAATGCACCCGGGAGATTAGCGTTGTGGACTCATACGTTCTGGGTTGGAGTCAGCCTGAACTTTCAACCTTGGTCAAGGCAATGCGCAGTCCGCAACCCACGTAGCACTTGAACCAAACTGTAAATGGTTGGACAAGAACAAGAAGCTGTCACTGAAAGTGCCGCAGATGTGGAGACATCTGGTTGTTGCTCGGTTGTGCAGATCCTGCGGGACATGATGACGGAGATCGACTACGACTCGGACGGGACCGTGTCGCTCGAGGAGTGGAAGCACGGCGGGCTCACCACCATCCCGCTGCTCGTGCTGCTGGGCCTCGACTCGGTGAGCACGCCACGCACACACGCGCGCACGCACTAAGCTGGGGCTTGGTTGGTTGCCATGGCAATGAAGGCTGAAGAACAGTGTGTCAAAAGAACTAATCACACAGTAATACTTTCATTTCCCTTTCCAAAAGTCCTGGGACAACCAACCAACCAATGGGAACTGGGAAGTAAATCATCCAATGAAACATCGGCTTTGCGAGAACCACACCCGAGTTGTCTTATTCTTGTGGGAAGTTAAATCGGATTGTCAACGAGGTCCCTTTGGCACAAAGGTCCTGGATATCACAGGATGAAATCGTGTCGTCTAGTTGCTCACGGACACTTTTCTCGCGCTTTCAGAACGTAAAAGATGACGGAACGCACAGCTGGCGTCTGAAGCATTTCAACAAGCCGGCCTATTGCAACTTGTGCCTCAACCTGCTCGTGGGGCTGGGCAAGCAGGGCCTCTCCTGTACATGTGAGTAACAGCCGAGACGCACACAGGTATTTCGGTGTTTGGTGGATCTCAGGGACACAAAATGATCCCAAATTCTGGTGCAAATTGTGCTGCGCCTCATACAGTGAATTTCAAGACCAGGTCAACGATGTTGTCGCCAGGAGCGTTGCAAATTCGGCGTTCTGTGGAACTTTATCGGAAGGAAACACAAGGGTTGTACGCGGAAGATTTGAACGAGGACTCGCGCAGACTTCAGCGTGTTGTGTTTGACACTGGAATAACAGTACTTGCGTGTTTCAGTTTGTAAGTACACGGTACACGAGCGCTGCGTCCAGCGGGCCCCCGCCTCCTGCATCACCACTTACGTTAAGTCTAAGAAGACGGCTCCTGTAAGTGTAAGTGCGAGTACTCAGTGCATGCATTTCTGCTGTTCCAGGCTCCCGTCGGGGGGGGGGGAGACGGGGAGGGCACTGGAGTTCCTGGGATGTTCTCAAATACACGAACCACGGGGTCATCGTGTGTGTTGTTCCTTTTGGCTGAGGGGAAGCAGGCGGAGAACCGACAAGAAAACTGTGGAGTGTCTTGTCAGAGAATGCATGCGGGGGTTGGGCAGCGATTTTAGATGGTTATCTATTGTCAGTCAGTGTCTTTTTTGTTTTGATGGGAAGTCCCATGTGTCTCCACACGTCTGCATTTTCGTGTTGGTTGTTGTGTTTTCCTGCAACACAGCCATTCTGGACATTCTGCCGCCATTGTTTGTTTCTTTTGACAACTTTGTCTTGCGTCAAAGAGAGCGAACAATTCAGAACAAAAGTATTTTCAAGGGGGGATCAAAATATTTCGTTAGGGAAAGAATGAAGCGAGTCTCAGAATGGTTGTCTTTTTGCCAAGACGATACAAGATCGAATTTCTCGATGTTTCACCCTGGAACAGCAGAACTATCTCATTTTCGTGTTTTTGACGTATTTGCAATGGCAAACAGTAAACACTTGCAACAGTCGTGGCAGAGTCCGCTAGGTCGTGGCTTGGTGAAAAGTGGCTGGAAAATTATTTTGATTTGGTAATTTTCAGTTTTCAATGCGTTTGTTACTGGTACTTTTGACTCGTCAAAGGAACAGATCTTTTTGGTTTGATATGTTTCTTTGCGCATTTAGTGCGATGACGATGCAGTTGTGATGCGATTTTCTGTATTTGCGGTTTCACTTCCACCTTGTTTTGAGTAATCTGAAGTTTGAGATAAAAATTGCCGAAGCCGCAAATGAGAAGTCCCGAGGTATTGTTTGCATGTCTGCTTTTGCTCACGTTTACATGAAATGCTCCAAAGGCATCACTGGAAAACTCCCTTTGACTTTCACAATCAATCTATTCCCGACCCCAAATGGATCGGTTTCCGATTTGGTATTGTCAAAAATTTTGTCATGAAGATAAACATTTCCAGAAAAAAAAGAAGTCTTTCTGCGATCAGAAAAATCTGGCGTCCGTTTCCTCAGCATATCCGCAACAAGATAAAACAGCCTGCGCGAGTTCCAGTGATGCCTTGTTTGGTTCGATCTTCGTTCTGACCTTTTCATGGCCTTTCTCTCCACAGACGATGAACCACCATTGGGTGGAGGGGAACTGTCCAGGCAAATGTGATCGCTGCAAAAAATCCATCAAGTCGTACAACGGGGTGACGGGCCTGCACTGCAGATGGTGCCAGATCACCGTGAGTATGTCTCCCTCGTCTGAGAGATTTTACGCTGACGCCCCCACGCACATATCCGTAGAAAAGCTTCCGCAGCCAGAGGCGGAAAGTGTTCGATTATGACCAAACTGCCAGTGAGAAAATGTTTGAGCTGCGGGCACTTTTCCCGCAAATGCATGAAAGATCAGGGTGAAACGCCCGCGGCCCGCAGGCCATGGACTGCGAGCGCGTGCGGAGTAAATGTTGAAGAGAGCCCCTGGGGGAGCTCGGGGACGGGCGAGGAGCCCCTGGGATCCGCATCCGCGCTGCTTGCAGCACAAGTAATTTTCAGTGTGTCAGTCATGTCATCCAAAGAAGCGTCATCAGGAATCACTAGGTTTCAAGGGGTTTGGCTTTTCCCCAGTCGAGTTTTACGAGCAAAGCATGCAAGGCAGAAGTGCAAGATGAAGCTCAATGGTTCAAGCGGAATTTTTCTGCACAAATCAGAAAAAGGGTCGGGTGAACTTTCCCCAGCTGTTTCCAGACCTGGTGTGATGACCCTTTGATGGCGAGGTTTGTTCAATGAAAAGAGTAGACAACGCAGTTCATGGTCCCCACGTTTCTTTTGCAGCTGCACAACAAGTGCGCTTCGCAGGTGAAGCCCGAGTGCGACTTCGGGCAGTTCCGGGAGCTGGTGCTGCCCCCTACCGCCGTCTGCCCCGCCGTCCTGGTCAGTACTCACAGCTGCTTTGCCTGTGGGCGACGTATTATGCCGATGCCCATGTGTTCCGACAAATGCACCCCTCTCTGGTTGTTTCGTGTGTGGTCGCACTCATTCCCAATTCACGTACTTGAGGCGGCCAATTTCGTCTGGCTCCCTCAGATGTTGCTCTTCCATTAATGTGTTCTCTGGTTTTGGTCTTGCTGAAGATTTGCGGAGTTCAAAACGTCTTCCTATTGCAGGACCGACCACGTCACAACCGGGACAGCAGGCGAGAACTCGCGAGAAGTAACTCGTCGCTTGAAAACCTCGCTCTCGACAGCGCGTTACAGGTAACCACAGATGATCTTTCAACTGTTACCACACCAACCTGAACTAAGCGGTTTTGTGTCTATTCTTTCGCAGATGCAAATAAATTGGGAAGATCGCAAAAAGATTACGCTTGTTTTAATGTACCTGCTGCCACGCATAGTTTTGAGCAAAACAACGCTTGATAGATCTAATAAATTATCAGCCACGGAACTGTCTAAATGCTGCTTGCAAATGTAGACGCTCACCACAGGTGCGTTCTTGCCTTTTCTGTCTCGCTGCTGCTGTTGCTGCTGCTGCCGATCTGCTGTTGACCTTGACTGCAACGCTGGCTGACCCGATGACCTCCATGGCAACTGGGGATGACCTTGCTGCTCTTTGTGGTGACCTTGGGATGCTGCCGCCTTCGCGACTGCCTGGTACTTCGTATCAATGGCCTTGGACTGATGGCTCCATCACCGTCGGATGACAGCAGGGTCAGAGCTCGTTTCAGATCACCCTGCCCCCGCACTGTAACCCGCTGTTAGTTTTCATCAACCCGAAGAGCGGAGGCAAGCAGGGCGCCAGGTACGTGTTACGCATCTTCACAGGTGTCACGTGCTCAACTGGCTCGCGTGCTGGAGAGGCATGTGTCTCCGAGGCACACACTGGCATTCATACTGAAGAAGTACATGCTTCTCCGGCGCATTTCCTATGCCTGTTCCTGGGAGACAGATACCCGTCCAGCACAGCCTGTGCAACACGCATAAAGGGGAAGTGAGACCCTCATCGATTTGTCAGGTTCAGAGGCAATTTCTTTCCGGGACGTACGTGTTTTTTCGTCGAAAATCCTTTTGAACTTCTGACACCAGGAATATTAGACAAATCAACTTGACGGTGACTTTCAGGATTATGCGGAAGTTCCAGTACCTGCTCAATCCGCGCCAGGTCTACAACCTGCTCAATGGAGGCCCCATGGAAGGGTGCGTGTTGCATTCCCCCGTACTCACTCGCTGAGCACAGGAACTGGGTGGGGGCTGGTTTCAACTTTGAAAAAACACACGTGGAAAGGAATTAGTTGGGCGTTTCCAGAGGTTTGATGCGGCCTTGGATCCAGGCCTGGTTCTTCAAAAATGCGACAACTGGCTGTTCCATTGCAGGCTTCAGTTTTTCAAGGACATCCCTCGATTTCGAGTGCTGGCGTGCGGCGGGGACGGCACTGTAGGCTGGCTTCTGGAAGCCATGGGTGAGTGTCCGTCAATGTTCTCTCCGAGTCCGGCTGCTGTTAAAAACAAGCGCGAAACTGTTTCCCACCCACGTGTTTCAGGTCATTTCTGAGTCGTGATTGTGAGCGTCTGTTTCAGACAAAATGAACTTCGTGGAGCGGCCTCCGACGGCGGTGCTGCCTCTGGGGACGGGGAACGACCTGGCGCGATGTCTCCGGTGGGGCGGAGGTGCGTCAACAGACTGGCGTGTTTTGACTTTCGTGCTGTTCTTATCGAACTGCAGTCCTCCCAGTCCTGCCCCGTCAGTCCACATTCTTGGATAGTTCGTACACATCACTAAGGCCACTGAACATTGCAATGACTCAGTTTGTACTGGGGTTGCAACAAACAATGTGCCCAAAGATTGAAGGAAAAATCACCGAGTCAGGATGTAAATCCCTTCAGAAGTGTCCGTGACAAACCACACCACGTGACGAACTTGCGACGTGACGCATTTTACCACGTGATACATCATGTGACGCGTCTTTCAGGCTACGAAGGCGAGAGTCTGACGAAGCTGCTGCACAAGATCCAGCGGTCGTCGGTGATCATGATGGATCGGTGGCAGATCGAGTTCTCGGCGCCGGAGACGGGCGAGGAGGAGCAGGGAGACCCCATCCCCTGCAACATCATCAACAACTATTTCTCCATCGGCGTCGTGAGTTTCGCACAGTTTGTCCTTCTGTGTGAGTTTAGGTGATGTGACTCGTGGCACGAAGGTGGAGGGAATCGGTGTCCCGTGAGCGATTTCTGTGTGCAATGTTCGTACGACCTGCGATTGAGACTCCAGGGCTTGTGTTGCAGGACGCGTCCATCGCGCATCGTTTCCACGTGATGCGCGAAAAGCACCCAGAAAAATTCAACTCGCGCATCCGGAACAAGATCTGGTACGGCACGTTCGGCACGTCCGAGACGTTCAGCGCCACCTGCAAAAACCTGCACGAGAAGGTCGACATCATGGTGCGTACCCTTTTCGCAGCTTTCCAGCGCACCCAGTGGGCGGGGACCTGGCTGCCTTGACCCCGAAAGATTCACACTCCATTTCTGTGCTGCAGTTGCAGGCGCTATTGCATGCGTGGAAAATCCTTGACACAGCAGGCGGACACTCTAAACGCGATTGTTTGCAGTGTGACGGCTACTCGCTGGACCTGGCGAACGGCCCTACGCTCGAGGGCATCGCCATCCTCAACATCCCCTCCATGTACGGCGGCAGCAACCTGTGGGGCGAGAACCCCTCCCAGAAGAAGCGCAAGAAAGCGGCCAAGTCGGCCAAGCGCGACAAGGACCGCGAGTTCTCGTCCTCATCCATGTCCAGCATGGACCTCTCCTTCGCTATTCAAGGTGAGTCGGGTGATTGCATGTGAAGGTGGGGTTCTCACGTCGCTGTCAAATGGATCGAGCTCAGATTTTGAAACACGTGATCGGAGCAGAAATGGTAATCAGCGGCGTGTGTGTTGCAGACGTTGGAGACAAGTTGATCGAGGTGGTGGGTCTGGAGGGCGCGATGCACGCCGGGCAGATCAAGGCTGGGATCCGGTCGTCAGGGAAACGGTTGGCGCAGTGCTCGCAGGTCGTCATCAGGACTCGAACCCGGGTCCCGATGCAGATCGACGGGGAGCCGTGGATGCAGCCGCCGTGCACCGTGAGTAGATCAGCCGTGAAGCCGAGGAGGGAGCATGTTCATTGAATGAAAGTTGCGACGGGTCTTCGTGAAAATTGTTCCTCAGCAGGCGCTGTGTTGCACGCAATGCGCGCAGCCCGATCGTGCCTTTCAAATTTGTCTTGCTTTGAAGCCTTCTTTGATGCCTCCCAACACTGACTTGTGCTCCTTTCAGATCTCGATCACCCACAAGAACCAGGTGCCGATGTTGATGGGGCCTCCGAGCTCCAAAAAAGTGTCGCTCCTCAACTTCTTCAGGAGGTGATGCACGTAGGTAGCAGGGTGCCTGGGTGGTGGGTGCCTGGGTGGTGGGTGCCTGGGTGGTGGTGTATAGGCGGTGGGTGACTGGGTGGTGGGTGCGATGGTGGTGGGTACAGGAGTGATGGGCGTGCGAATGGTTGTGTACAGGTGGTTGGTGCGCGTGTGTGGGCCCAAGTCTGTTGAACATACATGTGTGCATGCTGAAAGAACCGCAAGAAAGAGCTTGAAGGAAGTGGGGGAAGATAGTTCGACAGACCAGAAGCAACGTGCTTTCAGAGTGTGAAGCAGCTGCAAATAAATACATTGTTCTGTTGTTGTTCCAGATGCTAATTGCCTTGAACGTCGCAGTGAATCACGTGACAACGTTTCCGGTTCGTGTCCATGGCAACACGTCTTCTGCAGCACGAACTCCCCAGCAACCCCACAGCAACAGCTTATCCTTTACGTGTCATGTGTGCGCATTTGTGCCGACAGAAAGTGCGCAAAACCACAGCTCAACTTACGTGAAATCGTTGCACAGCGACAGCAGTCAGCTGTTTGCGTGTCCCTCGTAGTTCAGCTCAGACATTGACTTCCTGTGCAGTATTTTTGACAGGCAGCTTGTTTTGAGTTCGCAGTGTCCGCCAGGTTGCGCAGCAGGCCTGCGCGCTGGCGTCATTACTCAAACCAGTGGGCAGCTCTGCTGCTCTGCGAATAGCCACTCGCAAATGGTTGTCCCAAAGTCTGGAGTGAAATAAAACCGTGTGCTTGCCTGTGATTTTGGTGCCAAAATGTCAAAAAAATGGCGGCAGTCGTGTCAGGCGACGTGGGCAGCGGTTCTTCCCACTGGAACCACAAACACACTGTGTGAAACGGTCCGTTGTACGAAGCGTCGGTGCGCTGTATTTTGTGGCAAATGCAGTTGTTACGCAGTGGACTGGACTGTCAGTGTCCCATCTGTGCGTTGTGAATGCCTTCTGTACCAGATCGCTGTCGCTTTCAACAGTGTCTGAATGTAACCTCCAAGAGTCTCAGTCACCCACATGAGCCACTAAGGACTTGTCGAGCTTGTGATGCGTGTATACTGCTTGCTGTGTGGGAAGATATGTCGCCGTGGAGCTAATCACACGACGTTGCATATAGACGTGAGAAGAGTACGTTTTGAACCACGGAGATCGACGGCGACGTTTGTCACGTGATTTTCTGGTGCTCTGTTGCGTTGCTCCGTAACCAGTCGCTGAGTCTGGTTGCCACAGCGACGCTCCGAGTGCGGTGAACCAACAATTCATTCCCAGTGACTTAACTTGTTATCCAGTGGAGACCGACGCATAAAACCTCTCGTTCCCTGGTCCCCTCACGCAGAGAGGACTTGGCCTGGTTCCCTCGCAGAGATGAGGGCCGCTCCGTCCTGTTGTTTCTAGTCACCACCATCACAGTGATCCTCCCACCCCGCATCCTCATCCTCAATCGGAAAATCAACACCACAAAAGGTGCCGCTTGGAACCTACACTTCAGTTGAGTTTGTTTCGAAATTGAAAGTCTGGCAAGTTGTTGTTGGAACTGGTTTTCACATAACCCAAGGTCACGTGTTTCCTCTGTCCAGATCATCGTTTCTTTTCACACTGATACAGACCTGCGAAGCATTACGCGATAACATTCCAACTCATGTCGGTGAACTGACGTTTCACTGCGAACCACCGTCCCAAAGAGTCACTCTTCCTTCCTTCCTCTCTGAGTTCCTACGCCTTTAGCCGTTTGCCTTTCCTCGAACACAAACACCTTGCTGCCTCAAACTACGTATTTCCCTTGGAAAAGTAAAGTTGCATGTGAATCCTCACGTGCGGAATCAGTTTGGTTTCGAGTACCCGAAGAGGTGAGTCACTGGCCAATCAGAATCCAGCAAAAGTTGAGAGGGCCGCTGGTCAGTCTCTATTGGTTAATAATGATGAGTAAACCTTCAAAATGAGGCGGGATATGGTGTCTCCCCTTGTTGTGTATCTCCATCTTGTTGTGCTATATTCCATTGAAAATGAAAAACTACATATGTACATACATAGAAGTGTTCTCTTACAATGATGATAGTGCCACTGAAGCTTGGGATGCTTTGTTTCTTTGTTTATTCATTTCTGCACCAGTACAAAACCACTCTTGTTGGAAAAAGTTGAATGAAATTTCGAATTGTCACCACGCAGCAGATGAAATTTGTGGATGTTTATGACGAGGTGTTGGACACGGAAAGTTGTTGAAATGTTTTCAATCTCGTCACTGGTTCTTGTGAAAATCTTCCCCGTTGCGAAATGCTTTTGGTCTGTGCATGACAATGGGTTGTGAAACGCAAACAGCAAGCAAGGTTTGTTGTTTGTGAATTGCAAGTGTTTGAGTTTGGTTGTATTATTTTCCGCTGGATGATCCGTCCTTGAAAACAGTTGGGTTTTGTGAGGAAGCGGGATATTGAGTCAGTTTGGACAGGAGCGAAACGCCGCTCTGAATGCAAAATTTGTAGGAGAAAAAAAATGGGAAGGGGGTTGAGAGGGCCCGAACCTCGCGGGTCCGCTGGAGCTTCGTGCCACAGCTTCACATGAGATTCTGACTGAGACCTCGCATTCCGACCGCCAAGGTTGTAGTTCGGGAATGTTCATTTGGTTCTCTGTTTACTTTTACGCACGCGTATCTTGACCAATCTGAACGCATTGTTGATTTATTTCTTCTTGTAGATCTGTTGCGTTACACACTGTGCGGCGGAGATCTAGCTACAGCTTACAAAACATGCCTTAAAAATGAATCATTGCAAAAATCTTGTTAGCGACACTGTAAAAAATCAGCTGTTCTGAAGCGGTTCGGGAAGACGTCAGGTTTGCCTCTGCACAGCTGCCCGGGAGGTGCCTTCACTTCTCACAGCGACGCCTTCCGAACACTGGAACATTTAATTTTTTGCAGTGCAGGAATGTTACTCAAACAGCAAACGTGTAGAAATGATTAAGACCGGAGTCCGAATCGATATTTATACTGAATTAATTCTTGTTGTATCTCTAGTCATTTGCAAACCAAATTGGATGGTTAGTTGAGAAAGACGGTTGATTTCCATGTTGTAGATACTGGTGCCTGGCTCCGCTTTCACCTGCTCGGTGGTTGTATCGAGTGCATCTCATGTCCATGGCGACGTGCGTTCAGAACTGCAAGTCCCTGGATGGTCAGTTTTGTGGTTCAGATCTTGGGCGGGGTCGTCAAAGAATCAAAAGACAGAGTTGACACTCTCGGATCCTGTTGTCAGGGTCTGGGATGCAGAAGGAAAACCTGTTTCCGGCAATCGAAGCGGAGCTTCACCTGTGTGAGTTTCTTACTCAGTGTATATTTTTTTCGAACTGGTGGTTTCTATGGTAACTGCGGGATTTTCGGCTTGGCCTCGTCGGTGCGCACTAAGTGATGCGCGACAACTGTATCTCGATGGCGTCAAGTTGGCGAGAAATCGTACGTCGAAATGACGGCTTTTCCAACAAGTCTTTGCAGTGTACTGGTGATCGTGCGTGGTGACAACAGTCGTTTCCAGGTGATCAGAGTTGTATCGATGAAATGTGAATCTTGTGACTGTCTCGTTCGGTCTTGCAGTCTGTGACTTTTGTTTCTTTCTCAAAAGCCAATGTTTTGAAATTTTCGAACTGAACAAATGTTGAAATGAGGTTTTGTATTGTTTTTCCTTCAATGGTTCTCGGAAGTTCTGCAAACTGGCAGTACGTGCGATTCGAACAGCCATGCATCCCGCCCAATGTGCGTGTGTGTGTATGTGTGTGTGTGTTTGTGTGTGTGTGTGTGTGTCGCGTCTGTCAACTTGGTCCAACTGTGCTGAATGCAGCCTTCGCCCCGTTGTTCGGATCTGCCAATCCAGTAGCCATTTGCAAAATGTCAAGATCTGCCTTATCCGTGAGAACGCATCGCAGCGAACTGTGAACACTTCGTCTTTCACTCCCATTGTTTTCAAGAGGTGGTTGGAAAGGGGAAGTGTTCGCAGTGCCACGCTGGACGTTTTGTGCTTTCGTTGGGTGATTTGATTGTGCTTTTTGGACTCAGCCGCAGCGTCCCTGAGCCGATGGTATGCAGAGAAATGAAACTACTGTGTCCTTTCTACGGCTTTCGTGGCTTTTCACAGGGTCCCTCATCGTTGGCAAATTGTCTCACGGTGTTTTGAAGAATCAAACTTCATATTCATGCGTGGATTTTTGTTCAGGATTCACTGTTCGAGCGCCTTGATTTGATCGCAAGTTTGTTCATGTACGACGAGCAAATGTCGACCTTTTGTAGCAGCAGCAGCAGCAGTGCCGTTTCGTTGACTGTGGCTTCGGCTGCGCAACATTGGAAACACTAAAACGTGCAGACGCCTTTGTAAAATCGCGTTGTGTCGTGCCAAAGCAGTTGAGAAGTTACCTTGTGCTCTCCTTTTCCACCTCGTAAATACACAGGATATGGATCTCATCACAGTTCATTTGAGACGGTGAATGTTCGTTTTAACAAACATGATGTGCCTTTTTGTCCTATTTCGTACCTCTGTAAACTGCTCGAAAGCGGAGACCGCCAGCCCGACTCGACCGGAGCTCAAACCGTGTTCGGCAGTCCACCGACGCATGGCCCCAGCCGAGACCAAATTGAATCGTGAAGAGGCGGAGTTCCATTGACCAAAGATGTCCCCCACTCGTGAATTTCCGTCACTTGTCGGGCTGGCGGGGTCCGCTCCTCGGCGAAATGTGTCAAATGGAAGAACTACTACTACAAAACCTCGTGTTTCAAATGGAACACGTGCCGTTTCACAGACGGCTGCGTCTTGAACGGGCACGGACTGCGCATGCGCAGAGCAGTTCCTCCCGATTCCAGCGTTTGTACGAGGCCAGCCACGGTGGTTCTGTTCGCAGTCCGAACGCGACTACGAGCTGGTGGTTCCTTGCATTTGTTGGTTACGGTTTCCATAGTGATAAGGTCGTGGAAGGTTGTTCTTCCCCAGCAACCAGTGTTGATTGAAACGTCATGATGTATTTGTAGTATAACACTATTACTACATTTTATCCATAACTCTCGTCGAATAAACTATTAAATCCTTTGAAAGTTTTCTTCTTGCACTTTTGTGACTTCACATTGAACACCGCATGTTGTCGATGACAACTTGACAATCCGATGTTTGACTACATTTTATTGTCAGACGGCAGTGTACGAAAATAATTACGTCCGCTTCCAGGACATGCAGCTGGATAACATACATTGCAATAAATATGATCATAGCACCATTCTCATTCAACTCTGGCACATCCGGGGAAGGGGGGGGGTGGCGGGGCTACTGGCTTTCTGGTGAAATTATGTGCTTCCAAATTCTGTGCTGCTGGGAAACATTACTTTTTATTCTCAATTTAAAGAGCTGAAGTTGCCCCTGGTTTTGAACCTCAGAAACTGAGACGTCGTCTTCCCCCCCCCTCCGGCCCCGGATCCGCCAGAGCACAGCACAAGCTGCATCACTCAACCCTCCGAACCCACTGAGGCAACACTCGCCAACTAGCACCTTCCTATTTGCCTGCCCGCAGAGTCGAGCACGAAGTGGATACAATTTTCCAAGTTACCGGCAGTTACAATATTATGCTGAAGAATACACAAACGATACGCACCTTCATTCTCTCTAACAATTGGATTATTTTTTGGTTCAGCTTGATTTGGAGTTCCACATTCAAGCGAGAAGTGTTGACAAAACGATGACTGTTAACATTCAACACGGTACGTAAAAGTGCTGTCAAGAACAGTTCTGGGACGGTGCCTTGGAAGTCACTGTGAAACTTCAAGGCATGAACGTCTTTGTATAGCTGTAACATGTTGTAAATCATTATTTCTTTGAAAAGTGTACAAATTTACAGGCCAATTCTTGTGAAAAGTCTGGTCCTCTTTCTCTTGAAGGCAACTCTGCGAAAGCCCATACAATTCACTTCACCAACACCTCACACACCAGAACCAGAGTTCGCAGTGCGTGTGCTTCCTTCCATCTTCGACGACCAACGTCACATGTTGATCTGACGGACGAATCCGTTCCATGACAGTCGTGCAGAGAAAACAAAGATGACGTTCATGGACAAACGAAAAACCGCTCAGTCACACTGAGGCGGACCACAGAGATGAAATTGTGAACACATGATAAGGACAGAGTGAAGATGAGCTGTCACGTTCTCCAAAAATCGCGCACGCAAAACTCGCAACCTGCCACGTTCAGCTTCCGTGACAGAAGAATCATTTTCACCACCAAATTCCGCAAAATATTTCTGGCTTTACTCAGACACGCGACATCTACATGTTGTATCCTGGTGAGAAAATGAGCAGCTGTGCGAATTTTCGAATACAAATGCAATGCATTCCTCCCATTCAAAGAGCTCTCTCTGGCTGACATGTGGCCGATTACCACACTAAACCCTGTGCCAGCAAGAGATTCAATTTTGGAAGATATGTTGAACAAACAGATGTTGAATAAACTTATCACTTGTTGGAAAAGCAATGCTGAACAAAAACTCTTTGATGAACTCTCTTTTTCACTGCACTTTCTGCGTTACGGCTGACGAAACCAGTTCCCCTCCGAAGTTAGCGCTTCCTGGAGACTTTGCGAGATTTGTCCTGAGTTTTCGGGGGCGGCGGCGCGCCGGACGCGACGTGACGACCGTACAAACTGTGGGAACAAAGCAAAATATCAACACTCTTCAGAAGGCCATGTGATGCCGTCATATGACTTCAGCATAGCCTGCAGTGGGCGTTCTGTTTCGCTGCAGGTGCAACAGGGACTCGGTACTGAGCAAGAATGTCGCAAAGAGTAGAGGTGAGCGCGCGCACACACGGACACACACACACACACACACACATTCTCCATCCTCTTATCTACTCAATCACTTGACTCACACACGCATTTCATTCACTCACTGAACTCACACGTTCACACACAAACGACGGCGCGAGTACTCACTATTTGTATGTGTCTGAGCGGATGAAGTCGAACACGTGCGACACGCCCACTTGGAACTGGTCTGCGATGGGCGGCACCCACGGGTTGCCCTCCGCCTTGAACACCTGCTTCGTGCCCACCATATCCAGGTTCCCTGCGCGGCAACCAAGCTTGTGATTGGTGGGTGAAGAACATTCAAAGGGGCTCTGGATGTGCAAAATAAATCCGGGGTGTCCCCGATATTATCTCCAGTTTCAAAAACCCCAAACTGCTCGCAAGGCTCTCACCCATCTCGGGCGGCAGCACCGTCAGGCGGTTGCCCTGGATGTGCAGTTCGCGCAGGCGCACGAGGCTCCCGACTTCCGGTGGCAGTGCCACCAGGTCGTTGTCTCGCAGCACCAACTGCAATGTCCATGCACAATGTTTATTTCATTTGTGTGTTGCAGCAGCGAGCTGAGTACCAAACGGACAGGATCTGCAGTTGAGCGCAATGAATTTTGCCCACCATGAAGTGCAAATACCGGTACTCACGATTTGTAAATTCTTGAGTTTTCCTATCTCTGGAGGAATATGCTCGAAGTCGTTGTCACCCAGGTACAGCGCCCGCAAACTCTCTGAACACGAAAAGAAACACACTTCACAGCAACAAGAAGCAAGCAACTTTCAAAACCAACTCCTCTTTCCCAAACGACATTGCAAGGCCGAAATCACACAGATCGGCCTCGAATCTTGAGATGTGGTCGCCCCCCCCCCCACAGCCACCTTTACTGCTTTACTGCTGTACTGACCCATCACGAAGAAATTCGCCGGCAAACTCTTCTCGTTCAGGTTGTTGTACGTCAAGTCCAGAAGCTCCAAAGCAGGGAACGCTCCAAAGCCACGTGGCAATGAGTACAATTTGTTCATGCTGAAAATAAGCCATGATAAACATTCAGCACAACGGGCGTGGTCACAAGATTTTTCGCTTGGGTTCAGAAACGTCCTTGTTGGGCGATGTGTTTCCTTTTGTCTGGTCTCCACTGAATCTGGAGATCCCCAGACAGGCTCCACCCACTCTCACTCTGCCTGTGTCCAAGCCTTCTTAGCAGAACAAGTTGGTCCTTGCGTGGGCCACGCCCCCCCCACTCTTCCCCACAGTGAATCCGACGGACGTCCGTGTAACGCCGACATGTATCAGTGCGCAACTCACCCCAGGTTGAGAATCTTGAGCTTCGGGAGCGAACTCAGAGCGGTCGGGAGCTCCTCCACGTGGTTGTTGAAGAGATTCAGGTGCTCGAGGCTGACCAAGTCGGCGATCGCAGGAGGAATCACTGAAATAACGCAGCGCCACACATTGACAGTGAACGATCCAAGGAATGTCAAAGTGATCTGAGTGCCTGACAAGTGATGCATAAACTCACCGACAATTCTGTTGTGACTGAAAGTGATGCGGGTGATGTTCTTCATGTTCACTGCAAGACAGATCTGAGGTGGTCAGAATAAATCAGTGAACTTTTCCCAACAGCCTTCTCAGCAAAGCACACTTGCTCATCAGACCACAGAAATGAAACTCGCTGCCCAAAAATGTGGAGCAGTTCTGCTAGCCAGACTTGATTCACAGAGATTCGTGGATCCAACTTCAGCCAGAAACTCACAGATGCCAGGCACGTCCTGAAAGTTGACGATGCCTCTGTCGATGATCTCCAGCTCCGAGCTGCCGTGTTCTTTCATCTCATCCACGTAACGCTTCAGCTTCGCCATTTCTTTTTTCCTGCACTTTACTCAAGGAACAAAACTGAGTAAAAGTTAACTGAAACAACAAAAACAAAAGTTGTGCAAATTTGGTCCTGTGAAGTGCCTTGGAACTCCGAGTTCTGCTGGTGGATCCAGCCGAGAAAAAGTAGTTCCTAAAAACTTAAATGGAACTCGATATTCTCAGTAACAGTGCACATAACTCAATCAGAACTTTTGTTGATAATTTTTCTCAATGCAAGATCAAGTGATATGGCCTGGTTACCGGAAGAAAAGGAATAATCAACGCTTTTCTTGGCGCAGGAATTTGCGCAAGTTCTGAATCGTAAATCACTCCAGATGGCAGCATTGCAGCTGCAAGTATGTGATGGCTTCCCCGTCATCGCCTCTTCGTATCCAATCAAGCGAATACAGGACGAAAATGAGCAGACACTGTTCGGCGAACACTTGTTTCTCAGTGCACTAATTTATTCATTTGTCCAAACTGAAGTGAGGCAGTACAAAGAGAAAACGAGTCTGATCCTGACGACTCAGTTTGACTTCTTCACTTTCAGGTTTCCTGTTCGGTTTTGTTGCACTACAGCAGAATACTCCGCACCGCATCATCGATGGAACCTGACGGAAAACATCAACACAGTTCAGTCGTTTCTCTCCCGTTGTTTCGGAGAGCCTATTTTCGTTTCCATCTCTATTTGCTGTTGTACAGTTTTTCAAAGTTCAGTCCAGCGCACACAACACCACAACTTCCCCCTTCATTCTGGCAGACACTCCGTCTGCAAGAGAAGAAAATAAATTGTGAAGCAAATCTGTTTCAGAAATTACCCTGGAGACGAAGGTTCAAACTTTTCACTGCCCGCAACAGAATTCGTGATTGGAGATACTTGCTCGAGGTCGATCCAATCTGTTCGCAAAAAATTAATTAAAGGCACCAAAATAGACGTGTTGACAGTCTGGAAGCACTCACCTCAAGACGTTTAGAACTTGGGACGCACATCGATCAGCTTCGAGTGGTCAAACCGGCTGTACAACTGCAAGAGACGAATTTGACTGCAGTGCTTTCTTGGTCTCTGGGCAAATACAAGTGGCACAAGCGAAGCACGAAAAAGCGTTCAATTTAGGCTGTGCTTGAAAGTACCGTGATCGTTTGTTTTTGCAAAAAATAAGTCTTTTTCACGACAAAGCCCAGACACCAGCCTCGTGCAACACAATCCACACACTCATTCCGAACTTACGCAAGCACGCTGCTCCTGCGGTCCAACGTCGTTCCACGGTTCCCTGGTGCTGTTCGTTTTCCACCTGAAAACATCAAGAACATCAAACTTTCAGAACGTGATTCTTGGTGTTCTGGACAATGGACAAAACCAAGTTGGTTGACGAAGGTGGAAGTTGACCAACCCACAAGTCCGGTCAAAACGAGTCAAGGAGCAAGAAGGCTATCGCCCAAAAAGCGCGCGGTCTCCCACCAGCTCTGAGCTCTGACCACGGTTCAGTTGGCCGGTTCAGTTACCCCAACTGAACCGCGCAGTTACCACACAGTTGCCCTGCCTGATTAATGCAGTTGTCTAAACTGAACCACGCAGTCACCCCAACTGAACTGCGCAGTCGGGCAACTGAACGAAAATTTTCTGAAATGGCCTGAAAATCTTTCTGGTGAAATTTTGTAATGGTTCAGTAACCCCCATCCCCCACCCCCAGCCGTAACTGAACTAAAAGTGACCTCATACATAAACACAGACTCTGCGACTACAATAAGCGAGCGTCCTATCGGCAGAGCCGGACCGCGCGCTTAAAAATCAGCCAAGCAATGGTGGCGTGACTCCTCCTTCGGGCTGCGGTCAGTGACCAGAGCAAGAAATTGTGAGACACGTACGAGACTTCCGGGTGGAACAGCGCGGCTCTGGTCAACATCGTCACTGCTGCTCCTATTCCTACACCGACCAGGATGAAGAGTGGAACCAACTGAAACGAGTCGAACAAATCTATTGATCGGCAATACCTTGTCGTCGGCAATCGCAACCACATTCAGTGGTGTGTGTGTGTGTGTGTGTGTGTGTGTGTGTGTGTTTTCTTCGCAGTTCAAAGGTCCAATTTCTAAAGAATGTGGATCAAACACCACCACCACATCAACAGAACATTGCACCACTGCAATCGATTTGTTCATTTCACTGCACTTACGTTGTAGTGATGATACAGAGACTTCAAACTCAAGCCGGGCGCCTTGTTCCAGAAACCAGAGGAGAATGTTTCAACCTTCGGAAATTCTCCAGGCTTCAGGCCCAGTTGGTATCGGGTTCTGTAGCAGGCATTCAGGATCCTTCTCTCTTCCTGCGTCTTGCATTCCGCCATCAAATCCTGGAACGTTTTCATCGAAGGATCCGTAGCCTTCGTTGGCAGTGGCGCTGCCATGTTGAGTGACTCGGAAACTTCAGAACGGTAGCTTTTTCGTGAAATAAACTCCTAACGCCCTTGTCTTCTTGTCCTCTTTGTCACGTGACCGGAATGTTGTTTCCACCAACTCTCCGACGGTGGCAGCACCGCCGCGCTGTTTCCCGCCATGAAGGCTCTTTCAGAATACATTGGCTCACTTGCAGGCAGTGCCCTGTGCATCCATGCGCTTATTTTCTGCATTTTCTCGTTGAAATTCTTGGGGTTCAATGAATCGCATAATGACATTATGGATAGTCCTGACCAGACGAAAGGTTTTTGGGTTTGATTCGATCTCAGACAGCAGCAAACTGGTGCCAGTTTGCAAGTCCTGTTTGACTCGGTTGTCCTGTATTTTCAGTTCCACTCAATTTGCACCCGACCGCCAGTTTGGTGGTCGGCACAAAGAGAGGGTGGAGTTATCTTGCTCGTCGCTTGGATCCGCCCCACGAGTGAAAGGGTCGCACGCTTCTGAACCGAAAGGAAGAGGCAATCACAGTTTTATTTCACCAAGAAACATGTTTGGTCAATTGCTGCAAAATGAGCCCCGCTTTTCCGGGCTCAATCGCACTTACAATGGAAAACACTGGTCACAACTGGACAACAGAGGTATGAAACAGAAAGACACTTGTGATGACGACACGCACAAATTTCTGTGTGTTACTGCTTCAATGGACGCTTCTGATGGCGTACGCACTCAGAGATTCCAGCAGGTCCAAAAAATCAACATTTGTGCGAACCGTGAGTTCCCAACCCCCGCCGCGCCGGAACCCGTTCCTGGATCTTCTGACCAATCTGGTGTAAATTTTCGTCCTTTTCTGTTTGGATTTGTGCGTCACATCACTTTCTGACCGCCACAATCTCAAGCCACTTCAGTTCTGCGACCCAGGGATGAATCTTGGGTTGGTCAATGCATACGACCCCGATCCGAGTGCGAGTTGACCATTTTCCGTGGAAAACAAATTGTGCCTGTGTGGCGCCTGCGATTCGTCGAAGACCACACTCGTGCCACAAATCAAACTTGCAAGATCTCCGACCCGTGGAACTTGCTGACAGACAATTGTATTCCTGCCACTCCCTTTCACCAAGTACTTGGCACAGATTCTGAACTCCGTCTTTCACCTGTATGGTCACATCACATTCGTATCACTGGCCTCACTGGTTCGTATTTTAGAAACTTAATGAGTTTGCTGGGCAGAGGAAGTTCATTCAAGTTTGACAGTCGACCGATTCCCTGCAGATAGCGACGGACAAAGATTCGCACTGCTGACTGGAGACACCGCACCTCACCTGAAAGGAAACGGGAGAGACCGACTTGTAAACTTCTCACTTTACTTCTACCACACCAGCGGGACAATTTCGTCTGCCAATGTCCCTGTCGAAACTGCAAAATAATTTACAATTGACGTCAACTCACTGAGGAGCATCTTCACTTGGTCTGCGCACGAGTTGCTTTCCTCGACGTCGCACGCCAGGCGTCCCTTATCGTCCCTGTGGTGAAGTGACGCCCCAAATTCGTACAGCCAGTCCACGTACTCGACGTTGCTGTTGTGTCTAAAACCCAGAGAGAGAAGTTACCGCCCGAAATTATCTTGCCACGTACAACATATAAGTTCGGAGAATATTTCGTGGCACAGGCATTTCTTACATCGAATCCGATGGTGCAGTGCGTATCTGAGTGACACGCGCACGCACACTCACTTGACGGTGGCGTGGTAGAGGCTCTGACAGCACGGGAGACTCTGACGATCCGAAGGCTGATCGAGCGCTGACTCGGGATTCGCTCCGTTCTGTGCACACAAAGCATCTGTTCTCACCGGTTGCAAACAACGTGAAGACAAATGCAGGTTCGATGTGGCTGGAGAAGAGCAGCGAAGAAATGTCAAATGCGCGTTGAATGTCTTTGTTTTCGCTTGCCCGGAAAAAAGGAACACTGCAACACACACCAGGAGCAGATGTTTGAAGCAGGAGAGATGCTGGTATGCGATGGTGATGTAGAGTGGAGTGGATATAAAGGATCCAAGGCTGATCTGGGAGCGATCCAGGTCCGCACCGTGCAGCACCAGGGCCTGCAGAGAACAAGAACACCTGCCGGCGCTGACACGTGGCTGCACAAAAAGCGATCAACACACGAAATTTTCCTTTCTATTTCAGTTAGGGTCAAACCAAGCTTCTTTGCGACACAAATCAACTTTAACAGTGACACAGAGCATCAACTTCAACAGTGACACAGAGCAAGGCCCCCCCCCTGTCGAACTTGACATACCCGAACCACGGGAAGGTCTCCATCCATTGCTGCGACATACAGTGGCGTGCACAAACATTGCAAGTCTCCGTTCGGGTTCGCACCAGCCTGGAACGAGACGAACAAACATCAATGGAATGCCGAGCAAGTGATCCGCGACCACATAGCGCAACATCCTAGGTCTTCTGACTGTCAGCACAGTCCAGTCTTGCTCACAACAGATCTCATCCAAACAAGACGATGAGCCTCACCTCGAGAAGAACCTGGACGCAGGCGAGATGTTTGTTCTTCACCGCCACGAACAGCGCTGTCTGCGCCTTGATGTCCGCCACGTTCACGTCGGCGCGACGCTCGAGCAGAATCTGAACGCACTGCACGTGTCCCGCTGCAATGAGTGCGTGGGTCAACACAAAGGTCCTCGTCTCTGGCGGTTCCAGGGCTGGGTTGATTCAGGGTGGCCGACCTCGCTCTGCGGCGAAAATTTTGAGAGGGGGAGGGCCAGACCTCGCCCCTTGGACCAGAAGAGATTTGTCCCGATTGTCACACTACAGAGTACAGAGGTTGCAACTTTTGCAATCGCGGTCGATTTGTTGATGCCAGTCGATCTTTTGAGGGAGCTTCCTTTGAGCAGTCAGACACACGCACACGAACACGAGCCAGCGCACCTGTGGCGGCGAGACGCAGAGGCGTGCAGCCCAGGTAGTTCTTTGCGTTCAGACTGGCGCGCATCTCTGGATCTTGCAGCAAATTCTTCAAACAACAGATAAAGAAACAACGGTCAAAGGCAAAACAAGTCTCTTCGTGTTTGGTCGTCTGACAAAGCTGGTGCCTTTCTGATCACGAAGACGCAACCGCCCGATATTTGCCGACCTGACCTTCAGACTGTCGTGGTCTCCGCTGTGCGCCGCTTTGTGGATCGGCGTGTCCGGACCCCCGTCAACGTGGATCATGTCCCGCAGCGCCATCTTGCCGAACCGGTCCTCGATTATCTGCAGTCTCTGTCGAATCTGTTTGCTCATCAGGTGTCGATCCTCTTCAGTCGATATATCCCACAATGGCGAGTTTCAGGCGTCTGCGAAGAACATTACGGTGTGTTCGATTACAAGGCGAACGGGTAGACCCAAGTGTTTGAGTTGCCCACCTCTTTAACCTGGTGGTCTTTGTTCAGTTGTCGAACGTGTACCGTGGAGGTGCAACTTGCCTTGTGGCTGGGCAAAGAATTGAACATCAACAGGTCCAGCAGACTGCAAAATGAAACGGGGTGCTGACGTCTACACACGGACAGACCGACTTTTGTACGAGGTAATATCCAAAACTCCTGTCCGTCATGTTGAGCGATCTCAGGCGTCGATCGCGGTCCTGGTCGTGTGCGCAAATGTGAGTGTGTAGTCACGATGGTGCTATGGTCATGTCATTACTAGTCATGTCGGACAGGACTTTGGATATTACCTCGTACCTGCACATGTGAAACGTAATTCTGCAACGAAGACTCCACGTGCAGACAACACAGCTGCATCAGAATCTTCTGTCCACTCAACAGATCTTGAGTCTTACGTCAGTCGAGCGAATCCAGAATTCCAGGTTCAGATCATAACACCTTGTTCACCTGTTGACTTTTCACATGACAGGTCCACACTAAAAGATAGACACTTATGCACTCACCAAAGAACGCAGACTCTACATGTCTCTGTTGTCACTTCAGTGGTCAGTTGCATTTGGCTCACCCATCTGTCCCACAAACGTCACAGGTCTTCAAAGAAAACTGACCAGCAATTTTCGTTCAGAACTTCAGCTCCACTAAATTTCTACGGTTGCATGAGGCAAACCTTCGAAGCGCCTCCGTCGAGTAGTGTGAAATCTGAACCATGTGTGGGAGCGTCAAATGGTTTTGTTCATTTCAGGCGGTCAGCCGCAATAAACGATGTGGATGTTCTAAATGTGACAACTCAGTCAGACCCACCCCAACTTTTCGTTCTTTTGAGAATTGTTCCAGGTGACAAATCATTGACAGGAAATTTCCTCTGCATCTTTTGAAACTTTGGGGTGAAATTTGTTTGGATGATGATCAGAAAATGTTCAGAAGCGGCTGGGGTGCCGACATTTTTAGAGTCCAATGCCTCCTTGCTTGTTGGAAAATTATATGAACATGATCAATCTGTGAAAGTTGTGAGGCCTCCAAACCCAGAATACCCCGTACTCCTGGGGTCAATTTCTCGAAAGGATTTGCGCCTTTTTTTTGTGCGTATGTCTGGGCAATTTTTGCCCAACTTTTTGCCCATTTATTTGGGTGAATTTCTAGAAAATAAATCTGCGCATGTTGAGCAAAAATTTCACGTATCTCAGGTGACTTAGGCAAAGAACTTACGCTCACTTTTAGCTGGCGTAAGTACTCAAAATTTGCCCAAGTCAGCACCAACCAATCAGAACTCACTTGTCACTTGTCAAGGATGGCGGCCTTTCTTGTG
>JAAUXT010106270.1_pt1 | contig 43597 bp, 56 predicted proteins | sample 7278171 | NCBI WGS metagenome assembly JAAUXT01 (sample SAMN14350112, study PRJNA611818) | marine sediment metagenome | isolation source: surface marine sediment (1.8m) | place: French Polynesia: Moorea | collected 2018-08
GTGCTTGTGCACAGGGGGGGATGTCTTATGAGCTTGACCTGGTGCAAATCCAACCACCCACCTTGGTAGAAAGATAACATCAGGCGAGGTCCGATCTGTGGCCTGGCCTGGCGCTATTGTCCAACACACACACACACACACACACACACACACACTCGGGATGACAGCATCAGGCGAGGTCCTACCTGGGGCCTATGTTCTGATGGTAGTATCACCCGATCTGCACAACTTGGGTTGGGTGTGCACCATAGAACCACAGGCTTTTTGCTTTGCTTTCTCATTTGGCTTTTGACGGGATTGGCATTTGTTTTGACACCGCTTGGGCAGGAACAAGTAGCAGATTCATCCTGCCAAATTTGAGACCTCTGCATGGAAAGATAATATTTCTCTACTCATAATTAAATGAATGCTTGTACAAATGTTCATTCCTCACATTTTCACACACCAGCTATTGCAATCGTACGCCAAAAATTCACAATTTGGACATGTTGGAATTCTTACACAAGCTTCTTGCACGAAAATTTGCACATTTTTGAGCCACTCACGCGAAATAGGTGACACTTGTTGGTCTGAAGCCAGAAATAGTTTTGCTGAATTCTTGCTGTGATGTATCACAAATTTGTTCCATTTGGCTTGAAAATTTGAAAAATTTCTTGCAGAAAAAAGGTGTTTCCTCCCAGAGGCCCCTGTTGTCCACTTTCTCCAACTTTGGGCTTGTTGATAAGCAGTATTTTTTCACCAGGTTGTTCAAAACTTTTGCATGTTTTCCTCCTCATGCCTTCAGCACAGACACCACAGATCGAGAACTGCACAGAACTGCCTCTGTGATCAATTTCGTCACACCGTGCTGCTTTGCTGTCTCGCCTCGAGTCCGGAGTGAAACTGCTTTGCAACTTGCTTGTGCGGGGTGACTTCAATGTCAGAGTGCTTCTTGGAGGCTGAAACATTCCAGCGGATCGAGGGAGGGGAACCTCTGAGGCCCAGACACCACTGATATTTTCTGATACCGACACCCCCCTCTCTTGGTACGGCACGCCCCACCCCGCAGGGACGCGCTTTGTGTTTATGCACTCGCCCTGAGTGAAGCGATGTGTGAGGCAATGTACCAAACTGTAAAATCTGGGCGGGGATGGTGATGTACCTGGTACATCTGAAAGTTTTTGGACGAACGAAGTGGTAAAGTTGAGGTGTCGACTTCGACCTGAGCTCTCAGCACGTTCACTTCCACCGAGTTCACTGCAGTGTCCATTCATCCCTGCTACCTGTATGCAATGTGTTGAATGACATGCAAATAGTTGGTGATTATCACACTGGTGGACATGTGCTCTGGAAGATGCACCTGAGTTCGAAGAGGAACATTGCAGTCCGAGTCCAATGGGGTGGATTCCTGGCACCTGCATACCCTTGTCCGAGGGGGGAGGAATTGCTACTTGTGCTCCTGGCCCCACCCGATATCCAGCGGCTCGTTTTGAGGTTTGGTCAAAATCGTTGTGTGCGTGTGTGCCCCCACTTCCTGGTCTGACCCCAATCTGGATCGGGACGCTCCCATTCTCCGATCCATGCAGAGCCACCAAAATAGTGAAACACGCACGCAGTTGACATTCATCCAGTGCATGCGAGAGAGAGGGGGTGGCTGTGGAGATGAATTACCGAATTCATTCTCTGTATTGCGCAACTTCAAATGGCACTGAAGAAAAAACCCGAGTTGGAACCTGTGTGCAGTCGTCAACCGCCAGGCCTCAAACATTGCAGCTTGCATACCGAGTGAACATTTACGAATGCTTGCAATTGACGCGCCAAGTGAAAATGCTCGCAATTGGCGTTGGCGCGCGACTGCCTGATATCGCATCCGTGTGTCTGTTGCAATCAATGTTGTTGCCATGAAGGTTGTTGTCTGTTCTCCTCCAGGTGGCTAGTTGATGGCTTGAAGGTTGAAATCAAGGTGAGGGCTGCAGATCAGCCACCCCTCAATTGTCTTTCCATAATGTTTTCTCTCGTTTGTTGTCTGGGCGGTTCGACCCACTCGGAAACTGCTTGTTCTTGTCGAAACAATTTGTTTTACATTTGCCGCAATCTGTGGAAAAGGTGTTCTGAACATGAAGAGTTTTTTGATGGGACCTTGTAGAAGCAGCTCTTGTTTTGACCCGCTCCGTAAAAGCGACACTTTGTTGGTAGCAACTGAACGGTTTTGTGCTTGGTTTCGTGTTTGGTCGATTTTGCGCGCAAACGCTTGGAGTGCTCAACTCAGGCTGGGCGGAATGAAAAGAATTGAGAAAGGAAAATACACAGTTCTGCAATCAACTCTTTCATTTATTACGTCAGAGAAAGTCAGCGTTGGCTTTGAAATGAATATGTCCGGAGACACCTTGTTGGATTTTGCAGTGGAAAACTGAGCCAGCCGACTGATATGACACCACCGTCGCTCTTGTGCCTTTGGAAACTTGGCCATTGATCGTCTGCTTGTGAAAAATATATTATGACCGGCGTTCCGCGTTGAAGCGCACTGCCCGTGAACCGGCGGTAAAGCTGTCGTCAGGATTATCGGATCTTCAGTGTGTTTGAACAGTTGGAAGAAATTGCAAGTTTCTGCATTGAGTACAATGTTTCTGTCACGTCACACACCATTTATGTGCATTGATTCAAATCGGTGAAATGGATTGAACAGAACCAACGCGAAATGTGAAGAACTTTCCAAGCGGGACAACCCAATTGCAAGGTAGACAATGCAGTTCGTTTTGTGTTCAAAGGTTTTGTCACGTTGAATTTGTTTGCAGGACAAGTGTGTGTGTGTGTGTGTGTGTGTGTGTGTGTGTGTGTGTGTGTGTGTGTGTGTGTCTGTGTCTGTGTCTGTGTCTGTGTCTGTGTGTGTGTGTTTGTGTGTGTGTTTGTGTGTGAAATCTGAACGTACAAAAGGCTAATTGACAGTCGCATTGTGATGTACTCGTTCAGAACATGTCGTTGGGCCGCGATCACAGACATGCAGCTGCAGAATAAGTGTGCGGGCAAAGGAAAGTTCCAAAATCATTTGATGCAGAAGGAGGAGTGATTCCAACGAATTGGGTGAACTGTCTGTTTGAAGGGAAGGTTTACGATTCAATCTCGGAGTTGTTTTATTTGCTGCCGTTTGTACGAGTACGTTTCGACGAAATTGAGTAGTTTCCAAGTGTGATACCGCGGTACAAATGTCATGTTCGTCGAATCCGTGCTGGGGCGAGTCCATGCAGGACTTGGTTCAGGGCCCCTGCACCCAGGCACAGGGAAAACCAAAAATGTGAAAAACTTGATGTTAGAATTTGCTTCTGACGAGGCTCGCAGCAGTACCCTTTGCATAGATTTGTACCCTGATTCTGTTGACCTATTCTTCTTTCAGATTTGGTGATTACCGGGGAACAGAACCAGGAAATAGTGCGTGAACTACCATGGATCAAACGTACACTGCGGCCACCTACAACGGGGCGCTCGTCCCAAAAATTCCCGTCAAGAAGGTGTATTTCCTCAAAGATGGGGACAGCAAGAGCAAACCAGTGCACATGGCCATCAAACCCAAGGATTACAGGTCCGGCATTGAAAAGCTCGAGGATGACTTGACTGAGAAGTGTCAGTTGCCGGCGGCGGCGCGAAGCATCTACACGTCGCACGGGCGCCACGCCGTCAGGTCGCTGGAAGACTTCCAGGATGGAGGTTATTACGTTGTCTCCACCAAACGCAAAGCGCGGGGCGTCGACCTGCAGGAAGTGAATCAAGCTCAAAGCAACAAGTGGATCGTAACAGGGAGATCGTCGGAGGCATCGGCGTTCGGATTCTACCCACCGCCCGAGCCGCGCAACGCGTGGGCGTCCCCCACCAGCACCCGCTACTCCTCGGACCGCGAGTCGGGCTACTCGTCCAGCACCAGAGACTCCAAGGGGCGCCCCAAGAAGGTGTACCTCTTCAGGAATGGGAACAGCAAAATCTGCCACACGATGCTTCTGAACTCACGCACGGCGATGAATTTTGAACAGGTGAAGCAGGACATGAACGACATGTTTGGAATGAACATCGTCAAGATCTTCACTCCCGACGGCGAAATTGTAAGTTGATTCGAAATTCTTTATTGCGGCAATCGAAAAACTCACACAACGACGTGAAGTGCCATTTTGTTTGCTTGGAGTGAACCGAGAATACACGCAAAAGATCTGTGTGCATCGATGTAGAGGAGCGCCATGGCATAGACTTGAGCGATTCTGTTCACTGCTCCAATTTCACACACGCATTGTTCAAAGTGACAGCAAGATCCGAGCACGGACACTTCGAGTCCGCCCAATGCTACCTCGAACCGCAAGAAACTGCTTTACTCAAGATGTTTTCTTTCTTCGAGATTTTCCCTTCAAACAGGAATGCTGCAGAAACATTGTGGACTCTTTTCCAAACACGCTGCCCACTGTACGAGATATTTTTCAAATTTGTTGTCCAGTTTTCTGGAACGAAATTTTGCGCACTCACGCAATGGTTTCCCCAATCATGCATCGGTGAGTCTTGATCCTCCCGGGTGCGACTATTCTGCAGCGGACGTTGAAGCACAAACCTCTCTGATACACACAATCGAGATTGGTTCTTGATTCAAAGTTCGGGGAGAAAACACTTCGTTTGGTTTTGTGTGTCTTTTGCCTGACTAGATCTGCGTGCATGTTTCCTCGTGGCAGGTGGAGGGGCTGAGTGGGCTGATGCGCGGTCCGGACAAGTTCTACGTGGCTGGGTACGAGCGCTTCAAGGGGCCGGGCGACACGCCGCGGGACAGCTCCCCCGAGAAGAAGCAGCCCAAGTACGAGGCTCCCGCCCCCAACTACGCCGAGGAGAGGCGAGATCGTCCGCACAAGACAAGTAAAGTTTTCGTTTTCCTTGCATCACGGACTTGGTGGGAAGAAACGTCATCTGTCCGTCGAGCATTTTTCCTTTGGTCCAGTGGAGAAGGAAGCCGAGGCTGGCAATTCTTGGGTGTTGTTTTTTTTTCTGGACGCAAGAAGGCGGTAGACCGTCAAATATTTATGCACAAAGCTGCATTTTTAAACAGAAATAATTGATTTCAACAAGTGTGCAAGGACTTCCTCGGAAGACATCGATTTGTCAGTGATGTCATCATTTGTTCACAGCAAAGGGACTATTGTATCTGTGTCCGAGAGGTTTACGAGTGACAGAAAACAATTGTGTGTGTGTGTGTGTGTGTGTGTGTGTGTGATTCAAACAATCGTTGAAAATCGAACGCAGAAGAGGTGAATTCATCTTCACGCTGACTGAAACCACAAAGTACGCCTGGTGCGCAATGCAAAAACGTATCGATATTTGTATTGTCTTGGGATGTGTTTCGGCTGCGTCCTTGTTACTATGTACAATTCCCAGAGAACACAACCAAAGCTCCCAAAGGAAGAGCTGGTTTGGCGCAGATAGTCTCGCATCCATCAATCCTCGTACGAGGTTTGTTTTTTATATTTCCTTCTCTTTGCGATGGACGACGAACTGTGCGACCGATGTTGATGTCAATGGAGGACAATGAGGATATGGTTGCACTTTTTATTAGAATTAAGGAATGAAATGTCCACTTTTAGTGGTGTCCATAACAAAGACACTTTTTTTAAGCTGTTCAAATTGCGTCAGCGGTGGGTCACACAGCAAAGTTCAGACGCAACTTTTGGCTGTTTTTGAGCAGGAAAAACACATGTTAGACACATTAATCAACACTTTTGACTCTGTCAATGTCAAGGCACATGACTTCAGTCCTCTGTGTCCAAATGTGGGTGTGTCCCCTTGCCCTCAAAATATCCTCCACATGCCTCAATGCACAGTTCATATCGCCTTGCCAAGTTGTTGAAACACCTGGTGAACTCTTGGGTGGGAATTGCACGCAGCTCTCATCGCACAGCAGTTTGCAGGTCATTGGTGAAATTGGTGCCCCTTGAGATTCCTTTTCATCCTACGAAATGCCCAAAAGTCGCAGGGCAACAGATCCTGTGAGTAAGTGGGATGCTGCCACATTTGCTGACCGACAGACTCCAAATACTCAACTGTGTCATCCGAGGTGTGCGGTGAGGCATTGTCATGCAAAAGTTTGAAGTCAGCATTTTGCCACAAGACTGGGCATTTCCTGCGCATCGCCTCCCTCATCCTTCTCAGAGAGTTAATGTAGACTTCAGTGTCAACAGTCCCATTGATGAAGTTGGCCAACACCACACCACTGACATCAAAGTAGAGGATCAGGAGCAGCTTCTTGGCCGACCGCTCACGTCATGGTTTGGCTGGGCAGGGCTCATCGATGGTCTTCCACTGCATGTCACTTTGCTTTGTTCTTGGGTCATATGTATAACACCATGTCTCATCTGCAGCCACGATCTTTGTGAGGACAGTGCGGTCACTGGAAATTGTCCTCATATGAGTTTGACACAGCTCCAATCTTTGGTTGCACTGCTGTTGGGTAAGGCGGTGGGGGACAAAGGCAGGTGAGATTTTTTCATTTGCAAGTCCTTGTGCAGCACCTTGAAGACTATTGTGGTCGACATGGAGCATGCAGCAGCCAAGTCACGCACTGTGGATCTCCTGTCATCCTGCAGGGCGAGATCAACTTGCGCAATCCCATCCCTTGTCCTCTTTGAGCGTGGTCATCCTGGTCATTTGCAGTCAGCAGTGTTGCGATCTGGCTGGTTGGCAAAGACCTTTGCCCAGTGCCTGATTTGAGTCAATGACAGAGTCCGGTCACCCCAAACAGCCTGCAGTGAGTTGCGGATCCGGGGGACATCAAAACCCCATGAAACACATGCCTTGATCATCACTCTTTGCTCTCTGTGACACTCCAAAGTGGAGATCAACAGGATAAACCAGAGGCAAACTGCCATTGCCGACAAACCTGGAGAAGCCAAATTCAGCAGCTCGCCACACAGACAGTGCTCGACAGAAACAGGTCAAATTGGATCCTGAAATAGGTCACATATATGACCTTGAACCCAACTCATCAGATCTTCCAAAAACGCTCGTGACACCGTCACACATCCAGGAGAAGGAAATATAAAAAACAAACCTCGTAATGCAATGATTTCGTCTTGGGTGTTTGCCATTGTTGATGGAGTGTGTGTTCTGAGAAACAAATTTTTTTTTTGTAACTTCCATGGAATGGAATTCAGTGTGGTTCGTGGACCTGGTTGAAATGAACAGATCGGACCAAGTACCAAGCCATGCAGTTCAAGAAAAGACCTGTGCGCCATTGCACTTCACGTGGACACGGAATTTTCAGGCGTGCAGAGCTGGAATGAGAATTGATTGAGCATTTCTGATTAAAAGCTGCCACGAGCTGTGTTGTACAGCGACAAGATTACGGTCGTGAAAACAGCTGCAGAGATTGCATGATCAATGTGATGTACATGCAGTCAATGTCTTTGATTATTCTGAGCAATGAGGTCGATACCACACAAAATCTTTTGCGACTTTTGAATTTATTACTTGAACGCATGTTTGCTGTTCTGTCAGGACATGGCAGAAATGAGTGAATGATCGTTTTGGAGTGTGTGGAGAAATGTTTAGGTGTGATTGACAAAAGGTCCTTGTGTGTTAGTTTTTGCGTGTGCGTGTTGGCGTCTATACCTTTTGTTTCGGTTCTCTATCGATAATTTTGAGTTGATTTCCTTGTCAAGATGATTTCGTTTTTCTTTTTCTCCCCCATCCCCACCCTCTGCACCTCGGCTCCTCGTGCTCAGCTGTCTCACAAAGTTCTCCATCTCATCAGTCGAATGCTCCTTCACAACCTGCAAAATCCGTCCCACCAAAGGCTTCAAAACCAAGCCCTCGAGCTGAACCAGCTCCAGCTCCAGCGAAGAAAGTGGACACTCGAAACAAACTCGTGCAGACCGATACAGAGCCTCAGAAGAAAGTGCAAACGAAGGCAGTGTTCGTTCAGACAGACAAAGTTTCGAAAATCGAGCCAAAAGAAGAGCCCTTGCCCAAAATACTTCCAGGAAAGTACAAACCTCTGCCTGCAATTAGAAAGACCCACACAGGTGGTGTGATTCCTCTCAAGTACATCAGTGTGCACGACGAAAGTGACGAGGAAAGCGAAAAGCCTTCGGAAAAGGTAGAAGACAGAGAAACGACAGAGCCAGTTTCAGAGGAACAAGACAAAAAGTCGGTCGACCAGAAAACGCCTGACGACCCTGATGTTCAGAAAGAAACTGAGGAAGAAACGAAGGAGGCGCCTGAAGAAGTCCCACACAGCACAAAAGAGAAGGAAGAGCCGGCGGCAACGGAGGAACAAACCGCGCCGCAGCCTGTCGAGCCAGAAGTCAAGACTGAACAGAAAAATGGCAGCGGTGTTTTCATCGAAGAGGAAGACATCGCGAGACTTGCCCCAGTTGGCAGCCATACCGACGCTGAAGATGCCAAAGACAGTCCGGAATCAGATGCTGATGTACTGGCCCCAGCGAGTATCCACAGCGTTGATGACGTCAAAGACAATCCTGAACCAGACGCTGCAAAGGAAGAAACCGACGCAGCTGAAGCTAATACTGGCGACACCACGGACACAGCGAGAACCGAAGGGAATGATTCGGGTTTTGGGGAGACCAACGGCGAGCTTCAGAAAATAGGAGGTGACGATGAGCCCAAATTGGATGAGGATCAAGTTGAAAAGGAGGAGCCTCTTGAAGACAAAAATGAACCAGTTGAGGCCAATGAGAAAAGCGTTGCAGAACTCACTGACGAGGTAAAGGTGAACGAGAATGAAGATGAAGGCTTCGCAGCTGACGATGTGCGCGACGCACTGGAAAAGGTTGCGGAAACTGAGAAAGAAGAACCAGCTGCAGTGGCCCAGAATGCTCTGGATGCTGGCGCAGAGCAGGCGGTGGGTGCAGCTGAGGAGAAATTAGAAGAGCAAGCGACTGCGCACGTGGTTCCACCTTTGCCAGCTGGCTTTGCTGATCCGTGAACATTGTCCGCGGTTGGGACACCAGACTGCCGGACACAAGGCTGTGAGGATTGAAGGTTCCCACACCCATTCCATGGTACCAGGGGAGAATTTATCTCAAAGAAGTTTCAGCGCGACAACTTCGAACTTCTGGAGAAATCCCAGAGCGTGTGAAGTTCATCACTGTTGCAGCCGACGGTGCGTCCGATGGGAAGTGAACCAAACAACGGGCTCGGCCACAAAGACGTCGTGATGTCGTCAAGTTTCGCGCGTTTGATTCGTACAATGCCGAGGATAACCAGCTGCACACAATTTGGATGTTGTGAAACGGCCTGAATTATGCTTTCTTGACAAAATCGACCCGAACAACACTGGAAGAACGGAGGCTGTATTCAGCGTGTGCTCAGAATGCCAAAAAGATGGTTGTTTTGCATAAAATTTGCTTTTAAAAAGTTTTATATGTTTGTGCCCTGTCTTCTGTCTTCTTTCTCAAATCATAAAAAGCAACAAACCTTTGTTTCAAAATTTTATGCAGTGCACGCAAGTCAAGAGACCTTGGGGCTTTGGCTCCTCGCTGAGATGGTGTCTGGCTCAGCAGAACCCCATCGGGTGCAGGTGTCCGATCATGGAGGTGGTTCCCTTTTGTCTGAACGGGGTATTCTGACATTTTATCAGCAGCGAAGCGCCTGATATTGGCTTCGTCGAGTATTATTGTCTGCCAAAGTTACTTCATTGAGTTCCGAAACCTGCGCCCCCCTGAAGTTTTGCAAAATGAACTAAACTTCCCTGCCTTACCCCTGACATTGAGTTTGTTTTGTGAAATGAACTCAACCTCAAGGGGGCAGGGGGTGGAGGCCCCCAAAGTTGAGTTCAGTTCATGAAACTAAGTCAACTTTTACCACTTTACGCACCCCCAGGTAAACAAACTGAGCAAAAAGTGGTTAAGTTTACTTAAATGAATGGAGGATGGTCCAACTAGAGGTTGGAATAAAGTGTGATGTTGGTGCCAAATGAATATTCCGGGTGTATTTTGGTGTTGGCTGTATAAAACTTTGTTAGTTTGGACCCCTCATTGAAAATAATTTGATTTGCCAGTTCAAATTCTCTTTGTAACTCAAAAAACTCTTTTCAAAACGTGTCCTTGATACAACTGAAGAGTGTCACATGAGGATTATTGGTTTCACCAAACCCATGATTGTTGCAGGAGATTTGGATGGCACGTGGCTGATTCAGATTCAGATGTGAAGCTTTTGTAGCTTTTGTAGAAAAACCAGAGCAAATGGCAGAAGATCCACGGTTGAGCTTGTCGGTTTGTCTATTGACTGGTGGTGGGATGAGCCTTCTTTGTTTGTTGAAACGCAGTATCAATAAAAATTAAAAATCAATAAATCCCACTTTAAACACGCACAGTTATTGATATCTAAGTGCAATCAATCAAAAAGAAATATTGAGGTGGATTTTTGAGAGGTGTCCGTGGCAGACTTTACTGTCTGTATTGAGGCAATAAAGTTGCCTCGGTGGTTTTTGTCATTCCTGACTGCTTTTCCGTTGCAAGACTGATTCTCCCTTTGCTACGAAAGAGTCAACTTGTGACATAGAATCTATAGAATCTGGCCTTGTTCTGATAGAATGCGGATTCTCGTGGAAGAATTTCTGTGAGATTTTACTTGAGTCTGCCGTCAGAACCTCCCACGCACCTGAAGAAACGACAGAACAAAAGGTTCACGTGGAGAAGAAGAACCACATTTGTGTTGCGAATGTGACGCTGGAGATTGAACATGCAGTGATAAGGCTGTTGTGAAGTACTCATTCAGCACAATCGAGGGCCCTACAAACAGCGGAACAGCCACTGTTGAGATGGTGTGGAGAACGATCTGCACATTGAAAAAGTTGCACAAGTGAGGCAAAATGCACGGACCGAAACACCATGCGAGGACAGATCTTGGGTATACGGTTTGGCTGAACTTCAGTGTTGTCAGCAGTCCTTCCTTTGTCCAGAAGATTGTTTGCTGAGGTTGCGTTGTTCGTTGAGACAAGTTTCAGAATGTGCATTGCGCGTTTGAAAAACGTTCTTCATCCAAGATACTCCTACACCCCATCTTCTGAAGTTGAGCAACAATGTGATTAGGTATATCTTTTCTGCCACGTGGGAATCAGCTTTGGGCTCGAGAGTTCACGTTTGAGTACGTTTAAGGTGCGCGCTTCTGACAAAGTCGACTGTTGCTGTTTGCCTTGTCACCGCGGCTCGCTCGCTGTTTACCTGCAGCCATGGACATGACCGTAAATATCTGATTCTCACCAGTGTTGGCGTCCCGTCCCGTCAGTAACATCGCCCGAGTCAATTGATGTGATCCGTGCAGGGTCGATGTGCGTGAATCCAAATGGATATGTTTTCAGCAGTGAAAAGGTTGCCAAAGTAATTTTCAACCCTTTCGAAAACACATGTCTGCTAGAGACAGATGTACTTTTGATGGCAGCAAAAACGACTCGTTTTGATTTGCCGACACTTTTCTCCTGTGTAATTTGCTGTTTTTGACAACAAGAGGCTGTGAGAATCATAGAATAAAACAGACACTCACTCTTGCTAAGGACTGCACTTTTGAGCGTTTTTTTTGTCACAGCAGTTGAACACAATTGAGAACACTTGACTTCAAAATCACGCTAAGATAAAATTCCGCTCAGTTGATAACTCCCGAAAGAGCAGAAATCTGCAACGTTGACGACAGACCGTTTCTCTGAATCGGTCCACACCCGAAATTCTTTGGATGCGAGTTCATGCATTCAGCAAGTTGAATCGACAATCCTGTCCAACCAGCTTCAATTCATTCTTCGTCCAGTTCTGTTCTGGACCGATAGCATTCAAACGGGTGACACGCACTACTTTTGTTGTTTTGATAATTTTGGCAAAGACGTCGCATTGATGGTGACGTGTGGTTGCAGGAGGGAAGTGGACGGTGCGCGTGGTGACGAGCGAGGACGACGCCGCGGGCACGGAGGCGAACGTCGCGCTGACGGCGTACGGCGCGCGCGGCGCCTCCGACCCGATCCCGCTCGGCTACAATGACGGCGACCTCTTTCAGTCCTGCAACACGGACGAGTTCGACGTGAGTGTGCACGATGAGACGGGATTTTTGCCGAGCTACTCTGTGTTTGTACAGTGAAATTCCCACGTGGGGAACGTAGGAAGGACCCTTGATGAGTTGTGGTGGGAATGCGTGCGCTTGTTTGCTGACGAACAATTGACGTTGCCGCAAAACTGTTGAGCTGCATTGATAAAAGGAACGGTTTTGCTGATTGATTATTTGCGTCAATTCTTTCACGAGGGGAATCGCAGTCAGCCAGTGGATCTTGATGCACTTCGATTGTTTTTTCAGATCTCAGTTGGCCGAATTGGAGATTTGTACAAAATTCGCGTTCAGCATGACGATCCGAGAGAAAGTTGGCTGCTCGATCAGGTATTGATCTCTTCTCACAAAAGCCGAATGTTTTCGCTGGCACGATTCCTCCTCGTTGTGCGTGTTGAGGAGGCATTTCAATCAAGTCTGACACAGCCATTGAGAAAAGTTTACTCGTTCCATTAGACAGGCGTGAAAATTGCAGTCTGTTCCGGGTTGTCAAGTTGAAATGTTCTGTTATGAAAACAGTCTGAAGTATTTGCAATTGAACTTCTGTTTACTCAACATAGAAACACGGTTGAACTTTTTCAGTCGACTGAAATGAAAGCCTGCAGGTTGAAGGCAGAACCGCAGATCACGTCCCCATGGATTTCGAACAAAACCCTGTGTCCCTTTGTTCGTGTTCAAATGCCATGTTCGGATGTGGCCTTTTGTGCAGGTCTGGCTATACGACAAGCACTCCGGAGAGGAGCTGCACTTCACGTGCAGACGCTGGTTGTCGCGCGCGCGGGACGACGGCGAAATCTGCCGGGAGCTGCCGGTGTCTCGGCCCGGGGAGAAGATGCTGCCTGGTGAGTCTTCACTGCGCCGCCAACAAGGACCGCGGGAAAACGCGCAGTTTTGTTGGCTTGAATATCAATTGGGCCAGAACATTGCTTTTTGTTCTGTGGCGTTCGAGGCTGATTTACCATGATGAACAACGGCCCGAGAACCAACTCACAAAAACTTTGTTCGTGGTTGAAGTTCAGATCACCCATGTGAGCCGTGTCACTGAGAGCGTATTCATGTTTGGTGCTCGTGCGTCTGTCCGGCAGTGGTGGTGTACGAGGTGACGGTGCACACGGGCGACGTGTGGAACGGCGGCACCGGCGCGACCGTCTTCGTGACGCTGCACGGCGAGCGCGGCGACTCCGGCGTCCGCGAGTTCTACCGCCGCGACGCGTCGCCCGACCTCGGCAAGGGAGCTGTGAGTACACAACAAGCACGCACCAGCTTCCCGACTGATACAGTACTTGTGTGTTCAACTGCTGGTGTCAGGGTGAATTTGAGCAAGGCCCTTCTTTGTTTTTACACCGCCAACTTGCCAAAGCATCGGCGTGTTTGTTCTCATCAAGCGTTGTCCAGACTCTGTGGATGAACCCTCTCCCCCTTTTCATTCTCAACAACCTTGCAAATATTTAGGGACATTGAGTGCAAATAAGCTGTTTTTGGGCATATTTTTTCAGTAAGAAGTAGCCAAGAAGCACATTGTGTACCAATTGGATATCGGTGGTCTGATGGTGGCGGCACGCTCGTACGGCAGCCGACTCGGCGTTTGTCTGCACCACAAATTGTTCCTGTTGCTTTTTTTCCACATTGTCATCGGGTTTGCCGGTTCTTTTACCTGCAGAACGACAGCTTCACGATCGAAGCCGTGTTTCTGGGGAAGCTCAAGAAGTGTGTGGTCGGTCACGATGGCACTGGTGCAGGTAGAGTCTGAACGTTCGGTTCGTGGTGCTCTCTCCACAACTGTTTCGGAATTCGCAAAGTGCTTCTGGGGCTGTGACTTTTGAACGCAACTTGTTCCATTTTCTTGCAGGAAATGGTTGGTATCTGGAAAAGGTTGTGGTGAAAGAGCTCAACAAGCCGTACAGGGAATTTGCGTTTCCATGCATGAGGTAAAAAATTCAACAGATCGACCTGTGTTCTTCAACGCCGAATGTGCCTCGTGTCAGCACTTGGTGCCTTATGTCTTTAGTTGTGCACCGTTGTTAAACATGTGCGTTCAGAGTGACAGTTTTTTGCCTGCAGATGGTTGGACGAAGGTGAAGACGACGGGAAGACGGTGCGAGAGCTGAAGCTTCAGGGAGAGTTCACGTCCGACCAGGTGGAGAAGGCTCGGGTGAGTCCCATCAACGAGTGTGTCGTGTGTGTGTGTGTGTGTGTGTGTGTGTGTGTGATTTCTATCCGTGTGTGCGCGTGTGTCAGTGTGTGCAAGTGTGTGAGTTTGCTTTTGGTTCTTTTCTTGGGGTTTTGGGAACGAGAACTCCAGCTGTGTGGCTTGTGGCCTTTTCCGAATTGGAGGAGTTCCACACTCTGTTGTGTCCTCTGGTGAAGTTTGGCTGTTCTTGGAATCAAATGACGCTGTCCCACGTTCTGTTTTTCATCGTAGAGGAATTGTATCAAGGTGAAACAAAACATGATCTTGAGTAGCTGAGTCGGCATGAAGTAGTCAACTTAGCTCCTGCATGGTTGTGCAGTGGCGATTATTGAAACGGCATGGGACTAACTCCAAAGTTTGATCTCCCTATATGATACGCAGGCGGTAAGAAATCAGCTTCATATTCCAAGAAATGCTTGAGTCTTTTTCATCTGTTGCTACCTAAATTCCACACACAAATAAAATATCCTGCTTCTGCTGTAACCCGTCTCGTCTCTCCCCACTTCTTGTCTTACACGTTTTGAGGCATGTTCCAAATCTTCCTTCGCAAGATGATCCAAACAACAGGATGCCAGGAAATAGCTGAATTTAATGTCTCATTCTGTGGAGATGACCTGTGTGGATCGCTGTTCCCTACTGAGTCCTGCCTTGTTTGGCACAGAAGCTGCATCTCTGCACCACTCCAGGCGAACATTTGCATGCACGCTCTGGATCTGTCTGAATTCGGTCAGGGTGTGGGGTTGAGATTGTCTGAATGAGACTTCTGTGACCGATGGTCCACTTTTGAGGCTCGTCAAAAGATTAGATTTGCTTTTCAGACTTCGAACAGGTGTTTTCAAACAAGGCCAAACAAGAACATTTTTGAGGAAATTGTCTCAAAGCGAAAACTGATCGGAATCGAAATCTGATCAAGGGCGTTTTTCAAATACGTCTTCTTCTCCCCGGTCCATGCAGTGGGAGTACGAGAAGTGGAAGTTCATGTCGGGCAACCAGCTGCTGCTGTTCTCGGCGCTGACGGAGGCGGCGCTGCGCGTGCGCACTGACGGCGCCGCCGATTGCGACGCCGACCACACGGACCCGCACGGTGCGTCAAGTCAAACACCAACCAATCCACAGCAAGTGATGCTGAAAATGAAGGGAGTCACGTTTCCAAGCAGCACAGTACAAGATACTCGGTTTGCTTCAGAACACTTGGATGTGGCAGAACTGTTGCAGCAGATTTTTGTTCTGGTGGCTTGCCAAATGGTATATATGTTCTTTTACAACCAGCAGGTTCTGTCAAAAGCAGAGCAGACCCTGCTCACTCTGCTTTGTTTTGATTCTTGTTTCACTGAAATTTGCAGATTCTGTAAATTTTTTGGATCCAGTTGAGAATTCAGACAAACTGATCTTGAAGCAAAACCTGCCACAGAAAACTAACAACGTGGTCAAACATTTTGCCCGAAAAGCAATTTCATCTTCGGTCTGAGGAATTTTTGAGGTTCTTGTTCCAATTGACCTGTGCCATGTGCAGCAGTCTTCAACGTCATACCGAGGAAGAACCAGGTGATCGTCCTGCAGAACGCCAAGTCCAGACGACTTCACCTGGGAATTGAGAACAGCAAAATCTCCGGACAGACCAGGGGCGACGCGACCAGCGAATTCAGAATTCGGGTGCAGGAGAACAGAAGGTGAAACATCTTCTCCTTTTTCGGCAAAAAAGCAACCTAGAGTCACACAGCATTGTCTCCAAACAGAGCTTGGAATTGTTGTACAGATATTTTGTGGTGGAGAATCTTCGCCTTCTTTTATTCAGCATCCTGTTAGAATCGCTGAAGTTCCCGAACCAGCATCTGACTGTCACCAGGCGGGGAACGATGGGAGATCCAAGAACACACGACATCGATGCCTCCAAGCTGTTCTACGCTTTCTGCAAGGTGCTGATGATCTTTTGAGCGCGCAACCTCTCACATGGGCTTTGTTTTGTTCAAACAGAAACAAGCCTTGATGACGCTGAGTGGTTACGAAACATGACAACACTCTTTAATCCTTGTCAAAGGAGGAAAACGTCCTTTTTGCGTTGCAAACGTGTCACACGAGATTCACGGGGCAATGTGTACTGACAGGGGATGTTCAGGGACCAGGGCACCATCATGTTCTACACGTCGTTGATCCAAGTTCTCAATGTTGACGGCGACAACGGGCTCGTGGCAACGGGCAAGAAGAACCGCCTGGCGTTCTTCAAGGTGCACAAGGTGTCTGAGGGCGGCGTCAGGATGTTCGAGAGCGTCGTGCACCCGCGGCACTTTGTTCGCCTCAAGAAGACGCACGTCGATATTCTGGTGCGCCCACTCAACCTTGTCTCGATTTGGCTGAAGAAGAAAAATTACATTGCTCTTCCCAGGTTTCTTCCTGTCAGTAAAATGACGAGCACTTGTTGCTGTTGTAGGGCAACGGAGACAGTTCCTGTCACTTTCAAGTGCACAAGGTTCGGGAGCACGGGTTCGTGAGGCTGCAGTCGTGTGAGAACAGCAGGCTGTACTTGGGCATGGCGCCGGACGGGCGCGTTCAGCCCGTCCGGGAGTCGGACGACGTCGATGTGCGGCGCTTCTACCCGGAGGTCATAGAGTGTGAGTCACGCCTTCCATTTGCATTGCAATTTGTGTTTTGATACCTTCGTTGTCCATGCCTTCAGACTCAGATCTTTGACTACTTTACACGAAATGAGAAATCTGTGATCCAACTTCAGTTGGACTGAAGAAGGAAAAGAAGACAGAGCGACGAGAATCAGATGCCAAACCTGTCGTGACCAAACCGCAGAAGCACAAACTGAGCAAAAGGATGACGCACACTGTGGAGCCCGTGGTCCTGACCCCGACACCGGAGCCCGAGACGGAGCCCGAGGCCGAGTACGAGGACGACTTCGAGGAGGATCCGAAGTTCGCGGGTGAGAAGCTCTGACAACACGCCTTTCTTCTGTTGCAATACACCGGTAGCAAAAAGGCGAAGCAGTGCCAACAAACACCAACCTGCCTTTCTCATTTCCTGGACGTATTGAATGTTGTATGAATAAGAGATGAAGAACATGTTTTGAAATTTTTATGCAGATGAACCTGCGGAAGGTGAGAAAAGCCTGTGGCTGAACTGTCGCTCGAGTCGCCTGATTCTCTGACAATTTGTTGAACTCTGCGCCAGGTTCATGCGGAAAATGTCTCCAGATTTTGCATTCTCGTCTCCTGACTTGTGGCTTTGGTGCTCTTCTGCAAATTCCGGCATTATTGTTGTGAATGATGTGTGACTTGGGTCTGGTGTCTGTTTCTTGTGCTGGTCTATTGTCTCGGTTCTGGCAAATTTTGAATGAATGAATCGTCTGTCAGGAAGATTCTTGTGGCGGTGACGGAACTTTCCATCTTGTGCTTGTGCTTTGACTTTTGACTGGCTGTAGATCCACACGCGATCATACCGAAGAAGGAAGAAGCCTCCTTGATCTTTGTGCGCATTCTGGTACACATGGTGTGCACTTGTGTCAACCCACGAAAGGACACAGATTATTTTCAGCCTCACCTCTTTGAATTGACCACCCAATGCGAAGCTACGTAACTTTACAGATGGGGACTGGAAGGTTTGGATCACGACCGAGGAGGCGGGGCGGGACGGGTCGGTGGTCATGGTCGTGTACGGGGACAAGGGCAACTCCGGCCAGATCATGCTCGGCAAGTGCGGAACCAAACACATGTTCAAGTCGGGAAACGTCGACGAGTTCAAGGTTCGTTCGAATGAGCTGTTTGCTGTTGAACATGTATTTTTGTCGCTCTAAGTGTGATGGGAATGTTGGAGAACGTGTGATCAAACTTACAACTGGTCCAGCTGATTGCCACTATTTTATTTTTTTGATCTGGAACGACTTCAAAATTGCACCTGTTTGGGTGATTTATTCTCCAGAGACACGGAATTAGCAGGAAATGATCTGTTTGCAGATCAACTTGAAGTCTGTTGGAAAACTGTACAAAATTCGACTGGAGCTGATCCCAATGGACAGAAAATTGAGGAAACTTCCTTCCTGGGCAGTGAAGGAAGTGAAAATGAAAGACTTCAACACAAAAGAGACTTTGAAGTTCAAGTTCAACTGTTGGTTGAGCACGGAGGAGGAGGACGGCGACCTGATGAGGGAGCGACCCGCCGTCAGACCCGGCAAGGACGCGCCGCCCCGTGAGTGCAGCCACGGCTCCTCCAACATACAATCTTCTCACATTCAGCTGCAGCACCGGCTCGTGATGTGTCCCTGCCTGTGTCAGGGCGAACGATGTCGCCGAGGTGGCATTTGAAAGCGATGTTCGAATCGTTGCGCTTGCAGTGGTGCGCTACCGAGTGTGGGTGCGGACGGGGCAGGTGGACTCGGCGGAGCTCGACCCGGACGCGCACGTGCACCTCTGCCTGTACGGGGAGCGCGGCGACACCGGGAAGCGACTCGTCAGCTTCATGCAGTCCGACCACAAGGAGAAGTTCCTCGAGGGGCAGGTGCGGCTCAACCTGCCTCGTCTTGGACATCAGCAAATGCGATCCCGTTCTTTGATCCGATCAGAATTTTCCTTTTTGGCTGCAAAAGTGACAAAACGGACAACAAGTTGTTGGCGAAGTGAGTTCGGAAGCATCCACCGCCCTAACGCAGTAATGCAGCGCGGTTCGTTGCACGGAAATCAGCGCGAATAACAACAGAGGTTTTGTCCTTGATATATCTGTGGTATGTTACCCTGTGTGGCCGTCGCGCAGGTGGACGTGTTCGAGGTGGAGGCGGTGCGGCTCGGCGCGCTCAGCCACGCCGTGGTCGGGCACGACGGCGCCGGGCCGGGCGAGGGCTGGTTCCTCGACTCCGTCGTCGTGCAGGAGGCGTCCGAGGACAGCGACACGCAGTGGATGTTTCCCTGTAGGAAGTGAGGCTCTTTCTCTGTCATGATCGGGGTTTCAGGGGGGCGGGGGGGGGGTAAATCAATGGTTCATTTTCTATTTTGGTATGATGATCCATGAAACCAATGGTTGTCCCCGCCGGTTACCAAACCAATAGTTCTTGGCAGTTAGGTTGTCCCGGCCTGTTTGCTGGAACAAAGCATGTTGTGAGCACAATGCCTGTTGTACTTGAGAGCCGCGGGCTCGTTGTTCTTGTTTCTCGTCCACTGCTCAGAGTGACCAGTCACATGACACAGCGTCGTGCCGCCTGACATTCTCCATTCCAGTAGAAAGTTCTTTGGCGTGTTTGCACAACTCGTGGTTTTCTTTCCTTCAGATGGTTGGACTCGGGTGTTGGTGACAAGAAGTTGGAGAGAACTTTGAAGGCAGTTGGTGAGTCAGCGCATTGCCTCGTGTTCTCAGCATCAACACAATGCCGTGCCAGAGAAAAGCTTGGGGTTTTTGTGGCAAATCTGCCGAGGTGCGCCTGAACCCAAGAGAATATTATCCAATGAAAGTGCCCGGTTCAAGATGTTTTGAGTTTTCCAAGTTTTTCCCTTTTGTACTCAGAGCCCAAAGAGGAGCCTGCACCGAAAAGCCTCCTGAGTACGTCCTTTGTCTTACCGAGTGTTCACACGTTGGCTTCAGTCTGTTCACTTGTTGCTGGGGTTATATTCCACAGTATCGGTTGTTCAACTGGACAAGAAGTGAACACGTTCAGTTGTGTTGACATTTCAAACTTTAGTCGTTTCTTGTTCCGGTTTCCTTGGTTCAGTTTCAGTAAAACCATTTGATGCTGTTTCGCCAGTTTCCAAGGTCAACCCACATGCCTTCTGTTGTGTAGTTTTGCAAAGCTGGTTGTTTTCTGATGACGTCACATTTCTGTTTTTCACTTGCACGAAAACCATTTGGTGACACCGAATGCTGTACAGATCAAACTCCTCTTCTTTGGTTTCCCAGTGAATAAGTTGTGAGAGGCAGCATCGAAAGTGCGTCACATTGGGCTGTCTTTTGTTGCTGTTCACACTTATTTGTTTCACCTTCACTTCCAATGCTTGATTTTGTAGCAAAGAAGGCCAGAGTGACTAGAACTAGAAGTAAGTTTCCTTTCATTTGGAATATTTCATCCCTCTTGATAGAAACAAGTTTTCAGCTTTGACAGAAACACATGTTGATGCACATGCAGCCTGCGGTGTATGAACCTCAAGTTCTCCAGAGTTGCTTTGTTAACTTCCATCCTCCAGCCCCATCGTTTTGTTTCCTGCACGATCCCTGCCAAAAAAGAGTTATCCCCAGGATCCGCTGAGGTGCTTTTCTTGAAGTTGTGCATCTTTTCCAGAACAAGAAGCCACGGACCAAACACCACAGCCTCAAGGTAACTTGTTCCTACGAATTGGCAGCCAAACTTTCAAGGAACTGCCAGCTTTGCGAGGCCATCAGGCTTGATGTTTCCAAATTGTGACACAACCATTTGCAGAAGGGGACTGGCAGGTGGTTGTCACCACGGGCAAAGAGAAGCAGCACGCGACGAAGAACAAAGTCGTGCTGGTGGTGTACGGGCTGAAGGACGGGGAGAGTCGGCAGTCGGAGCCGCTACCGCTCGACAAACCCGTCAACGCGAGGACTCCGTTCCAGGCGGGCGCCAGCGACGAGTTCAAGGTGAAAAGGCCTCAATCCTGACTACGCAAACACTAACAGATTCTTTCGGCTTCACGCTCGTCAGAGGCGTCACACATCGCGTCTTGGAAAAATCCATTGTCAATGCCCACACGTGCACTGGAACTTGATTCGTTTTGTGCGCGCATCTTTCACAAAAGGTTTCGTTCACATCCACAGGTCACTATAGACACTGAGACTCTGGGAAAACTGTACAAGATCCGAATTGGGCACAACAACGAGAATCCGCAGTCGGGCTGGTTCCTCGACAAGGTAAAGTCTGTGGGATGTGCAGCAATAACGTGAATCCTTCAGTTTTGTCTTTGTCAAACTTTACAGAAGAGTGAACCATTTTGACTTTTTGATTTTCAGATCAAGTTGAAATGCTTGAAAACGAAGGAGCAGTTCAACCTGCGGTGCGGCCGCTACTTGCAGCAGGGACAGGACGACAATGACACATGGAGAGAACTGGCTCTGAGTCCCCCCGGGGAGAAACCTCTGCCAAGTGAGACTTCCATTCATGACATCTTTCATGCACCTTGTCTGGAACCTGCATGACAGACTCCATGGACTAAGAAATCACGAATTCGTGTGGAGCAGTGAAGTTTTGCCCTTGTGGTACACGCAGGTACATTGACTGAACATGTGCACGGTGTGCCACTTGCTTGCAGCTGTGAAGTACCGGCTGACTGTGCACACGGGCGACGAGCCGAGCGCTGAGCCCGACGCGGACGCGCGTTTCCACGTGCAGCTGTTCGGCTCGCGCGGCGACTCCGGCGCCAGGTGACGCGCGACTCGCGCAGCCGGGAGGCCTCCCGGCCTCGGGCGAATCCAGAGGCCTCGGGCGAATCCAGAGGCCCCGGGCAGAGAATCCAGGGGCCATGAGCGTAGAATCCTGGGGCCATGAGCAGAGAATCCAGGGGCCCCGAGCGGAAGCCCAACTTTGAAAAGCCGAAATTCTGGTCATGCTGCAAGCTTCCTCCCTTTGCACCATCGCGATTTCACACTGCAAAAAAAGCGATTTTTGTTCCTGCTGAACATCCAATTTCGTGAGCCTGTCATTATTTTGGGTGACGGATTCCTTTTTTTGTGGAGTCTTCATGACAAACATGAAGCGACATGACGATTGACATTATGTTGGGCGTAACATCGTTTCGATCGCTGAGGCCTTGAGTCCCGACTGCAGAGTTGAACTGGTTGTCGTCGACAGGTGTCTCTACAAATCGCTGAACCACGATGAGTGGTTCGTGCGCGGTCAGACGGACGAGTTCGAGGTGGAGGCCGTGTCCCTGGACGACGTGACGCACGTCAAGATCGGACACAACGTCGCCGACACCGGTCAGTGGCTGCTCTGTCTGTCTCCGAGCCGTTGTTCTGCGCAGAGTTGACGACGGGAGGCGCAACAGGAACCACACTGAGATTCAGGCTCTCACCCGCAGTTGAATTGTTGGCAGTGAAGAAAGGTTGGTCTTTCTACTCACAATCTTTGTTTCTGCCACAACAAATTTGTTGCAGGAGGCGGGTGGTACCTGAGTCACGTGGAGGTCCGTGAGGGCGAGGGGCGGCGTGCGCGCGCCTGGCTGTTCCCGTGTCGGAAGTGGCTCGACGGCGGCATCGACGACAACCTGATCGAGCGCACGCTCAGCCCCGGCCCGCTGCCTGATAGCGAAGGTGACACAGCAATTCTGGATGTTGGATTGAGGGTCGGTCGCCCAATTCCGATTCTCAGTGTTCGAGATTGCCCTGGCGGTGGAGTTTTCTTCACTGTGCCTCCTGATCAACAGGTTGTTCCCCTGGTTCCCAATGCACTTGTGGCGAAAGATTCATTCCCCTGGCTCTCTGAAACTCAAAACAAGGCTGCCGCATGCAGGTGGTGCTTGAGAGACAAGTTCTTGTGTGCCGTCCAGTCGACAGTCTTACTGTGGCACTGCAGACGTTTCACTAGTCCTGAGATCCTGAGATCCTCCACGGATGCAGACGGCCATGCAGATTCTGTCTTCTTGAAACTCACAGAACCGATGGAAGTTGGGCAGCAGGAGGAGGAGGAGCCTGAAGCGGCGCCGGAACCGGGAGACTGGGCGGTCTGGGTCACGACCGGCTCCAACGAGGGCGCCGACACCACGAACCCCGTGTTCCTGTCCGTGTACGGGGAGGACGGCATCTACAGAGACGTGGAGCTCAACAAGCACAACCACGTCAAGCAAACGGACGAAACCAAAACAGACGCTGAGAAGAAGATTCTGTTTGGCAAAGGCAGCACTGACGAATTCAAGGTGAGATTTGGTCACTTGAACACACCACACGTGCACGCCCTTCTGTGTATCATGGGTCAAGTCACAATTTCTAACTGGTGACAAAATTGTCGGAATGGTGCGCGAAGAAATGTGCTTGCATTTGTTTTCAGGTGAACTTGTCGGATATCGGCGAAATATACAAGATCAGAATTGGTCACGGGGATTCTGACAGAGAGTCTGGTTGGTACCTTGAAAAGGTATGTGAAATTGACGCGCACGCGTCAAACAATACGAGGCAGGAACGATATCTGCGGACATGCAATCTTGAAATTGTGCTGCCTGTCTCATCACTCAACGTGTTTTGATTTGGATCAGTTTCTAAAGTTGAACCCCGGTTGTTCAGCAATTCTGAGCTGGATTCCCCTTTGTGCACTGCACACAAATCTGACGCAGGCTCGCGCTGTTGTTAGGTGAAGCTGCGAGACCTGGCGACGGAGGAGACTTTCACGTTCCGCTGTAACCGGTGGCTGCGCCGCGACGAGGACGACCGCGACGTGTGGCGCGAGCTGCCCGTCGTGCGGCCGGGCCAGCAGCCCCGCCCAGGTGCGGCGCGTCCGGCGGGCTGCAGGGCTCTTACAAGTCGCAGGCGTGAGGGAGGAAGCAATCCCTCACGTGTTGACTGAAGTCAGCCATGTCCAGATCCTGAAGGGTGTTCTGTTACTGTGTCGTGCTGAAAGTTGAAAGCGCGCAAGCTGGTCTCCTCGCCTGTGACAAATGTTGACCTCATTGATTTCATGGTTTCTCGGTGAAGGAACCTCTGTGTTTCAACAGAGATGTACAAGGCGGACTCATCCTCTGCCCGCAGTGATCCGGTACCGGGTGGAGGTGCACACCGCGGACGAGCCGGGCGCCGACACCGAGGCGTCGCTCTTCATCCAGCTGTTCGGCTCGGGAGGCGACTCGGGGCGGCGGCTGCTCTTCCACAGCCTTAACCACCCGGACGACGCCCTGCAGGCCGGGCAGATGGACCTGTTCGAGGTGGAGGCCGTGACGCTCGAAACGATGCAGAAAATCATCATCGGCCACGAAGAGACAGGCAAAGGTGGGAGGACAATTGATCACAAGTCCTGAAACATCTGTCAAATCAAATGGGCGCCCTGCGTGTTCAATCACAAATGCACTGACGTGCGGATCGACAGAGAAGTCATCGGAACAACAACAGCACGCGAAATTGAATCAATGGCTGTTGTACCAGATTTTCGCAGAAGCACGAGAACTACGTAAGTTTCTTCACCCTGTTTGTTCGCAGGAGCTGGTTGGAAGTGTGAGAAGGTGATAGTGCGCGAGGGCGACTCCCCCGGGGCGAGGCTCTTCTACTTCCCCTGCGGCAAGTGGCTGGACGCCGGCACCGGCGACAAGAAGATCGTCCGCGAAATTCTCCCTGCTGATCCACCGCAAGACTCACGTGAGTGTCATGATGCTCCGAGTGTTCGAGAGACCGTCGTGTTTTCCTGTCCGTGTTGTTGCCAGGTTCACACATGAGGCAGTGATGCCAAAAAAGGTGCGTTCATGAACGTGTGTTTCCGCAGTCTGCTTCTGGAACTCAGTCTCAGTTGAGTTTCTGAAGTCTGGTTTCTCGGGTGCAACGCTGCCCAGCAAACATTTTCCTCGGGTGCGACCCTCAGGTGCGACTCTGGCCACTCGTCTGGCGGAACCAAGACGCGAGGGTCAGAAATGAAGACCAACAGGGTCGTACCCGATTGGCCGAGACAGAGAACCAAAACTCAGACTGAGAAAAAGGTTGCACAGGCCCACTCTCTTCGTGAACTTGAAGACTAAATATTTGCGCGTGGTGCTGGAGGACTGCAGAAAGAACGACAGATTGACAAATCGCTGAAGTTTTTGTTTTGTAGCAGAGCTTCAGCACAACACTGTTGTCGGTGAAAATACTGAAAGCCCGATTGTGGAGAAAGTTGAAGGTGATAGACTTCTCAAATGGGATTGAGTAGATGTGTCCAGCGGGAAGTGAATGCATGGGATGCATGCATGCTTTTTGCTGTTGACACGAAATGTGAGGAAACTTTTCTGTTTTCAACCGCGCATGGCTTGAATAGGTTTTCAGTGTGGAGTGTGAATATTCAAAGAAACGCTTGTTTGTTGACGATCGCGGAATGTGCATCTCGGCTTGTTCTCGTTGATGTCACAGTGACGAGGCCCCGTCAGAGTGTGGACGTTCTGGAAAGACCAGTGTGCTGCTTCGCGCTTCAGAAAACTTCACAATATTTTTTGACATGCCTGAATCAGAAAACTTCACGGTTTTTTGACTTGCCTGAATTGTGAAATCTTTTCATGTTCTGTGACTGTTTATTATCTCCCTTCCTTTGGACTCCGGAGTAACAAATTTCTGTGGCACATTGTTACACAACTCCAAAGATTTTGAAAGACATTGTTTTTGCCTGGTCGCAAAATTTTGTGGGTTCAATCACAGTTTAGAGAAGTGAGGTTGTTTTGCTTTGTAGTTGTGTGTGTGGAGTATCTGTCCTGAAATTGGCTTCTGAACAGCAAAGAAAGGAAATGTGGCTGCTCACTGCCTTTCCTCACGCGGCGCGTCCCTTCAGGTGGGGAGTACACGGTGTGGGTCTCGACGGCGCACGACTCGGCGGCGCCGTGCGGCTCGGTCGCCGTCCTCACGGTGTACGGGGACCGGGGCCGCAGCCGCGATGTCGCGCTCAGGGACGACGGCGGCGGCTTCGAGCCGGGAACCACCGACGAGTTCGACGAGGTGCGCACAACATATGACTTCGTCCAAGAGAGAAAAACACACGCAGCTCGCAGAAGTTTCTTGGAACACAGGAGCAGGAGCGTAACCGAAGGACACAGTGTGGAAATTGGCACAATCAGTGCTGACCAAACTGCCATTGGTTTACAGTTTGAAATGAGCGAAACACGATTGCCGTGAATGTAAAGAAGTCGGGTCTTCATGCGCGTGGTGCCTCTGCGAAATGTCAGTTTCGTGGTCTCGGGATCCTGCTTTTTGACACACACTGTGGTTCCAGGTGCGGCTTGGTGACCTGGGCGAAGTGTACAAGCTGCGAGTTGGGCGAGAGGACGCAGACAACTGGGCGGAGGGCGGGTGGCACCTGCAGCAGGTGAAGCTGCAGGACAAGCACTCGGGCAAACTGCACGTGTTCGACTTCGACCGGTGGCTGGACCGAGGTCGGGACGACCACGACGTGGTGCGGGAGCTGCCGGTGCGCGCGGACGGGGACCAGGGGCTCCCGAGTGAGTGTCGCCCACCGCACGGGACAAGCTGTCGCATGGGGACAACGAAGCAGATTGTGCATTCAGTCTTTCTGCACAGGCTGCACACGACATAACTCTTGTGTTCTGCTTTCAGTGCAACACTATGAGATCCTGGTGTACACCGGAAACCACTGGGCTGCTGGGACTGACGCGAACGTTCACATCACGTTGTTTGGCTCCCAGGGCGACAGTGGAAAACGCTGGCTCTACCACTCGGACAGCAACCCGACCAAGTTCCAAAGGAACCAGGTGGGTGTGAACAGCCCGCGGAAAGAAATCCAGCAGCGGAGACACTGTGTCAGGGTGCAGCCTTTGTTCCGGAGACATGCAGCTCAAGTGGTATTAAATGATGCCTGACGAGTCCCATGAAGACAGCTGCCGCAGTGAAGCATCTCTGTCCCCCAGGTGGACGTGTTCGTGCTGGAGGCGGTGTCTCTCGGGGAGCTGCGGCGGGTCGTGGTCGGGCACGACGGACGGGGCCACGGCGCCGGCTGGTTCCTCGACCGCGTCGTCGTGCGGCAGCGGGACGGCGCCGACACCGATGCGCTGCACGTCTTCTCCTGCAACCGCTGGCTCGACGACCACGAGGACGACTGCAGCACGGAGCGCGAGCTCAGGCTGCTCGGTGAGGCGCGAGAGCGACGCGAACCATGAACCGGAGCTCCGCGCGCTGCGACACAGATCAACTGAGTTTTCTGTTTGTTGCAGACACCCAAGACGGCAGCCAAGATCCTCCCGAAATGAATGATGCTAAAACAGGTAAATGAGACGGCGAAGAATTGTCACGCAAAATGTTGTACTCTTCCTCAAGATGTCAATTTGAAGATTTGGATCTGGCGTCGCACCAGAAGAGCGCATTTGCTTGTTGAAGTCAAGATGGGCGTTTTCGTCGCAGTGGGCGAGTGGACGCTGCGCGTGAAGACGAGCGACGTGCACAACGCGGGCAGCAGGGCGCAGGTGCACGCGACGGTGTACGGCACCGAGGGCACGTCGGCGCTGCTGCCGCTCGGCGAGGCGGGCGGAGACGACTTCCTGCAGGGACGCGAGGCTGAGTTCAAGGTCGATTCGGGTTTTCTCCCGTTCCTGCGTTGGTTTGAACACAACTTGGTGTGTTGCGGGCCTTGTGTGCGTCGACCATGTTCAACCTATTTGTCGTTGCTTGCAGGTCTCGGTGGGCGACATCGGGCACATAATCAAGTTGCGGCTGCAGCAGGACGGCTCCGGCGACTTCCCGTCGCTGCACGTGGACCGGGTCGAGATGACGGACGCGCACACCGCCGAGACGCTGCTCTTCTACTGCGACGCGTGGCTCGCGGCCGACGAGGCGGACGGGAGTCTGATGCGCGAGTTCGCGCCGCTCAGGCCCAGCCTGCCGTCCGTCCCCTCCACGCCAGGTCGGTGGACGGGGTCACGTGGTCTGACTGCGAGGCGCACGTGACCTGGCGGTCTGTGCTGACCAATCTATCTCCATGGGGAGATACGGAAAGTACTGATCAACCAAAGGCTCGTGGGATTTCTCCAATTTTGCTGTTCAGTCGAAGTTTCGACGAGCTTATAGTTGGTTCTGAACTGAAACAGTCGAGTAGTTGGGACAAAGGAACCCTCAATGGTTGTTACGTGCCTGATTTCACAATACTTGCTGGTCGTTCGGGACTGAAACTTCTCCTGTTTTCAGTCTTGCGGTACCAAGTGGCGGTTTTCACGTCGAACATCGCCAAGGGTGGCACTACGGCCCAGGTCTCCATCACCCTCTTCGGCAAGTACGGCGACACGGGTCGGAGGCCGCTGCGCGACTCGCGGACGCACGACGAGCCCTTCGGGAAGGGACAGGTGGACGTGTTCGAGGTGGAGGCCGTGCGGCTCGGAGACCTGCTGAAGCTGGAGCTGAGCCATGACGGCACCGACCCAGGTTCGGGCTCCGTCTCTCAGACCTGTTTCTCACTGTGGTCGAATTCTTCAGAGCGTGTCTTCTTTCGTTGAAGACCACGCCTTTACGTGCGTGAAGAGCTCTTCTTCGTCCCTGTTGCCTCGGCATCGTAGTCACGTGTTTCGGTCGGTTTGCTTCCAGACTCAGCGTGGCACGTGGAGAAGGTGTGTGTGAAGGAGACGCGGCACGCCCTCACGGAGCACGTGTTCCGCGTCGGGCGCTGGCTCGATCCCGCGCGCGGCGAGGACGAACCTTCCCGCGTCGAGATACACGCTCCCGGTGAGGAGGTCTCCGCGCATCGGACCGGGCTGCACTGAGTTTTTCAGTTGCAGTTTCCAACAGAAATGTTGTCGACAAAGGCCTGTGTGGTGTTCGTGGCACAGTTCCGCTTCACCCACATGTGCCAGTTTGAGCACGAGGTGCATCTACATGTGCACGTCGGGCAGGTGAGATTTGTCCTTTCTTCTGAAGACCTATTCTTGCTGCAGTGGAGGAGCCGGCGTCGAAGCTGCCGGCGCTGCGGGGCGCGCGGCCGGAGCCGGGCGAGACGCGCGGCCGGTGGACGCTCTGGGTGCAGAACGGACCTGCCGTGCCCGGGGAGCCGGCGGAGGAAGAGGAAGAGGAGCTCTCCGAGGACGACGATGAGGAGGAGGACAGAGAGAGGAAGCAGAAGGAGAAAGGTGTGCAAGAACAGGGGTCTCTTGTTTGGCTGTTTTGCAGCGAATGAGTCTGAGGATCTGAAACTCTGAGGGCTTTGTCAATTCGCACATCGAAACGAAACTCAACAATAACACAGATCTTGGTGATTCTTTCGGTTCTGTAAAGCTGTGCGACAATCTTTCAGCGGAAGCCCTGAAGAACACGGACATCAGCATCACGGTGTTCGGCACGACCGGCGCGACGGAAGCCATCAGTCTGTGGGATGCGAACGACTCTTGGGACAACCGTCAGGAAGAAGAGAAAGATGAGGAGAGTAACAAGAAGAAAGTGCACAAAAGCAAAACAAAAGATGACAAGGGAGCGAAGAAAGAAAAAGGAACTAAAGAAGTGGAGAATGAGGGAAAGCCAGAGCGTTTCAAGCCAGACACTGTGGATGAACACAAGGTGCGAAATTTGGTTGCGCTTCAATTCTGACACATGAAACTCGGTTTCCCCGATTCTGCGTGTCAAGTTTTTGTTCCACTTCCTTTTCACAGATTTCTCTCGGTGAAATTGGCAAAATTCACAAAGTAAGACTTACGATGGACAGTAAAGGTGCTGCAGTTTCTGTCAATTTGCTCAAGGTAAGTTCCCTCAGGTGGTCGCACAGTTGAGCGCGTAGACATTTGATGGAATCGGACACGTTGGCTCGCGCTGTTTCAGTTGAAGCTGAAGGACGCGGACACGGGGCAGGAGTTTCAGTTCGTGGGGCGGGAGATGCTGGCGCTGCTGCGGCCGGCGGCGCTGCGCGCGTCGCGGCGGAATCCGCACGCCGTGCTCGAGCTGCCCGCCATCAGACCCGACCTGCCGCCCACGCCAGGTGCGCGCTCAGCTGCACATGTGCTTTTCCATTCTTGCAGTTTCACTGAAACAGCATGGGCATCCAGAAAAATACACTTGTGCAAGTTGCTGCAGGTCCACCATGACACACAATAGCTGTCATTCATGACAGTGAGTGCAACTGCACACCGTCCGAATGCCAAGCGTTTGCAGAAAGCCTTCAGATTGCCGCATGCAGTGTTCAGTAACGCGTACACTGTGACCTTCAGAGGTGACGTACAGCGTGACGGTGACGACGGGCGATGCGGAGCGCGCCGAGACGGACGCGCGCGTCTACTGCGTGCTGCACGGCGGCCGCGGCGACTCGGGCAGGCGCGCGCTCACCCAGTCCAACAACGACAGACCTTTCCTCAGAAACCAGGTCGGACATGCAGGATCATGGGCGGGGTGCTTTTGTCCTTGTGTTTTGCCATTTTTTGCAATTTTTGGTTGTTTTTGTCTTCGATCACAGTGGATTCGCCTGTCACTGTTGAATATTTGAATGTTGCCGCACCTTGTAGGTGGACAGATTCGAAGTGACCCTGCTGGACATTGGGAAGATTGAGAAAATCACTGTGGGGCACGAGGCGGTCGGGCGCGGGCGGGGCTGGCTGTGCGATCATATTGTGCTGCGACAGAGTGACGATCACACAGAAACCGTGTTCCCTTGTCACAGGTGCGGGTTCGTGCGGAACAACCGTTGGTTGAAGTTGCCGGACAAAATAAAGTCTCACATCGCGGTGGTAAAAGAGGTTTCTTTCTGGGACGAGGAACGAAATGAGGTGAATCGAGTGAACCAAACCGAGGGCAGTGGTGCTTGATGTGAACGCTGATTGACGCGCAGGTGGGTGGACAGCGGGACGGAGGACCGCCGTCTCGAGGTGGCGCTGCTCCCGCTCGCCGAGCTGCGCGTCCCACCCGACGAGGACGACGACGACGCGCGCCAACCGACTCGCTCACGTGCGTCCGCGTCTTCTCTTTGTGTTCAATTGATGAAGCTTCAAGCTGAGAACAGTGTGCATTTCGACGATTTGAGATGTCCAGCATTCACCCGTTCAGTACGGACTGAACAGAACGAAACCTTTCCCTGTGCTCAGAACGCTGGTGACACAATGGAATATCTTTTCAGGTGGTGAATGGCAATGTTCTGTCAAACTAGTAGAAAGTCTCCCTGAGTCAGAGGAAGAAAGGGACAAAGAGACAAGTGAAGGCAGGTCTGAGGCAGAGAAGGAAGACGGCGAAGGCGACGGGTTTGTGGCGGTGACGGTGTGTTGTGAGAAGGGAACAACTGGTCCTGTCGTTTTCGAAACAAGCGAGGAGCATCCCTTCGCGTTGGCGACCACCGAAGTATTCGACAATATGGTGAGTCAACATTGCAACTTTCCAGACGTGTTGCAGAAACTGCCTTTCGTTTCGTGAAACGACAATGCGCTGGAATGGGTTTTTGTGTGTCTCAGACTTTTTCTGTTTCATCGTTGATGGAGGTTTTCAGCTTTTGAGAGTGGAAACGTGAAGACAAGCTGGTGGCTTTGTTGTGAACAGGTTGACACAGCAGAACTGGGTGCGATTGTGAAGATTCGGGTGAAAGATTCAATGAAGCAGCATCGGCGGCTGTGGTCGGTGGAGGAGGTGAGCCTCAAGGACGTGGACACGAAGGAGGAGCTGCGCTTCAGCTGCCGCGCGCACGTCGGCCACAAACTCATCTCCGACGAGCGCATCTTCCAGCATCTGCGCGACCCGGAGAACACGGCGAACGTGGAGCACAACGAGGTGGAAGTTTTCGCGCTGCGACACGACAGGCCCGTACTGCCCAGTGAGTCTCTTGTTAAATGCGCGAGTGCGTGGAGGCATTGCGCGTCAGTTCCAATTCACTGCTTATTCAAGAGCAGACAGAAACACCCAAAACAATGTCTTCCCCGTCTGGTCTGAGAGTGTGACTGGTGAACTGTAGAAGTGGTCAAAAGATCATTGAGGATGACTTTGCGTGTCTCACATGACCTGTGAAAGAGACCATCCCCTGAATTGTTTCTTGCTTCTTGGACATGATTCTATATGTGAATATTTCAGTGGTTGAATACCAAGTTACCGTGCACACCACCCCAGCAGGACAGGATCTACTTGATAACAAAGACGGTGACAAGGAAGATGAGAACAAAAATCAGAAAGACCAAAAGGTTTCTGTTTGTGTTTTGTCTTTTCCTCAGAAGTGTTTTTATGTGTGCTTTTCACGCACCGCTTTTTTGCCGGTGATTTGAAAAGAGTTACCTGTAATTCTGTCAAATTTTTCAGAGCAAATCTGAGGACAAAAAAGGCGCCAAGGCTTCAAAAAGTGACAAGCGTAAGTGATTCTCTTCGCCTGTATGTTCGCCAAAAATGATCAAATATCAACATCACTTGTGAACACAAATTTCTGATGTTGCAGGTCGAAAAGAATCGGTTTCCAAATCTACAGCGACACAAGTTGACGCCCGACCCCCCGACATATTTCCGGTGCACCTGCAGCTGTTCGGACGACACGGCGAGTTGCAGACGGACAGCGGAACCGTCCCCCTCCTGCACAACCAGCGAGGCTCTCACAGCTTCCAGCCCGGACAGGTTCGTGTCTCTGGACCTTGGCGCTCACCTCATTGACAGAAAGTGCTGAGAACAAACCAAAATTGGGAGAAAGCGGACACCAAGTGTGAGGTCAAAACCCAAGACTGCTCGCGCACGAACACAAGTTGCATCTTTTGCATCTTTAGGGTGCGAGTTGTTTTGAATTTTGGTGACGGAGTTTGTTTTTGGTGCATCCAGGACACGAATGTTGGAAGAAAAACAGCGGCAGTCATTTCCTTCTTGAAGAAAGAAGATCTACTTGGCAGACTTCAAACACAAAAGAGACAGATCTGTTTGAATAGTCTCCTTTGGTGACATTTCAGGTGGACGTTTTTCGTGTCAACGCCATTGATCTGGGCGACCTGACCAAGATCAAAGTAACCAAGGGTGATTCAGTGTCTCCATGGAAGCTGAGCAAGATCTGCGTGCGAAGAGGCCAATTGGGTCCGACTGAGGATATCTTCGTGGGCAAGAGGTAAGACGCCGAAGAAGCGTCAAGATTTCTGAACTGAGCCCAGAATAACTGTTTTGGTCACATGTCAGTTGTATCCTGTACATATTCGTAGTCGCAAAGTGTTGTTGTAGATTTAGAAATGCTTTTCCCGTCCATGATTTTGTTCCCCATGTTAGATTGATTCACTTGTGAGTCTCACTGATATGCACACCACCTTGCTTTGCACAAATGTATGCTGTACATACGAATGCCTGCATGGATTCCCACCCTTCTGTCTTTGTAGAGAACTGGGCGAGAACTCGGACGATGTCCCGGAATCCTTCTTTCTGTTTTCTAGGGACCTAGCCTTCTGCGCGGAGGCTTCTGTGGAGCTGGAGCGCAGCGGGTTCCAACTGTGTGAGGTGGCGGTGCCTGCAGATGAGACTCCTGCAGAATTGCCTCGATCCAGTAAGTTTGTGCCGGACGCCGCGCTGTCTTTCGTGTTGGATTATACACTGACTGATTTCAGGTTTTGCGTGACCAACAATTTGAAAACCGAATGCTTGGTTCTGACTGCCTTGTTCAGATCTTGTTTCGAGATGTTTGGCGCACTTGCAAAGTTCCCAAGAAGCCGTCTCAGGCATTTCGAAGTTGACAAACTGTCTTGTTCTGAAGTGGTTTGGAATTTAACGTGGTGTTCTCGTGACGCACAGAGGGTCAGTGGAGGATGTGGTCGACGACTGGGATCGAGGAGAGTGAGGACGTGCGGTACGCGCTGCCGCGCTGCCTGCAGCTCGTGCTGTGCGGGCTCCGCGGAGACTCGCGCCCCGTCCTCCTCCAGCCCAGCTCCGAGTACGCCTTCCAGATCGGAGAGATCGACCAGTTCCAGGTGCGTCTCTCTCAGTCTTGGCTCTTCCGATGGAACCTGTAGAGAAGAGAGCTGACGACGTCTGTAACGGAGACGCAAGCCAGCCAGGAGAAAGATGACAGACATCTTCAGTTTCATGACAAGACAATATTCGTGTTGGACTTTTTTCGGTTAGTTGCAACTGAGCAAAAACTGTTCTTTGTTGTTCTCTCAGTTTGAAATGCTGGAAGACATTGGAGATGTTTTCAAGATCCGCTTGGCCATTGTGGAACCACCGAAAGAAGAGGAAGATGAAAATACAGATCCCAATGCAAAAAAAAGTGACAAAGGAAAGAAGGATAAAAAGAAGGCGCACACCAAGAATAAAACAGAAGAAAGAAGCAAACCCAAAGAGGAGACTGGATCAAAGTTCTACTCCTGGTATCTGGAGCAGGTAGGCAGCTACCAACATACTTTCGATGAAACAATTTTGAGACCCAGCGATTTTAATTCTGATCTTCTTGTCTTCCGCGATGAATTGCAGCTACGCTTCGAAGACCAAGACACGCACGACGTGTTCACGTGCACCGTGGACGACTGGATCCGGCTGGACGACGTGCAGGACGGAATCAAGGAGCTGCCCGTGTGCTGGCCCAAGAGCAAGCTTCTGCCGGGTGAGTTGGATCCAATCGCAAACGACTTGGAGCAAGCCAACATTCCACTTCAGATCCTCACACCGTGATGCAGTGTGTTCTGTGTGAAGGAGAGGAGAAAGAGACTGGAGAAAGAGAGAACGCTTGAGAGACAGAGGAAATGAAATGCCGGAGGGGTTGACAAAGGAAAACAAGAATAACAGAGAACGAGATGTGTGACGTACGACTTCCTTGTTGCAGTGTGCAAGTACGAGATCGAAACGTACACTGGAGACGAGGAGAATGCTGAAACCAAAGCCACACCCTATATTGTCCTGTTCAATCAAACTGGGAACAGCGGAAAGAGACGATTGCTGGCTTCAACCAACACGAAACCGCACGAAATGTTCAAGAGGAACCAGGTTTGTCCACTCTGGTCCTGGCTGCGCTTTGTGTTGCTCAGCTTTGTGTTGCTCAACTTTGTGTTGCTCAGTTCTGAATCCAACAAAAACATCAAAATGTGTCTGTTCGATTCAGGTTGACAAGTTTGAGTTTGAAGCTGTTCAGCTGTATGATCTCAACAAGGTTGTGGTGGGCCACGATTCGACTGACCCAGGTAGAAATTAAGCCATTCAACTTCGCAGTCGGACTGTCTTCGGACGTGTTGTGTTTTTGTTGAAACAGTGTCTCAAGGATCTTGTTCTGCCCTGTCAGGTTCAGGCTGGTTCCTCGACAAGGTGGTTGTGAAAGAGCTGCAATCGCCCAACAAGCAGTTCGTCTTCGAGTGCAACAGGTGACTGTTTCAAGAAACACGCCAGAAGTCTCACAGATTGACTCCTGAGCTTCGAATTCAATCAGCAAATGAAAAATTTTCTCGATTCTAGGTGGCTCGATTCTGCCCAGGACGACTCCGCTATTGAGCGGGAACTGTTGGTCAAAGGACCTCCAACAAGTGAGCCTTCTTTCGCAGATGAAATAGATGGGAAATGGGTGTTGACATCGAATGTCAGTTGTTTGCAAGTTGAACATTTCTGAAAAGCAATCCAACTTCTTGTGGTCTCACACAACCCGTGAGAAAGTCAAGTCAGACATGTCTGTTGAGAACATAGAACACGATGGATATGTATCTGAAAATGATTTGATGATTCATATTCTTTTGCTGGCATGCTGGGCATTCCGACAGAAAGTGAATTCGAAAGTCTGTCCATTCATTGTTTTATCTTCTTGGAACAGGCAAGTGGAAGGTGCGCTTGACGACTGGAATCCTTCCGCCCGACCCGTCCGACGAGGGAACCAGTCGGGAAAAGAAGAAGAAAGACACCAAGAACAAAGCGAGTAAGTCACACGCAAAATCGCCCCGAATTTGCGCCTTCAAGTGTCTGAGCAAAAAGATCTATTTGCGTTCTTTCTTGTCATTTGTGACAACCACATATGTTCCAGAAGCAGGAAAGAAGGTCACTCAAAGTTCGGGACGGCCTGAAGGAACTTTGGTCGTGGTCGTGTATGGTGACGAAGGCAAGTCGAAGGATATTCCAATCGTCGGTGTCACAGAGGAGCATTTCCAGCCTGGAACCACGGACGAATTTGAGGTGAGATGTTCAGGGTTCCCACCGCACCTGGAAAACCTGGAAAAACAGGGCCGGACCTGGAAAACCTGGAAAAACAGGGGTATTTTTGGCTAAATCCTGGAAAAATATTGCAAAACCTGGAAAATATTTTGACCTCACCCCCAAAAAGCCCAATCTTCAACAGAAAAAGCATCTCAAAAAAAAAAAAAAAAAAAAAAAAAAAAAGCTCAGGCAAGAGGTCTTAGATTTTTCTTTGTTTATTTGGGTAAAGGTTTCTGAATTATTGGTTTTTGTTGGAACTTCAAAAATATCATCTTGATATGAAGAACTTATTTCAAGCCTGAGTATTGAGGATAAAAATCTCAATATTCTAATCAGAACTGGTTGTCAAGTTATTTTCCAATTCATAACCAACAAAAGTGGGAGAGATCAATAGTTTGTTCTGTATTACTTCAAAATAAGCCTTCCCAAAATAAGTGACAATTCAAAAATGCATTGTTACTTTTCAAATTTTATGCTACAAGTAAGAACATCAATTTATAGATTCCTTTGGAACAATTTTAATTTTGCACTAAAAGTCCTTTTTTTGCAAAAAATAAGTTACTTTATTTTACTTTATTTGTTTTAGAAAAAGTATATGCAAAGTCTGCAAAAAAAGAAGAAAAAATACCTGGAAAAAACTTTGAAAACCTGGAAAAATTATGGAAAAATCATGGAATTTTGTGGGTCAGCTCCAGTGGGAACCCTGGATGTTGCTTGGGTTCCTGACAGGTTCCAAGTGTTTGGCTGCAGGTTCTTGAGCTTCGAAAGTTTCTTGACATACATTCTGTATAAATTTTCTGATGATCTGAAGGCATTTTCAAGAGGAAGAATAGCTTCTTGAGGTTTTGTGGTTCTTGTGGTTTGTGAGGTTTCGATCATTCGTGAATTTGTGATGGTCCTGAAGGTTTGGTTTGCAAGTCCCTCGGAAAGTCCGTCTCCTCCTTGAGGTTGGTTCTTTAGATTTGGAAGGTTATTGATATTCTTGAGATTTTGGTGGTTCTTGAGACTTTGTTGGTTCTGAGGCAAGAAGGTTGCTGGTGTCCTGAAGGTTCACACAATGTTCAAAGTAACGATGATTTTTCAGGTTTTGAAGTTCGGAAAGTTTGAGGTAGTGAAGATTCCTGCAGGTTTCAATGATTCTGGAGGTTCTGAAGTTTCTCTTTGTTTTGAGCAGCTGTTCGTGTTCCAGAGGTCTTCACGATCCGCAAGATTCTCACGGTTCACCAGTCACTTTCAAAGATTGTGAGGTTCTGATCATTGTCTGGGTTCTTGAACTTCTGAAAGTTCTTGAAATTCGAGCAGTTTTTGAAAATCTGCAGGTTCTAATCATTCGTGTTCAAAAAGGACTTTATTTCCTGATAGTTCTTGACCTTGTGGAGGAATTCTGGGATCGGGAGGTTTCAAACAGAATTTCTTCTGAAAGCTGGTGCTGAGAAAGCGAGTTGCATCCTCAAAAATTATACCGTGTGATTTCTCGGACAGGTTGACATTCCGGAGGATTTGGGTGAAGTCTACAAGGTGCGGGTCGGAAGCGTGGATGGTGCCAACTACCAGTGGCTCCTCGAAAAGGTGACGACCAAGAAGAAAGCGCTCCCTCGTGCTCAAGTCTCGACACTGAGCAGTCACGACGGAGCGCTTTTTTCTTCACAACCCTCGTGCTCTTTGTCGTGCACAGAAGTTATTTACTCATTCTTCAGGCTCAAGAGGCCCACAGGTTGATTTGTGGTTTTGCGTTGCGGATGAAATGCACAAACCTTCTTCGTGACGTCAGGTTTCTCTGGCGCGAGTTGGAGAAGACCGGGAGCTCTCTTTCCCGCTGGGCGACTGGCTCAAGAAGTCGGACGTCGACGACGGGTGGAGAGAGATTCCGGTTCAGCCTCCGGAGTTCGCTGAGCACGTCGATGGCGAGAGAACGAAGAAGGGAAAGTCCGAAGAGGAAACAGGCGAACACCCTTCTGGAGCGACGCGTCTACCTGGTTCGTTTGCACAGTCCGTGTAGTCTTTCTGACAAAATTTGGGTCCCTTCGTGGGTGCAATCGCTCAAGTGCTGTATCACGTTCCCGTTGTCGAAGCGGCATTCGTTCGTTTTGTGACACAGGTGCACGGTATTTCACACAGAAAGTACAACTGGTTCGTTGAAAACGTTGAACCCTTTGAATTGTGTTCACAGTGCATCGGTACCAGGTGATACTTTGCACGGGTGACAAGGCCGGGACGGCGCTCGACTCCCGGGTCTACCTGACCGTGAGCGGAGCCAGAGGCGACACCGGCAAACGCGCACTCAAGAAAACCACACCTGACGCGCCCGAGAAGCAGGCTGATCAGAAAGCAGAAACAAACAGGGTGAGTGACATTGAGTTGAATTCTTGCTGTGTATCGGACGCAGAATATGTTTTTGGTGTTGAAGCTTGCAGTCTCAAAATTTGCCTGAAGTGCGAAACTTGTTTCGCCATCTCAGCTACAGTGGTGACGCACAAGTGTGTTTAGGAAAATTGCTATTTTGATTCGTGGGATCACTTGACTCCGGTTACATTTTTGTCGTGTTGCACTTTTTACACTCACACTTCCGCCGAAAGTTTGGATTCATACACGTTCCGAGAAGCGCGCGGAAGAAGCCAGCCTCGCTGAGTCTGAAACGGAACTGGATACAGACTGCGGACGCAGCGACGAAGAAGAGAATGCTGACGATAGACAAGTGGAGCAGAACGTCAGAAAACCTTGTGAAACAAGAGGCCTCCGAGAAGCAGCGCAGGGAATCGCTGCGCGATTTGAACCCGGCGGCGAGGTTGTCCATCGTGCCGAGACTGAAGATTGATGGCCTGGACGGGAAGTGGCGATCGGGCGGGAAGGACGCGCTGCACAGAGCGCGCGTCACGACGCTCAAGTGGACCAACATGAGCCACCGGCTCCGAGACCAGGCGAACCTGGAGGCAGAACGGGAAAGCGCCACAAAGAGGCGCGGAGAGGCTGTGCAGAGATTCAGAAAACTTGTGAGAAAGGTCATCATGCTGCAGCGGTTTGCCAGAGCACCCAACGAAGGGGAAACACAGTCTGCGAGAACACGATCAAAGGCAGAAATTCAGAGGATTTTTCGGAGCACAATGCGAAAGGTGGTGATGATGCAGAGAGCTGCAAAGCTGATGGGCGGAGGAAAGGAGATCCCAGCTCTTAAGGTGGTGGCGACATCAGAAAAGGAATCCTTTGGCGGGTCAACTTTGAAATCCCGACTCAGCTTCAAAGATTTAGTGAAGAAGATTATCAGAATGCAGCGGGCAGCAAAACAGTGGAATGCAATACAAAGGGGCGTCGGAATGACCCCAAAGTCATCCCTGGAAGGAGGCAAAGAAGTTCCGTCAAAGAGTCACGGACCATCGCAGGCCAAGAGTAAATTTCAGAATCTGGTGAAAAAAGTCATCAATGTGCAACGCATAACGAAGGTGTCTGGTGTAGCGAGAGGCCAATCCGGCCCCGAGGCGCACTCAACATCAAAAGCGAGCAAGTCCGAGCGACACAGGAAGTTCAGAGAAGCGATGCGAAAAGTGGTGCATACGCATCGCGCGGCTCAGTTGCTGAGTGAAGGGCTCGAGAACAGCAGGAGAGGTTTGCGGCCTCCCGGTAAACCGCAGCGGTCCGAGGTGGAGGCTCCGGTCGGCTTCATGGCGAGAAAGGTATCGAGTAGAGAAGAACTCCGCCTCTACCACGCATGTTGCCGTGTTCCTATTCTTCTGCTCTCAGCCCCAGCAGTTCCTGCACGGACTCAGACTCCTGCATTTGTTTTGAGAAACATCACAATCATTTGGTTGAGAACAACTGCATGAAAACTCGCGCGAATGTGATTCTGTTGCGACAGGTATGCAAAAGTTCGGGGAAACTCGTTTTCTTTGGTGCAAAGGGATGAACAGGTGAACAATTGGTCAGGTGCATGGAACTTGTGTTTGTAGACAGCCATTGTCACGCAACAAACCTTCAGCAACTTTTTCCACCTTCTTCTGATAGCACAACGCACACACGCTTGACGACATGCACTTTGCACATTGGCTTACGAACCTGCAACACAGGATGCCCAGGATGCAACAAATTTTCTGGCCTCCAACTCAAGCGGGCCATTTCTTGATGCAGCTTTCATGGTGCACGGTCAAAGCACAAGTGAGAGATGTTTTGCCCAAACGCAGATGTTTGCCCAAACGCAGATTTTTGAAAAGTGTGCACGAGTTTGACCGCTGTGGCTCGGCTGTCGTCAGGTGGAGGTGTTTGAGCTGGAGGCGGTGGAGCTGCTCGACCTGCAGCGCATCCGCATCGGCCACGAGAGCAGCGGCGGCGGCAACGGCTGGTTCCTCGAGAAGGTCGTCATCAAAGAGGCGCCCGACGCCGAGAAGCAGTTCGTCTTCGAGTGCAACAGGTCAGTCGCACGTTCTGCTTTCCAGAGTGATCACTTCAAAATGGTTTCGCCTTGGATGTCTTCTGCGTTGTCGCGTCCCAGAACTAGCGTTCTTCGACAGTGTTTATCTGTGCCTCTTGTGGATCAGGTGGTTGGATGAAGATGAAGACGACGGACTTCTGGAACGAGAGTTTGAGTTGACAAGAACAGAACCAGAAGGTTTGATCTGTAATTTTATTCAGCGGTGAAACTGCCAGTTTTCTGTGATTTCTGCCAAAAGGACGTTTTCCTCCTGCACCGGTCCATTATGCGTTTGGTGTGGTTGTTCCAGACAAGAAGTGGTTGGTGAGCGTGAGCACGGGGGACGTGGAGGGCGCGGGCACGGCGGCGCCCGTCTACCTCACCGTGTTCGGGGAGGACGGAGACTCGGGGCCGCTCGAGCTCGGAGCGCCGGGCGACGAGGCGTTCGAGCGAGGCACAGCCGAGGCTCAACTCGAGGTGCGTGTGATGAAACAGCTCGATAGATGGAAAGCACTCGAGTCGTTCCAGTCTGTGAGCCTCTTCAACAATGTGCCGTGCTGAACAGATTTTGCTCTTCGAGTTTCGCATGCAGCAATTTATGGCGCACTCGGTGGAGAAACGACAAACGCGAACGGTCCTCAGCGCTTTGCACGGTCGTGAAGGCAAATCTGAAAACATTGGATGACGATGTAATTTCAGGTGAAGTTCAAGCCAGCGAAGGTGGGCAAGATCACAAAGATCCGTCTCTTTGTTGACAACTACAATCCTGGCGAAGGCTGGTTTTGTGAGCAGGTGTGTCCGTTTCCTTTGGGGTGTCCACTCTGTTTTCAAGTTGTTTTGCTAGGCACAAAATAATCTCTTGTTCAACCAATTTACGATGTGGTTTTCGCAGCTCAAAATCGGGTCTTCTCTTTTCCCTTGACGCCTCAGATCGTGTTGACGAACCCAGACGACGCAGCGGACGAGAGCAGGTTCGACGTGAGTCGCTGGTTGGACGTCGGCAAAGACGACGGCGACGTGGTGCGGGAGGCGGGCGCGGCGCATGCGCTCGGGGAACCAGGACACAGTGAGTGCGATGCCGTCGTGGAATGTCCAGATTCCTTTTCCCGTCTTCAAATTCTACCGAGAGAGAGAGAGACAGAGAGAGACAGAGAGGGAGACAGAGACAGAGACAGAGAACGGAAACGGTACGGCTCCACCGTGACGTGCATTGCGTTGGAGCGCGTGGTTATGGTGTTTATGCATGGCCATTGCAGTTGATTCCTTGTGTGTGTATATAGATTTGTCGCTGTGGCAGGAACACCCGCGAACTTCAAATATCCAATTGTTCTTCCAGCTCTCATGTCGACATTTTTGCAGGCACGAAGTACATCGTTGATGTGACGAGCGAAACATCCTTGAGGGACACGGAAGCCTGTCACGTGCACGTGATTCTGCACGGGGAGAACGGAGACTCGGGCAAGAGAGTCTTGTTGAAGTCAACCGCTGGGAAAAGCCTTCTCTTCCAAGAAGGAACGGTCAGTCAAAATTCTGAACGTCAGAATTCGGTTTGTTTTTTTTCCCGACGCACAATATATTGCTTTAGTTTCTGCCTACTCGACCTGGCCTGGCTCATGCAGTTCCTTGACACTCGAACACAGGACACTCTTCCAAGAAAAATATCGATCTGTCGGCCGTATTTACGCCTTCAAGTCAGAACTCAGACTTACATGTGGATCATTGTTGCAGGACACGTTCGGGGTGGAAGCAGTCGGGCTGGGAAAGCTACAAAAACTGACGATTGGGCACGACGTGAAGGACAGGGCGACCGGCTGGAAGGTCGAGAAGGTCGTCGTCGAGGAGACGATGGAGGGAGCAGAACAGCCCAAATATTACGTGTTCCCGTGCAACAAGTGAGTTACAGACGAGGGGTCCGCTTTTAAAGTGAACTTCAACGGAACTTTCCTGAAGTGGGGAGGGACCTCACCAGAAGTTCAAGAACCTGAGAACAACGCAACCACTGTACATGAACCAGAGAAACCAGGTCGTCGTGTCACTGTGGCGGCATTTGCGCTGTGACGATTTTGTTGTCATCTCGGCAGGTCTCTTGACTGTGAAGTGGACGATAAAGAGGTGGAAAGAGAGCTGCGCCTGGAAGGGGCTGAGGACAGCAGTGCGGACAGCAGCAGCGAGGACTCGGACAGTGGCGGCGACCACTGAAGGAAACCCCACCGATCGTGCAGCACTGGTTCATTCGTCCTTGGTTCAGCATCAGGACTTTTTTGACACGTTTCTTGGGATGTACACCTCAAAGACTTGTAATCTTGTTTCTAATCCATGACACCGATCCATGACCATGCAAACTTCAGATGTCTCCAATCCAACATTGCCAAACACACCTCGGCTTCTTCGTTTCACTCAAGCAAGTTCAGGGTGCAATTCCACGGGACACCGTGTTGTACAAACAGTTCTTTGGTATCCTTGGCTCGTTCAATTGTTTGCGCTCGACATCAACCGAAACACAAGATTGTGATGCTTCGGGTCGGTTCATTGTTGACCATGCAAACGGAAGAGTGGGCATCTATTTTTGATTCATTGACTGTGGAGGTACATTTTTGTATTTGGTTGCAGCTCAAGCCTGCAGGTCCGACTTCACATCGAGGCGAAAACATTTTGTATACTGAGCCTGGCTCTCACCGTCAGAAGTCATGCATCGTTTCATGAAAAGATCTCGTGCAGATTTGACGTTTGAGAAAGAAAACTTGCAGACGATTTTGACTGTGATTTGGAGTGCTTTTCCCTGTAGCAACAACCATGATTATCCAATGCAATCACCTGAAAAACTGTGATATTTGTGTCCTTGATGATTGATATGTGCGATTCTAGTCTTCAAATATTGTCAAAAGTTCAGAGGCAGCAGCCAGGAAGAAAGCTGAAACTTTTGCACAACTCACCGACTTCAGGCGTTCTGAAATACGAGGTTTGCTTTTTATATTTCCTTAATTTGGTGTTGACAGTGCCCCATATGAATACAAATGAACCATTTCAGGTTAATTTCCTTCTCCTATCACCAATCTTCATTCAAACTATTGAAAGTTTCAAAAATATTTTAGGGATCATACTAATTTTGGAGATTTAAAAGAAGAAATTTTGACCTGATGGCTATGAAGGCTAGAAACCTGAAAATTTAGTTCAACTTTTTCTATCTCTTTCAGTGGTTTTTGTTTCAAGTACTTTCAAACTATCATTTTAGTTTTACAATTCATCAAAGAAAATGTGCAGATTGGCCAAAACTTGAGACAAAA
>JAAUXT010146172.1_pt1 | contig 43560 bp, 62 predicted proteins | sample 7278171 | NCBI WGS metagenome assembly JAAUXT01 (sample SAMN14350112, study PRJNA611818) | marine sediment metagenome | isolation source: surface marine sediment (1.8m) | place: French Polynesia: Moorea | collected 2018-08
CTTAAAAACCCTTAGCATTCATGTGTGCGTCTGTCCACACTTTGGAATGTAACCTCCCACCAGAAGTGACGCGACCATCATCCGGGTCCGTTTACCGGACTTACTTGTTCTTTCTTTGCAGACGTTCGAGTGGCCTATTGCCCGACAAGTGGAATATGAAGAGGTTCTCGACATTCAGATATTCAACCACAACAAATATCTCAGCAACAAGTAAGGAATCCTGATCCGTCTTGAAGTCTCGGATTGGAATTGTCAAGTCTTTGTCAAACTTTACCTGCAATCCAATTCCTTACTCTCATTGCAAAACTCACATTTGCACATATTTTTAACAACAAAAAGAACTGGATGAAAAGTTTGCCAAGAAATTTTGAAGCCCTCCAGTGTTTTCAAGCGAGCATGTCTGCAGGCTGGTCGGCGGGTTTAGCCTGGTGCTGCAGCAAGTCGTGTCCGATGGAACCGTCAAGATCTCCGAGTCGCTCGTCGACTCCAACAACAAAATCATGGAGGTGATCGATGCACTTTCAAGACATTTCTGAAACTTGCAAAAGAATGACGCACCATGAAAGTTCTTGCAGTTCAACTCCAGAGTTGTTTTCACCGCTCATTTCTTGTTTTTTTTGCAGACGACCATCACGTTTGAAGTGCGCTACTTCAGTCCCGACGGGCAGGTCGGGTTGTGGAACAAAGACGAATTCGACTACCCGCTCATGGACAAGTGGCTGCCTCCTGACATGCCTGCAGGTGAAGCACCTTCCACCCGATAGAACCATCCCGTATCCTGTTTGCCGCTGTAGCATCAGACCCGTTGCTGAAGGTTGTTTTCGCTTCTGCAGCGGAGGCGGACGGTGCTGCGGACGAGCCTCGCATTGCGATCAGCAGATACCCCGACGGGGAGGAGACAGCCGACGACACTGGATCCATACTGTTCGTGCCCTTTTATGCATTTGGACCAAATTCACTCATTCAGCTGAAACACATCACAAAGAAAACTTTGCTTCGGCCCAACCCCTGAGAATAAAATCCATTTCCTTTCACTCTGCATGTTTCCAGGTCGTTTGGGACGGTGAGCGTCACGGGAGAGGACAGCGCGTCGCAGGTCGCAGCGATGCAGGCGCTGCTCGCATCCAAACAGTGAGTCTGAACCTCGAGTCTCCAGCATCCTACGGGACAGGAACCTAGCACTGCCAGGGGTAGCCCGTGGGCCCGTCCTCTCCCTCCCCTCTCAAATGCTTCCCTCTGACTTGGTTTGAGCCACAGCACCAACTCTTGGCCATTCCCCCAACCCAAACCCGACAGTCGAGTGAGAGTCTCTCTGACCGAATCCTGGAACGGCTTTTAGAATCTTAGAGAAAGCTGTTGCATTGGTTGTAAATATTATGTGCACAAAACAGCTGGAAAGCAAGCACGATATGACGCACGCAACAATTTGTTGAAAGAGAAACATCACAATGTTTGTTGTTGGTGCATTTCCACATCCAAGCATTGCTTTTTGATTACAATTTTTGAACGAATCTTTGCATCGTAAATCCGCAAATCACACTAAATTCATGATGCACGTATAGTCAGAGACATCACAGCTATATTTTCTTTGCAAAAGCAGAGATGCATTTGGTACCAACAAGTAAGTACGCATGTGGAACTCACGCATGGATGCTTGGTCTGTGTTGAGTATGACCTGAGTATAGAATCACAAATACAAGAATCTGTCTTTTCTCTGTGCTCTCTTGCGTTGGTAGACAGACGAAGAAATTTAACGCTTTCTGCAGGATAAACATTTTTGTGAAAGTCCCAAGAACAAGAAGCATTGCTTTCAGTGTGCAATGACGACAAACTGAACTGAAACTCACATGTCTCCTTTCTTCCAGAATTCTAGATAACCCAAAGAGAGATTAGCTTGTTTCCAACAGAAACCTGTTGTTGATCCTCTTTTCAATTTTTTTTCGTGCACGTTTTTGTTGTTGATAAATTTTCTGCTGACAGAAAAAAAATCTGACCTCTATCTTTTGCTCAAAATGACTGCCTGTAGAGGCTAGGTTGGTGACGTCTGGTCAAAGTCACAGCATCAGCATTTCTTTTTGGTTGTAACTTGTGACCGTTCGTTCTGGAGTGCTGCAGAAGCCTTCCTGAAAATGTTCAGTTCAAGCCAGGAGAATGACAAAGAGAGGGCATCCAAAGAGTAAGTTTCGCTGACCGCAAAATTTGTGAACATGTGGATGAGAACTGCTTCTTTTTGTAGTTGTCCACATTGTTCTTTCTTGAATTTAGAAAATGTCCCAGGTTTCTGTAGCCTGAGATCTTGTGTGACAAATTCTCAACTCAGACCAATTTCACTGTGTTCTCCCATTCATCTGGTGAAGCTCTACATGTCTTGGTTGGTCTGTTTAAGACTGTGTCATTGGGCACAGGCTTGACCAAACGACCAGCTGCCTCAGAACATTTCTCCAAGAAAGTGAGCGAAACACTCTTGGATGCCCCTCATTGGCCTTGAGTGATATTTTGCACAAACGTTTTGAAGCATGAATTGCAACCGACCCCTCCCTTTGAGCTTGTGGATTACATAACACGAACCCATTGCCACTCTCACCTTCAGAGCTCGACACGACATGCACGAAGTGGAGCTGCACAAAGCCATGGACTTTCAGGTGCGTAGGGGACACACGGACAAACGGACTTCTGTTCTTGACGAGATCTCGAACAGGGAAACAAAGGTGAAACAATCTGGTCTGGGTTCAGGTGAACGTCACGATTCACGAGGGGCAGCAGCTGGCGGGGCTCAACATCGACCCGGTCGTCAAGGTGCAGATCGGCGAGGACGTCAAGTACACCAGCATCAAGCAGTCCACCAACTGCCCCTATTTCGATGAGGTCAGACTTCTCATGCTCTACAATGGCAAAATGAAACAACAATCCAAGATTTGTCTTTCAGAGAAAATTTTTTCCCTGACAGATCGGCTTCTTTTTCAGTTTTTCGTCTTCGACTTTCACGAAACTCCAATGCTGCTCTTCGACAAGATGCTGACTTTACACGTGCGTACGAACCCTCATGATAAAGATCGAAGGATTCTCATGAAAAACCGACGTGTTGGGGATGAAAAGCGCTCTCGCACTCGTCTTGGGTCGGTGGTGCGTTCATCGCTGTCAAGCATGTGCAACAGAGTAGGACATTACAATACCGGTATGCCCCAGGTGGTGTGATCTTGCTGCGAGGAGGTGGGCACTGCCCGAGACCAACCTTGAAAATGAGGCAGATGTTTCGCCCCCCCCCCCCCAAACCACCTGCCGCCCGGGAGACAGGTCCTGGCTCGGAACGTTCATACTGGCATGTTCAAACTCTGCTTTCTTGTTATCAACTGCCCACCTGTTTATTTGACCGGCAGGTGTACGACGCGCACCTGCTTCCCGGCCACAACGTGCTGAAGGCGATGAACCTGGTCGCCGGCTCCACGATCGGCGTCTTCAAGTGCGACCTCGGCACCGTCTACGGGGCTCCAGGTGCGTCTTGTTTCGTTACACTCCGCAGCCGCGGCAGACTGTTCAGTTGCGAAGTCGATCCTGGCTCGTTAGGAGTTGTGTTTCGGTGTCCACTGTCCGCGGCAACGAGTCTCCTGAAGATCAAAGCAGTTCCAAAATTGTCTGTGTGCGGTCAATGCGTCGAGTTGCCATAAGCGACTGCTAGTTGCTTTGGCCGTAAAAAAAAGTATTTCACTGTGAGCTCAACTGCTGCAATGGACGTGTTGATTGCTGTGCTTCCTTTGGAACTGACAAGTTGAACACAAGGGAGTATCACCATTTCAGATCACCAGTTTTACCACAAGTGGGCTGTCCTGTTGGATCCCAAGGAAATAGCTGAAGGCCCCAAGGGGTTCCTCAAATGTGACATCACCATTGTTGGCAAGGGAGACACGATCAAAGTAAGACCGTCTGGCTCTGCGTGATCCGTCATTCGAGACCGGAAACAAGTATCGGGCCGTCTCGAGTGCAAGTGCTCTTTTTTCGTCCCAAAAATCGAATCTTGAAAGGAGTGTTATCTTGTACAGTATGGGTATTCATTGTCAAAATCAAGCCTTCGTTCGGGCAAAAGCTGCCAAATATTATGGTGTGCGTCTTGTACATGAGTGCGACAAAGACACGAGACAGGACAGTACATATGTAGTTCATTCTATTTGCATTCACAAGCCACTTCCAAAATTGCCTTTCTCCCACAGCAGAACCATCACCATTTTGTTCTTGTTTTTTTGACCAGGTTCCGAAGGTCGTGAAAGATGAAGACGACATTGAAGGGTAAGCAGGCATTAGTAATTTCTCCACCACACAAGGCCTTGTTTGGAAACCACCGGCAATCGGAACTTGCTGCGAAAGCAGAGCACGGGACTCTGTGAGCGTGGTTCCTCTGCAGGAACCTGCTGCTGCCGGCCGGCGTGCCCATGGAGCGGCAGCGCGCGGCGTACCGCGTCATCCTGCACCGCGCCGAGGACCTGCCCCGCATGGACACCGGGGTGCTCGCCTCCGTCAAGAAGGCGATGCTGCTCAACAAAACCGACTTCATCGACGCCTACGTCAGGGTCTCCTTCGTCGGACACACGGTGAGGTCCCAAAGCTTGATCAGTGATCCAGAGAAGTATATATATGGTGCATGGGGGAGGGTGGGACTCTTGACCATTCGCCTAAGGCCAGAAAACCTGGCTGCATTTCAAGGCAACATCCGCTGTTCCCTCACTCGCGCGCAATCATGACTCCATTGTCCTCCAACCCAGGGTCGGACGTCGGTGAAGAAGAGCTACTTCCCGGAGTGGAAGGAGCAGCTGACCTTCATCGACATGTTCCCGCCGCTGTGTAACCGCATCAAGCTGCAGCTGCTCGATTCCGACGCCGTCAACGACGAGGTGGTCGCGACGCACTTCATCGAGCTTCCGCAGATCATGGACCCGGGAGGCGACGTGGAGGGTGAGAGCTCCTACTCCTGTTCCTGCTCAAAACACTTTGATCAGGAATAAATCAGAGTGGAATTGTTGGATCAGGTGAGAATACAAAACTGAGAGCAAGGCCCAAAAATGGATGTGTCTCCACTTGATCTTGTTCAACAGGGATCCTCCCGACGTTCGGCCCGTCGTGGCTCAACTTCTACGGAGCCTCGCGCAGCTTCAAGCACTTCGAGTGCAACGACGAACTCAACGCCGGCGTCGGCGAGGGCGCCGCCTTCAGGTCAGTCCCTCCCTCCATGCCCCACCGAACTGGACACTGTCGATTTCAATTATCAACGAAACACTTTGGGTCATTGCAACAAGTGTGGAACACGCGTGGAATTTACCTGCAGAGGTCGACTGTTGGTCACAATAAAGACAGAGTTGCTGGACTCCGAGATGGGAGGACCGTCGACGGTTTACAAGGACAAAGTGCGGACATCAGGACGGGTACGAAAAGCAACGATCTACAAAAATGTTTTGCCGCACCAGTTTTGGGGAGACTGGGCCGAGTGGTCTCTTTCTTTATCCATGATTTCACGCACATTGCAGGTTGAAACCGCTCCGAGGAGAGAATTCATCTGTTTCGCCACATTGTTCGACGCTTCAATGATCAACAAAGACTACAAGGGAAAAGAAGTGCATTTTGAACTCAGCATAGGTATTCTACCAAGAAAACATTTCCGTCCTGTTGATCAAATTTGGTCAGTTTTCCCACGTTCAAATTCAATTGGCTGGTTTTCCAATTTGCCTGATGACGGTTCTTTTTTGGGCCAAAACGCCCTGTTGTCTCTCCTTGCATCTGCGAGCAAAAAGCATCCTTTGCCCCTTTCCAGGCACGTACGGAAACGAGTTGGACTCGAAGGGAGAGCGCTCTCTGCTCGATTCCTCGTCGTCCGAAGAGGATGACTACGACGACCAGCTGCAGGACGAGGCGTCGCGCCTCCTCAAACAGAAGAAAGAGGTGAAACGCGCCTTTCCCCTCACACTCATGGCTTTTTGTACAGCGATGGTCCTGAGCACATCGTGCCAACAAGTTTCGTTCTACACCGTTTTGTCAGCCACTTTCTGAACACATCATCTCTGTCAACGAAGAAAGAACAACACGTTTGGAAATCAAATCAGACAGCAGGTCCCGAAGAACAACCCACAGAATGTAGAGAGGCGAACTTTGCCTTCTGCTTGTGTGTACCAAGTGGAGTGAATATCGGCACAGGCTCTGCTTCTCATGAAACGCGCAAACAAAATGGAAGAACCTGCCCAGACGTAGAATCAAATTCCATCGTTGCGCATTCATCTGTCCACGGCTTCTCTATATGCGCGCGCCAATACGCTGTCCATGTTTGGTGTTCTGTGAGTGTGTGTGTGTGTGTGTGTGTGTGTGTATGTTTGTCCTTGAAAGGGTCGTCTGGTCAACACGTGCTCATGTCATTTTACGTTTGTGTGTAGCCTGACGTTCCGACCTCCTACTACGCCCATGCCGTGTTCAGTACTGATCTTGAGAGTCGTCGCCAGGTAGTACTTGATCAAGATTGTGTTTCGTGGATTCTTTTTGCCTTTTCAAGGATTTTAACAAATTTTCCTCTTTCTCGAAGACTAATTTTGAAACGCATTCTATCTTGATACATGTACTCATTTTCAAGACTTTTTGATGACACCCCGCAGCATTACTGCAGAATTAAAAAAGCACCAGTTTAACTTCTGCAGGATTGATCGTTTTTTGTTTCCCCTTTGCCCGATTTATTTGCATGAATGTTTCAAATGTTGCAGTTGAAGGACGATATCAGTGAAGCCGTGAGTTTCAGTGTCCAGCAAACTGTCTGAGCTATCATGTTGTTTTGTGCCACTTCGTCCACGAGTTTGTCGCGCGTTCGTTGTCCGTTACAAAGCCATTGTTTGCTAGCAAAGACACCTGCCATCCATTTCTGGTTCTTTTCATTCTTCACGACGGTCCGTCCAACTGTGATGTTGAAAAGTTTGTATCAGGTTGGGAAAATATACCTTCCGCGCCATTCTTAGTGAAATGAAAATTTATTCGTTTTGGCGAGGTAGTTTATTGCATGCATGCTGCTTCGTTTGACAGATCAGTGCTTCAAACTGCATGTTGCTTTGCACCTTCTTTTGTCAGCTGTTGTTCAGGTATTTTCACACGCTCCCACCGGAAGTCAACACCACATCTGTGTTGACATTGCTGTTGCGCTTGCGCTTCAGAAGGATCTTGCAAAAAAAAATTCTTGCTGTCAACAAGCTCGAAGAGGTCAATGCCTGAGGTCAATGCCAGTTACACGCTCTGCGCACTGTTTGTTTCCAAATGCGGACGGAGCAGTGACGCGGTCCCGTGTTGCAGGAGGACGAGAAGCTGCCGGTGCAGAGCACGACGGACCCCGAGATGCCGCGCACCGAGGACGGCAACTACTACTACCTGCCGTACGCGCACGAGAAGCCGTGTCTCTTCGTCTGCTCCCGTTTTGAGGATCTGCGCAAACGCCTCTACCACGCCAATCTGCTCGACAACGTTGTCGAAAAACTTGTGAGCAGCTCCTGCACTTCGGGTTTGATTCTCAATCAAGCCATATTTGACAAATACAGAAACTTTTTGGAGACTGATTTGTCTCCGTTATTTGAATCAGACACACCGCCAATGAATTTGAATTCCTTTCCTGACAACAGGAGGACAAGTTGGAGGAAGTTCGGATTGCTATCAAGGCTGAGGGGACGCATCCGCACAGGAAGCTACGCGCTGCCATGGAAACACTCTGCCAAGGTGTGAGAAAGATGTCTGATGGCTGAACAGCATTCCTTTGGATCTTTTTTTGTGCACAATCCTATTTCAATTCACAATTTCCAAATGGAATGTTGCAGGCTGTGACGTGTACTTGAGGATGTGGACTTCGATGTCAGTTGGAGCTGGATCCGGCAAAACGAAGCTGGACAAACACAGACTGAAGAGCACCAAGGCTCACATGGTGAGTTGTTGGTTTGATGAAATGTTGCTTTCAAACGACTCAACATCAGGATGTGCACTTTTTAATTCGTACTTTGCAGGAGAGAATGAAAACGAACGCTCGCAGGTTGCGTCAGGAAGTGACCAAGTACAATGTGAGGGAAAAGTACAGAGAGGCCAAGATGTTCCTCCAGAGACTGAAGCATCTTGCCAAAGAGGTATGTATTGCCTGTTCTGCGCAACAGAATGTACTCTTTCGTTTTGTCTGCATGCAAAAAGTGTTCAGCAATTTATTTGGTGCGATTTTCTTGTTCAGCCGCAGCACTCGCTGCCGGACGTGTTCGTGTGGATGGTGTCGGACAAGAAGCGCATCGCGTACCAGCGCATCCCCTCCAAGCAGCTCCTGCACGCCACACAGCCCGACCTCGTCGGCAAACAGTGCGGCAAGATCCAGACGCTGTTTCTCAAGGTGCACATTCGTCTATTACCTTGATGTCATCCAAGAGGGAGTAAAACATGCTTGAGTGGTCGGTTCTTGTCCAGACGTGAGCCACAGTGAAACACAGTTGTCCTGAATTGAAAAAAAAATGAAACTCTTTGTTGTTTTTGCTTTGCACAGAAACCAGGCAGAAAGGGGACTGGATCAGCGGGTTGGACAGTGCAGGCCAAACTGACGATGTACCTGTGGCTGGGGCTGCGGGAGGCGAAGCGTCAGAGCCGCGAGTTCCTGGCGGGGCTCCCACCCGGCTACACGGAGACGGCAGAAACAAGGAACGCTCACATCCTGCCTCCCACACAGCTGCATTATCCAGGTGCAAAACACTGAGCTTGAGCATGGAAAAAGTGAGGCTCCACCTGCAACATGATCAATTATATCTGTCAAAAGCAACAAAACTGCCCCAATTCCTTTTGCAGACAAGAACGTGTTCCAGCTTCGAGCGCATCTGTTCCAGGCGCGAAACTTGATCGGGTCGGACGACTCGGGCCTTTCCGACCCTTTCGCTCGAGTCATTGTTGGTGAGTTCAAAGTTCCAAAATTGAACACCTCACCTTTGCTCTGTTGTATAAACGGTAAAGTATTGTGTTGCTGGTGCAGGTCACCAGTGTCAACAGACGCAGGTCATGACGGAGACGCTGAGTCCGACGTGGAACGAGACGCTCGTCTTCGACGCCGTCGTGCTGCACATGAACGCCGACCTGATCTGCACCGACCCGCCGGTCGTCATCATCGAGATCTTCGACTACGACACCGTGGTGCGTACCTCAAGTACCTCAAGGTTCATTCAGAATCACGGGTGAACCTGTTCAGTGCAACACGACTTGTAGACCTTGGAACATTGTGTTGTTTTTCCAATTTCCTGGAAGATAATGTCTGTGTTTCCAGGGTCAGCCGGAGTTTCTGGGCCGCGCGATGGTGAAGCCGCGCGTCAAACTGGCCGGGGAGCCGTACGCGGCGCCGACGTGGCCTCCGCGCCTCCAGTGGTGGGACGTGTACCGCGGCGTGAGGAAGGGCGGGGAAGTCCTCGGCGCTTTCGAACTGCTGCAGGTGCGCAAGGTCGAGCTGCAGATTTCTGTGACCCTTTTGAGCAAGGTGCTTCGTGCCTTTCTCCTGAAGCCTTGTGCCATGTGTGTTTCTTCGCTGTCAGGGAGACGTGAGTGAGTTCTTGCCCCTACCGGAGCCCGAGAAACGGGAACGTGGCTTTGTTGTGTCGGTGCCTCCAGAGATCAAGCCTGTCGTCAACAAATACAGGCTCGAGGTAATACTCCTTTGGTTTTACCTAAGGTCTGGTGCCGGAGAAATCTTCCTCGCATTAGGGTAGTTTTCTTCCACGACTGAATTGCCAATGCAGTGCGCCCACGTTCCCCACAGGTGATGTTCTGGGGGATCCGCGAGGCGAAGCGGATCCAACTACTGAGCGTCGATCACCCGCGCGTCGACGTCGAGCTCGCCGGCAACATCCTCAAGTCTGGGCGCATCGCCAACATGGCGAAAAACTCAAACTTCGACGAGCCCCTGCTCTACATGGACATCGACCTGCCCGACAGCGAACTCTACTGGCCGCCCATCACCATCAGATGCGTTGACTGCCGCAACTTTGGTCGAGAGGTCTGAAGAACAATCAAAATGATATACAGAAGCAAAAACTACAAATCTCCTGTTCTTTTTTTTATGTCCGTCTCTTCCTCTTGCACATCCAGGTTATCGTTGGCACAGCGACCATCACCAACGTTCGGCAGTATCTGTGGTTGTCCCCGGAGGAGCTGGCCCGGCGAGAGGCGGAGCGCGCCGCGCACTCGCGCTCTGCTGCTCCAGGCTCCCGCCACGTCCCCAACGGCTCGGTGGCTGGCAGTGTCTCAGGCAGAGCAACGCCCGCCTCCACGGGAAGGGCGAGCCCGGCCCTGTCCAGCAGGTCCACTCTCCACGCAAACCCTTCCTACCTGGAGCCCTCAAGGGCCGCAACCCCGGCTTTGTCTCTCAGAAGTTCGCACCTTCAGCCAGCTACAGGTACTGTACATGACAAGGCTTCCAGGAAAGACAGTTGTGGGAAGGGAAGCTCGGCACGAAGATCTAGTGCTTCTGGTTCTTACAAACAGTCTTCAGCAGAGCACACTTGTCGGGGAGCTCCAGTTCACCCGGCTGTGGGTGTTCCTGTTCTTGGATTGGGAACCCCTGCGCACGGCCTTGTTCTTGGTGGTGGTGCTTCGGTGAAAGGATTTCGCGGCAGCGCCCAATCTGGTACTCTTTCCTCTGATGGTGGTGCTCCAATGGAAGGTATTCGACAAAATTCCTTTTCCCCCGTTTCTTCTGGACGCTTTTGTTGACAGAAAAATGACTTTTCAGACTCTGCGAGCAAGTGGTGCAGAAAATTTTCTGATCTGTCTCCTGTTTGCCTGTTGGTCCACTCTTCTTTCACGCCAATGATCACACCTTTCTCGCAGGTAGCTCTTTACGTACTTCGCAACAAAACTTGGCTTGGAAAACTGTCTTTCAACAATATCGTTGTTCTCTCGAGCGATGTTGCTTCTTTCCCCTTTGTGCTTGCGTCTTTTCCCTTGCTCTGTGCGAACCAATCGACAACCAATTTTGTCTTGATATTGCAAAATTGTCCGCATGCTGATACTGAGGCACACCTGAGTTCAAGCAGGTGTGCAACGAGGCCAGTCTCCCCGTTTCTTCACAACGCATCTGCTTGTGCGTCTCCGCAGGTCGCAGCAGCACGCCCGCGGTGCGCAGCGCCGTCAGCTCCCGGAGACCGTCGCGCGCCTCGGGGCAGCTGCAGCCGCTCGACGTCTTCACCGTCGACATCCCTCTGGTCAGTCAGTCAGTCAGTCACGCTGCAGAGAAACAGAGAAGTCGAAGCTGTGAAATGTTTTGCGCATTGTTCGTACGTTGTTGTTTCTCCTTGTTCTGACTGCTCTGACTGCTTGATTGCACGGACTCCTACTTGCAGCACGATGGCGCAGCTCCGGGTTCAGATTCCCGCTCCGTCGCGCCTGCCGACGTCGTCGTGGATGTGGGCGGCGCCGTCGTCGCGCCGTCCGTTCAGCTCACCAACGCCGACGGCCACGCCACACCAGGTGCGCGATGTTTGAAGTAGTATCAATGACGAAACAATCTCTGAAACGCAACAACCAGAACAGAGGCAAGGCAATTGAGTGCGTCGCGGCCCTGATATTCTTTCAGTTCAGAACGGAGCAATTGAAGTGAATGCAGAAGGTTCTCCCCCGGGTGAACAGGCACCTGGACAAAATGTAGCGGGTCACACCGCACCATATCCAGGTACGATAAATAGTAGCAGCAAGACAAAATGTTGACAAACTTGCGCAACAGCTTTGACTCGCACGAACTCAATGCACCTTGTTTGCAGCGGGGCTGGAGAAACCGAGTGTTCGGGACAGGAAGCGACGCAAAGAGTTGATCGCCGAGCTGGACTGGTGGAGCAAGTACTACGTGACGAAGGAGGAAGGCGACGAGGTAAAGGCGCAAAATTCAGGTCTGGTGCAGAACTTGGCAACAAGGCCTGTTACATCTTCAAGCAAGCTGCACTTCCAGCTTCGGCACACTTTGTTGATATATGAAGTGTCAAATAAAAACGACCATTTCCTGTTTCAGGATGAAGAGGAGGAAGATGTACAAGGTGAGTTTCCTTTCCACAAAAGGCTGATTGAACTTCGTTGCTCCAGATCTCGTGTTTGCGTCAAAACGAGTGTCTGTGCTGTGCAAGTCATTAGGTCAGGCTGTACTCAGAACACTGCCTTCTTCCAACAAAACAACCGATTGTTTTCAGCGCTGATTTGTGTTTTGTTGTCCTTGATTAAGATGATGGTTCTGCTAATGACAAAGCAAACAAAGGAGCCTCTGGGGATGAGGAGAGTGATCAGGAAGGTAATCATGATAGTGGGTCAAAATACATGTCTTTTCCCTGGTAAAATATTCTCTAACTTTTTTTTTGCTTTTACAACCCATCAATTCAGCTTGCTTTGACATGTCGCAGACAATTTTGTTTTCTGCTTGTTTGAATTACAGATTACCGTGTTCACTTCTGATCAGTCAAGTTGCCAAAAGAAACAATAATCTGTTGCATTGAGATCTGCAACGCCTGTACCGCTTCAGATCCACTCGTTGTCGAGAGAGCTTTGCCCTCGCTAACAAGCGAAACGCGAATTACGAGCACTGCTTTTCATTCTGCCAAACAACGTGGTTCAAATGTCCCCTGTTCATTTCTTTGTCACAAACAATTTTCACGTTCACTTTCCTTGTCAATTCAGAAGCAATTTATTTTTCTGGGTTTTTTTGCGTGGAGGTGGAACAGTATCTATTTTCCTGTAGATCTTTCCAAGAAAATCAACCCACGTTCACAGCCAACTGTGCCTTTCATTTTTTCAGCGATGGTTTTGTGTTTGTCTTTTTTGAGGCTTTGTGAATTTTTGCGTCTGACATCAGTTGCTCAATTCCACCTTACCTTGAGTTCACACCAAGATGCAACTGCGAAAGATTTTGTCATATTTTTTGCAACACAGTGAAAAATAAGCTCAAATTTCTGAAAAAAGTAGAAAATATAAAAAACCGTGCCTTGATGCTGCTTGCAGCGTTCCAGTCGGAGTTCAATCCCCTGAGCTTTGCTGATGTTGATCCTGATCAGTTGCAGAAACTGAAGGTGGGTCCCACTTTTGACTTTCATTCCTGAAACAACGGGATTTCGACAACAGTCAGTTCCACAGGTGTACGCGTTTTACATGTTTGCAGGAGATCCAGTCTGCCGAAGAGGACGAGGACGATGCAGATCCACTGAGAAAGAGACTCAAGAAGAAGGGCAAGAAACGCAAGAAGAAGAAAGCCAAGAAACTCGCAAAGCGCGGTAAAAAGGCTTTCAAAAAGATGAAGGTAGGGATCCTTTTCCTTCAGATTGAAGCCTTTGTTTTGGACTGTTGTTCCCCCAACATGGGACCTGATCGGACCCACACGCTCTACAGGCCCACAATCTTTTTCATCATCTTGGCCATGGCACATTGCAGGGCTTGGCGAACACAGCGTTCTCTCGCGGGGAGGAGCCAGACGAGCAGCTGTGCGAGATGATAGCGAACCAGGAGGAAGAGGAGTCCAAGTCCTACATCGCGCGTATCGAAGTACGTCCACACTCTCGGGTTTGGTGGAGTCTGTCCATCTCATTTGCGAGGACATCGAAAGCAGTCGAGAACAAATGTTGGTGCTTTGTGTGCAGGTTTACCGGCGGGGGCTGGAGCGCGTGCCTTGCTTCACCGGCTGCTCCGAGTGGGTGGAGACGCACGACCTGTACAAGGGAAAGTCAGTGGACGACGACGAACCAGAGTCGTCCCGCCTCTCGGCAAAGTTCAAAGGTGTGTTCTCCTGCCCTTCTGTGTCGGAATACGGCAAGACACAAGAGAGTCGAAGGACGGTACATTCAGTTTGCTTGTGTCGCCGTAAATACTGGGCCTTCCGTACCACCAGTTGAAACGAAATCGGATGCTTCGCAGAGGGTCACGTTGATATTTTTCAACGGAATTCCACATGGCTGACTTCTCCTGCAGGCAAAATGCTGATTTACAAACTGAACCAATCGGAGGGCGATGAAACGAAATCGGTACAAAGCAGCCACAGAGGTCACACAGCGGAAGTGAAGCCCAAACTCAAGCTGGCCGAGTTCACTCCGTCACCAAAACCGATCGAGGTCAACGTACGACTGTACATCATCAGGGTGAGTGAATCACTGTGCTGCTGGAACCATTGCTGCAACACAATAAAAGTGTTGTCACAAAATACAACAATTTTCCTTTGTGCATTTCAGGCTCTGGACCTACATCCGGAGGATCTGAATGGTCAGGCTGATCCGTACCTGATCGTGCAGCTGGGGCGCAGAGTCAGGAACGAGAAGGATCGCAGGCAACACAACACGCTGCAGCCTTTCTTCGGCAGGTGCGCAGTTCCACTCGTCTGGTGTCATTTGTTTCTCCCGGTGAAACATCCGAAATGGCAAGAAAACGAAATACAAACTCGCCGTCCGTTGTGGCCACTTTGAATCTGCACCCGCCTGATGTGTCTGCAGGATGTTCGAGATCGACGCCACTTTCCCACTCGACTCGATCGCACGCATCCAGGTGTGGGACTACGACAAGTTCAGCTCGGACGACCTGATCGGAGAAACAGTCATCGACCTCGAGAACCGACTGCGAACCAGGCACCGAGCCACGTGCGGACTCGCCAACAGATACGAGATGTGAGAATCTGGAACCAGTCACATACACGCACAAACACCAGCGCGCACACACGCCGCACGCACACACATGTCACTCTGACACGCAAACACATTTTGTTCGGCACTTTTATACCGCACACACATCCCAATTTATTGTTGCAGTTTTGGATATAACACTTGGCGAGACCCACAGAAACCAACGCAGATTCTTGCAAAACTCTGCAAAGACATCAAAATCGACCCACCGGAGTACAGCTTGCCACTGAAAAAAGTCACTGTCGCCGGACTCGAATTCTTTGCACGAACTGAGATTGAAACTGAAGGTGTGTTCCCTTTTTTCCCACAAAACTGAAAAATAAGCTGTGCGCTCAACTTTTGCAGCCGACAACCAGAACTTGAGTCCGCTTGATGCAGAATGCATTTTTATGTGATCGGGTAAATTCTCTAGAGACCGACATCAAAGCCACATTTGTTTGTGTGATCAAAACTGAAAACGTACACTTCCTTTCACTCCTCGTATCACCGCCCGGTCAGGAGGAGACCTGCTGCCCTCGGAGGAGCACCTGGCGCTCGAGGTGCTCAAGAACTGGGAGGACGTGCCCGGCGGCTGCGCCCTCGTCCCCGAGCACATCGAGACGCGCTCCCTCAAGCACCCAGAGAAACCGGGCATAGAGCAGGTGCGTGGGTGCAACAAACAGTCTTCTCACTTACATCATTTTACGAGTGTGGAATTACGTGCGATGTCGACGTTTTCACAGGAACGTTTTTGTTTTTTTCACTGGTGACGTACAAATTTGCAGGGTCGGTTGGAGATGTGGATCGACATGTTCCCAAAAGATCTTCCGCAGCCGTCAGTTGCAGTGGACGTCACTCCAAGAAAACCTGTCGCGTAAGGCAACAAAACTGATAACCCTGCAGAGACGGAGGGGACCTGTGCTTTTCTCTTGTGTTTCACTTGCACGGACTCCGTCTTGCTGCAGGTACGAGTTGCGCTGCATCATTTGGAACGCGGACGGCGTGGTTCTCGAGGACACGAACCCGCTGACCGGGGAGGCGTCGTCCGACATCTTCATCAAGGGGTTCATGTACGGAGCCGAGATCGATGGGCAGAACACGGACACCCACTACAGGTTGCACACGCGGACACAATTGCCTGTCATCTCAGCTTTGTTCATTTTGTGTGAACTGCTCAATTCGGACTGTTATTCTCTGGTTCCTTTGCTGAACCACGAGGAATTTTGACCTTATTTGTGTCATGATCATGCGAGAAGAACAGCTTTCGAAAGCTGTTTGACGTCTGTATTTCTAGGTCCTTGAGTGGCGAGGGGAATTTCAACTGGCGGTTCGTATTCCCGTTCGAGTACCTGAAAGCAGAGGAGATGATCGTAATGAAACGCAAGGAACACATGTTCGCGTCCGAAGAGAAGGAGCTTCGGTCGCGCGCCGCGCTCACTGTGCAGGTGTGGGACGCCGACATCGTTTCCGCCGACGACTTCCTGGGTGAGTGAAGGCAGATTCACTCAGGATATGCTCCGGGCAAGAACGTTGCAATGGTCCAGGCAACTCCAAGACACCCACGTGCGCTGCTGCACCCTTGTTCAAAGAAACTTCATGCACTTTTGTTCCAGGTGCCGTGATACTGAATCTCAGCAAGATGCCGCGGCCAGCTCGCGACCAGAAAAACTGCAACTTGAAGCTGCTCAAGAAGGACGGATCAGTGCCGACGCTGAACCTGTTCAAACAGAAGAAGGTGAAGGGTTGGTGGCCGATGACGGCGACAGACGAGCTGACGGGCGAGGAGGAACTTGTGGTGAGTGTACCGCCTGACGAGCTGCCGGTCCAACAAGGACCTTCGTTGCTCGTGACGCTGTGTCAAAATATGCCTTTCTTGTGCAGGGTAAGGTGGAGGTGGAGCTGCATCTGGTGTCGCTGGAGGAGGGAGAGAAGAGCCCCGTCGGACTCGGCCGCGAGCAGCCGGAGCCGCTGCCCGAGCCCAAGTAAGTGCGAAGGAAGCAACCTTCCGCCATGGACACAATGAGATGAGATGAGGTGAAGAACATTCTGCCAAATTTCATTGTTGTGGAAACAAGGATCGAATGTTGACATCAGTTTATTTTTTGTTTTTGATACACCAAGACTTGTTTCAGCATCGTCTGAGTAACACAACGTGAATGTGCTTCATTTGGATTTGCTAATACTCTGATGCTCTTGTTCTGGGTGATTTAACAGGGACCTTCTGAGTGTCACAACCAGTAATGTCCTCAGCATGGTGCGACAGACAAACCCAACATAACCTCATGGCTAAACAGAATTTGTACATCAATCAATGTGTTTGTTTGGATTTTTAATTTTCAACGTTGTTGTCCCGCCTCGCGCCCCTTACAGCCGCCCGGATGGGTCGTTCCTGTGGTTCATGAGTCCCCTGAAGACGCTCAAGTACATCATCTGGAAGAACTACAAGTGGCTGCTGCTCAAGCTGCTCATCGTCGCCATGATCATCGCCTTCCTCGTCCTCTTTTTCTATAACTTCCCCGGCGCCATGGTCAGCAAGATGACCGGCACATAGACGCTGCTCTGCTCACCAACAGGAACCCGCAACAGTAACGCTTTCTAAACACCTCAACCAACCATGGAAGGCGCTTGCACACTGTGTCACTGCATCGAAACCCCATTGAAATACATTTCTCTTCAAAAGAAAGTTTACAGCCACATCGAATACCAAAACCACGTGAGCAGTGTGCAAGCGCCAGGTACGCTCACCTTTTATGGAACGAAACTTGGGGCACTGAATGGCGAAGTCAAGAATGAAGTTTTCCGCCCAAAATTTGTAATTTTGTTTTCATTGACCAATGATCCACATGTGGTAAATCGCTTTTGTCCTTGCACGTCAATTCTAATTCAATTCTAACAAGTGAAATTTGACGAGAGACGATTGGACATGTTTCCCACCAGACTAAAATTCTCTGACAGTACTCAACACGAACCCTGCCGTGGTCGCAAATATTTTTTGCCTATCTCTCTCGTCACTTTTCCACAAGACAGAATTCTAACAAACCACACAGTTTGGAGCGGATCTGAAGCAAAGTGCAGATAGTCCACATGTCTCTGTTGTTTTCAGTCGCCCGGACACGTCGTTTCTATGGTTCCTGTCTCCGTGGAAAACTCTCAAGTACATCCTGTGGAAGTCGATGAAATGGAAGCTGCTCAAGCTGTTCATCATTCTGCTGCTCATCTTCCTCATCGCTCTCTTCCTGTACACGTCTCCCGGAGTTATCAACCAGAAGCTCTGGGGAGTGTGAACAACACGGGTTCCATCTTTTGAGCTGCTGCCCAACTCATCTGACGGTCTTCCACGTGTCGTCACGGATGTGCTGCAGAAGCTTTCGAGTTTCCTGTTTTCCCTGTGGATACAAGTGTGGTGCTAGTCGAAGTAGGCACAGTGTACTTTGGTCAATCCTTTGTTGTAACTCAGCAAAAAATTCTCAAAACTTTTATTCCTTTGTGTAACATTTTTAAAAAGTAGGAAATGGCGTTCCAGTGAACAAGATGGAAGACCAACATCTCTGGTGAATCCAGGAACAGATCTGGGACCAAAGGCCCGAACGATCCGGGCTTGATCCAGGTGAAGGAGGTGAAGTCCAAAAAGTAGCCATGTTGTGCCTGTGACCCAAAACATTTGGGAGGACGCCCAGTTTTTTTCGGGTCACAGCCCCCTGCTTAATTGCCTGAAGGACACTTCCACAATAAGAATGTTGTTTGTGCAAAATTAGCTGAAACAAAAATTGTCAACTCCGTGTCAACTCGAGCTCAAGTGTTTTGTGGGGATATATTTAACTGTTGGTTGTCTTCTCGGGAGATAGATCCTTTGTCCAGATGGTACGCACTTGGGGTTTTTCTTCACCTTACCTTTTACAACTTGTCCCTTGACAGCTGTGATATGATACGATACTTTACGAGGTACTGTTTGATTCTTGACACTTTTATATCTTGCCCATCGTGTACACGTACGTGGCTGCATTTGTTTTGTGTCTCTCAAAACTTCGCTACATTGTTGTAGACCTGCAAATAAACTTAAGAAATAAACCAAACCACTGTCATGCACTGAATGTCAACAAAGTTTTATGTCACCTGAAAAAAAGTCAGAGTGGTAAGTCTGACTGCAGAACCTTCGAGTTGTTTGGAGGCGACACTGTGCTCCACGCAACAATTCATGTCGGACAGCTCCACCTCTGTTGACGCTGCAGCACGCCGCGTCTATTCCTGTTGGCACTTCCCTGACTTTATCCTGACATTGTGTGATCGGATTCTGCAGCATTAGGCGTGGTCCACATTTGATAGCCTGGCACGTGCATCACCGCGATCCTCAAAACAAACAGACTAATGCGCTGTGGAACATGGACAAGTGCTTGCCGGCGAAATCGACAAATCCCACACTACCTTCTTGTAATTGATCACTCCAAAGTCGTGCCGAAAGAGCTCGAGCAGAATTTTGTGGCGCAAACAAACACGTTTTCCGTGTCCGGAAGTAAATGACCGTTTGTCTACTTTCGGTTCAAATTTTAGGTGAAATGTCAACTCCCACACGGAGGCCTTTTGTCGTGACAAACGAAGCTGTTTTCAGCTTCTGCGAGGCGGTTGTTTCCTCTGCAAATCAAAATCGGTTCTGGGAGTAGTGTTATTCGTGCATGGTGTGCTCTGCGTGAGCAGGAAACTTGGTCCAGCATGTCACTTCCTCAAATTGCCAAGAAGAAGCTCCAGCACACCAGGAGGACAAGAATGTCTCGGGCCTCCAGCATCGTGGACCAGGACAATGATTACGATTTTACAGGTCAGTACCACATTTTCAACTTGTCACGCTTCTATGTTGTTTGTTGTTTCCAGTGTGTTTCTCTGTCGTGTGAAACATTTGCAGCATGATTTCCAAAAGAACACGACGTGTTCGACGACCTGGAGGACATGGCTGGCGATGTGAGCACGTGTACCGGAAGGAGCCTCCCCGAACATTCGGACCGAAACCAACCGTGGGCTTCGGAGACACTCGGGGTCAATCTCAACTCTGACACTTTCAGAAAAAAGGTCCGTTGGGCTCTTACGAGTCTGTCGAACTGTAGATATCTAAATACATGTTGCTTCAGGTTACCTCCCTCTCTTTTGTTGGTCCGGTGCCGGAAAATGTGTTTCTGGTGAAAATGTGTTTCAGGTGAAGCTGAAGAGCAGATTGTTTCTGGTGGGCGAGCGTGAAGCCGAGCTGGATGTCATCGTGGATCTGCTCATCGCACAGGAAGGATGTAAGGACAGGTGTCTCCTTCGTGTGGTCAAAGAGTTGCACACGACAAACAAGGTGGGCTTCGCAGTCTGGTTGGGTGCATAACTTTCGTTTGTGTTCACACACAGACATGTACTCGCGAGGTCCTCAAACCGGTGGACGTTTTCGTTGTTTCAGCTGCATTTGATGGTGTCGATGCTCCTGCAACAGGGTGCAAAGCCACATTACGAGGACGAAGCTGGTCAAACGCCACTCCATCACGCTGTGAGTTTTTTGTCAAACACCAACCAACCCGTTTCACAACCCTCCGAGAACACAGGTGCACATCACGGCTGCTGGATGTTCAAACAAGCGAGTTGGCACACGGTTCTTGGGACTGACAAACCAAGCTTGCCTTCAAGGGTTGGTCACCCCAGAACCAAGATCTTGACCAAGACCTCAAAAATGAAGATTGCGTGATGCTTTGGTTGCCTTCGACTCCGCTTTGTCAGCTGCACTGCTCGTGAACAGCTGTGTCGTCTTCAGGTGCGGCGGGGGCTCGAGCTGGTGTGTCAGCGGCTGCTCGACAACGGCGCGCGTCCGGCGGCGCGCGACGCGTCCGGCGTCACGCCCTACCACATCGCGCTGCAGCAGCACGACGACGACATCGCGTCGCTCCTTCTCGTCTACATGGCCAACGCCAAGTTAGTTGTTCTGCGATGACCAGCACGGAGCGATCCGCACACGTGAGTGAAGGAAACGCCCCGAATGATCGACAGTTATAAAGTCCAGGACTTTCGTTTTCAGAGCTCGCAGCTTGTACAGCTGTCACAAGAATACGCCTGCTGAATTTAGTTTTCACGCGCTTGTGGTCTCCCCGATGCAGGTATGGTGCGACGAAACAACATTCTGATGGAATGACAACACCAGATTCGAGCAAGTACCCTGACCTCTTGAAGCGTGTATGCTGATTTCTTTCCGACGAGGTTCCTTTTGTTTCTGTATCACAGAAGACGGTGCAAGCCCTGCTCGACTGCATGCTCGACGTGGACAGCATGCTGGGCGCGGTGACTGTGCGCTACACCGTGCTGGAGGCGGACGAGCAGGGCTTCCCGCCCGACCACGCGCACTTTCACCCGCACTCCCCCTCCTCTCTCAGCATTATCGCGCAGACCTCCAACAAGGTCAGATTCGCATTTCATTGTTCGTAGACACTCTTGACAATTAACTCCTGATTCTTCCGTGAACAACCACCTTTGACCACAAATGGATGTATTGGCTGTGCGCTTTCAGGCTGTCGTCTACCACGATGTCGTTCGGTTGCTCATTCGAAGAAAATGGAAAGAATACGCAAAGTGGCGATTTCAGTAGGTACCAATCATGGAGAATCTCGACTTGTTTCCGTTAAACGTGACAGAGGTCTCACCTTTTGAAGGTCTTCACTGTGTTCAACCGCACACCATGCAGAAGCACAAATGTGAGACAAGGTATTGCATTCCGGAATGTGAGGAGGTTGTGCACACCCCAAGAACAACCAGAGACGAGGCTCGCATGTTTGGACACTTTCGTGTAATTTTACGTGTGGGTCCATTGGGGGCTTTGTTGCCTTATGTTTGGTCCAAAGAGATATCCCTTCACGAAATCAAGAACTCTCCTGGTGATTGTACCTGACATCCTCACCATTCAGACTGAACGCGGCGTTCTACCTTCTGACGCTCTTCTCGCTCACGTTCTCCGCGGTCGTTGCGTCGGACGCGGCGGATCCGAGGCGCTACGACGCGGCGCTGCAGTACGCGCGCGCCGTCTGCGAAGTGCTGGCGTTCGGCGTGGCCGGCGCTGTCACTGTGCTGATTGAGCTCAACAAGATGCGAACGTGTGTAGACCTCTTTCCTTCTTCGAACTGACTGGGCCGCAAACAAACACGCGGAATTTATAAAAACTGTATTTTTCCTCAGAATAGGGCTTCGGTACTGGAAGGATATGTTCAACTGTCTGGATTTGGCTTCTTCTGTGTTGCTGGTGCTGGTTATCCTCTTCAGATATTTGGACCGAAACGAGCAATGGCCCTGTTTCTCAGTGGGCTACCTGCTTTGGACCTTTCGCACGTTCAAGTACGCAGCAGTTTTCAGGTTTGTTCAACCCAAACCATTTGTGTTGGTCTCTGTGAAGAACCATTTTTCTGACATCCAACAAGGCAAATGCGGTAAAGGTGAATAAAATCCCAAGACTTCAGCCAGAACGTTTCGACTGTTTGAAAGCAGAGGATCCACAAGTTCGTTGTGTGTTGTCAAACTGTTCAAGGTTGTCAGTGCATTTTCAGGTCAACAGGAGCTTACGCGCAGATACTGTGGAAGACACTCAGTCAAGATTTCATCCAGTTTGCTGCTGTCTTCGCCATAGTTTTGCTCGCCTTCAGTGGTTCGTTTCTTCTTGCGGCCAGAGGAGAAGGTTCTCTTGACAACAATAGTGACACAAGGTGCGACGAGGGTGAAGTGCTTCACGGTGTTGGTGTCAAACGTGCAAACGCTCACATTTCTTTTCGTATTACTCTGTGTTTTCTTGACTGCATGGACGTGTTTCGTTCTTGAAGGAGTTTTTGGATCATCTTGTTTGCTGGAGCCCGCACTTTGGTTGAAGCTCAACCAGTTGTGGAGTACACAGGAGAGGACAGCTACAGGTTTGTCAAAACAGTGATAAACCCAAGTGCAAAAGACGTTTTTTCATCAGACACCGCTGAACATTGCCCATAATCCTCAGACAACTTTCATTTGGGGCCTTTTTTGTCAAAACAACCAAAAATGACAGGTATGAGGTGGGTCCACAGTGATTGAAAAAGCCCACGAGCTGTTGCCGCAAACTAGCTTGCGCTCATTATTTGCTCAACGAAGACGGCTTTCTGTGGTCGCAGGTATTTTTCTATCCACGGCGTCATTGAGTGAAACGAATGTCCTCAATGAACCAATGTCAAACACCACAACAAGTATTTTCCATTTGCGAAGAGATTGGGAATTTACTTTTCCTACATGTGTCAAAATCCACCCGTTTGCTTCACAAATAGTTCAGATCATTATCGAACACAAACGACGTCAGAAGAATTTGTCTGCACAGAGCATGGAATCAAATGCAATGATCGGTCGACCCCAAACCTCCCCTCCTCTTCCACGAGACGTGTCTGTCGGACCTTATTTCAGCGGATTGGGTACGTTCCTGATGGTGATGTACCTGCTGAGCTGCATCGTGGTTCTGCTCAACATCCTCATCGCGCAGCTCAGCGACACCTACCAGAACATCCAGGGCGACGCGCAGCGCAGACTCGCGCTCAACCGCGCCTGGATCATCTCCCGCGTCGAGCTCAAGTCCGGGCTCATAGGCAAGGTGCGAGACGTCCAGTGAACTGGTTTGAGCTTCTCATCCACAAGATTGTTTGCGTTTGGTGAGACAGGTGAACTCGTAATTGCAGTTCATCCGACCTGTTTATGCGCTTGGTCAGGAAATTTTAGCCGTTGGACGACTGAAGTTGTCCCTTTGCTGGCTCCGTTTTACTGCGTGGAGCGTTCAATCCACAGGGAAATCGTGTCATCAAGACAGATATGCTCTGCCATCGCCCAACTTCACTGTGCTTGTGTGTTTCGGCGCGCCACTTGGTGCGAGACTTTCTGTTCTCCGGTGTTTCAAAGATATTTTCACCCCCTTCCACAGGGTTTCAGAGTCACTGAGTATCTGCCTCAGGAGATCATCTCTGATCTCGAGGGTGTACTCGAGAGGTGGGACAACGACGTTCACCATGACAACATCAAAACTCTGACAGATATCAGAGACAAACTCGACATCCAAGACCTCAACATGAGAACTCTCAAAGCCAGACTGGCCAAACAACAAATGGCGCTGCTCAAACTGAGGTTGGTTGAGGCGGACAGATTTTAAAATAGCAACGGCAATTTGAAAATGTTTCACTTTCGTTGACAAATTGTTTGCTTCTTTCCTTTATCGACACAGGAACCAGCAACATGAGATGTTGTCTTTGTTACGATTTCAAAATCATCACAATCAGATGTCAGACCCGAACTGCAACGGACGGGAGCCAAGTGACTCGCGGCGAACACGAAGAGTCACTTTGTAGCAGGAGTCCTCTCCCCAATGGACGCGGTGCAACAGTTTTCCCAGTGCAGATGAACAGACACGAACTCCAATTGTGTCTCATCATCCTTTGTGACAAATCCGCCAAGCAAATAAACACTGGCTCACGGATTCTTGTTGGCTTCGGTTTATTACTTTGACAAATGCATTGTTCCAAACACAATTTTCACACGTTCAGTAGGATGTACATAATCTCTTCTCAGAAGGTACTTGACGGGTTCACGTCATTCAACAGTCTGTGATACCCACGTTCTTTGCCACAGCAAAACATGAATACAGTCTGAATGCGAAAAAATACGAGTCATACTCGTGCAAAACAATTTTTCATTGTGTTTGTCAACACGACGCAATAAAACGCGCCAGCAACACACTTCATTGACCAAAAACCACCAGAAAAATTCTCATACAAGATACCGTCACAATGAGTCCAATGCACACATCAAAAACAAACAAGGCAAATTTCCACAGTGTTCTTCAAGGGTGCACTGGTGGTCCAAGTGAATCTACACACGAAGTTGAACACATGAAAATGGAAGGATAATACTCGTACGAGTACAGGGTGATGGCAGTGCATTTGCAAGTCATGAACACACAAATTGAACTCTGAAAGCCACTACACAAAAGAAACTGTCGACCTCTGCAGCCTCAGCTCAGCGAGCTGCACGAGGCCGACATTTTGCTTTGCTTTCCTCTGCCTGGACCCTGCAGTGCGCTGCTGTCCCCGGCCTCCTGCAGTTCTACTTCCCTGGGACCCTCCGCCTCGGGCAGCAACGTGTGCCACGACCGTCTCTTCTCGCGGCCGCGAATTGCGCCGTCGGGCACGGTGAGTCGCAGCTTGCCGTCCGGCAGCGAGAAGCGCGGTCTCGAGGGAGCGCGAGGTGTCGTAGCCGCCACTGAGTGACTCTTGGGACGAAGCACACGCGACTTGGCGCTGCTGGCTCTTTCCTCCACAACACTGTGAAGTGGAAACTATGAACCGTAAAAAGTGCGCGAGTCAAGGCCTCTGGCTGACCAAGGTGATGCGAAAAACCAAACTTTCAGGCAACTTGTTGTCCACACCACAGAATACTCACAAGACGAGCATGCGTTGATTGTTCCCCATCTGCTCACTCTCCTTGATCGTGTCGGGAAGCGACTGATTGAACGTGGTCGGCACAAAGAGGACGCACAGCGCCGCCAAGATGCAGAGTCCGCCCTCCACGATGTGAGGCAGGTCCACCTGCACCGAGCTCTGGAGCAAAGCGGCAAAAGGGACTGTGACTTGCACACAAGCCTTTTTGTGCGAAGACAGCAAATAACACGTGGAATTATCACTTGAATGTGGACGAAATTTGGTCGATGCGTGCAATTTGAACCTACGAGTGAAAGTATGAAGGGCATGATGTTGGCGCCGGTGTGCGCCACTGCGGTGATGAGGCCCAGCGCCGTCCCGCGCAGCGCCGTTGGGAGCAACTCGGCGGCGTAAATGCGCAGCAGCGCCACGCTCAGCGTGCAGAACACTCGGGCGACGACCAACAACACTGTGTGCACGCTCCGCAACCCTGGAACAGCCAGCGGTAACCTGACCAATTGTGCTGTGACAGAGGAACCTGCTTGCAGCTAGACCCGCGGAAGCAAGGTCAATGGATGTGTTCTCTCTCTCTTTCAACAAGACACTCACGAAGCGGGGCGGGGGCGGTGCACTGCAGGGCGAGGCCGGTGATGATGAGCGCCACGGTGAGGGGAAGGCGCCGCCCAACCTTGTACAAACACAGCATGGCGAGCGTGAAGGCGCCGAAGTCGAGCGCAGCTCCCATGGACACGGCGAGCGGTCTGTCCGACATCCGCACGAGCAGCTCGTAATTGACGGTCGAGAGAACTGTCACGCAAATCCACCTGCAGAGCGACGGGAACAACAACTATAGGGAGTACGACAGGCCCTGCTCTGTGTCGTGAACAAAATGGTTTTTGAACGCGTGTGCTGTGGCTTTGGATATCTTTTCTGAGACTGCAATTGCTTTAGTTTTGAGGGCTCAAAACAAACTTCGGTCCCTTGTTGGAACTTCTACTGCTGAACAGCTTTGTTGGTTCTTCATCTGTTTGAACGATGGTGAATGGAGCGTGCATTTGTTTCTCAACTGAACTCCTGTTGTTGTCTTGTGAGAAGACATACTGCAACGAAACCTTTCTCTCCTAAAAACACTCGAATGTGACAGAGCAGCTGGGAGGATGGGTTGGTGTGGAGAGCCCACTGGAAATCAGTCACCAAAGTTTGGTGCAATTCATTTTTTCAGCACGGCAGGGGAGCTGCGAGTTTTGTTGCGACTGTAACTTCGCTATTCAGAGCATGTTTGCCAATCGCCAACCCTCAGATTCTGGTTTATGACAGCAATTTGATCGCTTATCCACGCCGACTGCTGTGCTGCCACCGTTTCAGAAACCCTGCAAGCAGCCGAAGCTGCAGACAAGCGCCTTCCTGACCCTGAGATTTATGGTCCAATAGGCTTCAGGTTCCAGTATTGCACAAATTGTGTGACACGTGCAAACCAAAAGCCAAATTCTTCCTTTCTTGAAAAGCATGTTCAGCGTGGGTGCAGCACCGACGCTCAAACAGATGGGAAATAGCAAACTGAACAGGCACAGAACACGAATGTAGAACGTGATCCTACTCTGCAACAAAGAAAAAATGTCACACAAAAAGGGAACTTGCTGGGGTCAGGGGGGCCCGGGCTCTGAAAACGCCCTGGACCTGCCCTTGCCGTGTTGATTTGCGGTGGAGCAAAGCGTAATCAGGTGAATTTGGTCCCACGGTTGGACAGAAGGCCAACGAGTTACAGAAGGCCAACGAGCTAATTTGGTTTGCCGCACTGCAGTGTCCTTGTGTCTTTGAGAGCAAGTCCTTGGCCTCGCCTGAGGGTTAAAACATGCAAAAAACAAATTCCGCGGACTTCACTTTCGTCAAACGAAAAAGTAGCAATTGCAAATTGACACTCACGGCCATCTAGTCTTTTTTGCATTTTCCAATTTGGATTCTCACAAGAGAAGGCAAATTTCATTTGTCCATTTGTGGTTGGAATCAAATGACGGGATCGAAAATTTTCTGCAAAGAGAACAGGCATCGTTTGTCCTTGCCGACAAGCATTTGTTTTAACTTACCAAATGTACGACAACACGGCGACCTTCTTTCTCAACCAAGGTTTGGCAGCCAAATCGACGGGAACGCGAACATTTTCGTCGTTTTCCTGCAAAACATCAATGATTCATTGTGATCAACTCGTCTCTTCGGTCTCCACCACTGTCAGCTGAATCACAAAATATTAATTAAGAATAAAATTCTTTTCTGATAAAGATTCATTTGCAGGCTGGTTTCTGACAGAACCTCTTGAATAATTACATCGAGGATCACAGGTTCTTCTGGAGAAAGCGCAAGCACCAAAGTGATATCCTTTTTATCTCCTTTTGTCTCGTCTGTTGATTTGCAAACGTGAATATGTAATGCCAATCATTGCAACCGAACAGGCCGTGTGGATGCAATTGAATCAAGAGTGCTGTGATTTTTTTCCACGGAATCACGATCACAAGACAGAAGAATTTTGACAGATTTTCTCGAATCGTGAAGCCTGTTTTCATCACGCTGTGGGGTACTTCTGAATGATGAATCACAAGCAAAGTCCAAAATTAGAGGCTCACTGAACACGCAGCTTGCTATACACTCGTTTGGAGTTGGGGAACGGAAGAATGTATCAAAACACGAATTCTTCAATTCTGTATCGGTGTTTTCAGTCATCCCGCTGTGCACTCCCGTCTCCACCTTGGGGAACTGCAAGTCAGGCTGAGCATCCCCTTGGTCCTGATCATGGAAGAATCTCTTCTGATTCATCACCGTCCCCGGTGCGCCATTTTGGGAGAACACATATTTCTCCGGCATCAACGCCTGATTAATTTGTCCGCTTCAGCACTCCTTCGCGCGGCGGATCCTTTGTCTTGGTACAGAATGCGTCAGTGACGCTCACGCACCAGCTGCCTCTCAGCGACGTCGTCGGCGCCCTCGACGTGGTTGATCTCGGTGATGTACTTGAGTTGGCCGCGCACTTCCTCCATCTGACCGCGTGAGTACATCCAACGCACTGACTCGGGTAGTACCCTGCACGTACACGAAAGGAAACCTTTGCAGAAGTGTGCGCAGCTTGTTCTTACCCAATAGATGGATGGCAAGAAGGGAAAACACAATTGAGAAATCAAAGCATCTCACCAGATGTAGATGAGAAGGAAGGAGAGCGGGATGGACGTGACGAGTTTGAGTCCCACGTAGTTCTTGAAGTGGTAGGCGGCGCCTGCGAGGATCAGGTTACCGACGGGTAGGAAGCAGAAGAAGACCGTTCCGCCGAACACGCGCCACGCCGGACCCAGCAGCTCCACCACTGCGAGGCAGAACAACGAGTTTTGTCAACTAGATCTGTGGTTTATCTTTCCGCGTGGGTTTGTTGGGCTTTGCTTGCTTTGTGAGAAAAATGCCAAGTGTGCAAAACATCTCTCCCCTACAAAAATATCGAGGCAACAATAAATTTGCAAAGAGTGCAAGATTTCCATTTCCTTCTTCAAAATGAGAAACTAACGTGCTCTCTTGAAAATTTTTCTGCGGAGTCCAGGGTCAATGCTGCCACTGTGAACACTATTTTTCCGAGACTGACCGAGTATGAAGGCGGTGTTGAATTGGCCGGCGGTGGCGGCGGCGAGCACCGTTCTCAGCACGGCGAACGCGACGCGGTCGGGCACGACGGCCGCGAGCACCGACACCGGGATCTGCACCGCCGTGCACACGACGATGGTGACGCGCCGCCCGAACCTGCCGAGAGACAGGCAGCTTGAGCTGCGGTGAACAACTGCATGTACCATGGGTGTCATTGATGTGTGGGAAATGTATTCATCTCTGCGGGCAGCCTCATATTAAACGGGCGATTGCGTTGTTTACCCCGGAGAATTCCACATTTGGAATGTTTAACACGAAACAGGTGCTCTCCAGCTCCAAGCAGAATTCTTTTCACCAGGCGCGCTTAGACCTTCCTGCCACGGCTACTTCCGCCGCACTAAACGGAAAGCAAGGTTTCCCCAGAGACAGAATTTGAGAGGGAAAGCGGATTTTACAGCATAATGAATTCATCTAAACTGCCTGATATCACGCACACGTCGTGAGACCGAGAAAGTTTTGTGTCTTTCACTTGATCAAGTAAAGATGTAGACATGTGGGCATCGATGTGCTGCGCTCAGCAGTTTGCAGTGAAAATTATCTCGTTCGGTTGACACAGCTTGAGCGTGAAGCTTCAAAATCGTATAAAGCTGCACAAAAACGAAGAGAACCACGCACGATTTGGTGTTTCTCTTGTGTGGGCGGTCCTCACAGAACGACGGGCACAAAGCAGGTTACCAAGACTCACCTGTCCGACATGAGTCCAGCTGCGAGACATCCGATGATTTGGCCGAAGACGTACATGTGGTGCAGCAGTCCCAGCCACCATTTGTTCTGACACACGAGGGACCACTGCAGAACAAAAGGGACATTGATGAAAACGGATGTGCTGCAAGGAGTGTGTGCCGCGATCATGTCTGTTCTGAAAGTGACCCACAGATCTCCTTCTGAGACTTTGGTTTGAAAACTGAGCAACAATCCTCACAATCTTGGACAAGACAACGATTCTTGGCAGAATCTCATCAAACATTCGCGACACTCAACAAAAGCAGGAATCAAAAACACAATCATGCAACATGTCCCGCATAGACTCAGCTTGCCATTTCCTCCACAGAGAGGAAGTCATCGCACCAGGCCTGGCGGTCTGAAAGGATCCCCGGAAATTTTATTTGCAACAAATCACACCATTTGCTTGAAAACCTGGGTTTCTTTTGTTTTGAACCGCTTGCGCAGGTGTAAACTTTTCAATGCGGCAGACTTCATTTCCAGAGATGCCGCCCATTGACTCCAATGTGGCACCTCCTTTGGCAATCTTCATGTCTGTTTCGGACAAGAGCAACTCACGGGTCAAAATTGTACGCGAGAATATCATTTCTTTGAAATCGGTTGCCCTTTGCAGCACCGAGTGGAGCTGATCCCTGTTCGGGCTGCGACAACTTCGCACAGCCGTGAATCAGAAAACTTCCCGCTGTGACCACACAAGTCATTGAATCGCATTACCAAACTTGCCTCAGTTCTTCCCGCTCTGCTCGTACACGTCGCACTTCCAGGCGAACGACCGTGCATTGAGCAGCCAAAGTGACAGCTTGGTGAGGCAGATGTAATCGATATAATAGCACCGCAAGGACCGTCACATCACACAAACTCAGAAACTTCAAAGTTGCATTGCCTTCGGACAAAAGCTGAAACCGTGGATTATGTTTGCCAGTCACAGAGCGTTTTCACGCACACCAACGTGTGATCTCATTTTCTGGTCTATGAAAGTGGCGCCGACAGCTAAAAGGGGGAAGGGAATTTGAAAACAACCTGCAAGGGAACAATCTTTGAGCTTTCAGTGGTGAAGACCTACACCTCGTCACCACAAATACAATTTGCTGTTGCCAAATATAGCTTCAGCCTTATTGGGTCCACTCCCTGAGAGACATAAACCTGTCAACATAACCAGAAGGAGCATCCAACTCGTGAAAGGGATCACTCTGCTCTGCACACAGCACCTGGTCACTTTGTAGCAAAAACCAGTGGACACCCAACATTCGTTGGTGCATCACATACACAGGAGGCGTTTGTTCTAGTGGAATTAGGTTGATGGAGCTCACCCTCCCGACAATGGTGCTGAAGGCTGCTTCCGACTTCCGACACTGCTGTGTTGTTCCATTGTTTGTTACGAGCCAGGAGGTCTCATTCTCCGATATGAAACACTTCTGATGAAGTAGGCTGCTAAGCACCATTGGCTGATTGGCAACGTCCTGTGAAGTGCGTCTATTATAGACAAGTGTGTTGATTTCTATGCTGGTGGCGATGGTGCTATTGATGCCGGATGAATTTGGTGTGGATGAAGGATGGGAGTCATGAGGGGGCAGGTCGCTTGACTGTCGAGCCGTCCCATTCACGGTAATATCATCAGCATCCTCCCGGGACGGCGCGCACAGAGGCAACGAAGGGTTCGCCCAGAAAGCAGGACCCGTGTTTTTGATGCCTGCTGGAATAGCCGCCAGACACAACAAAACGAATATCCTGCGTTGATAGGTTCCAAAGCTGCCGACTCGCATCACGAAGAAGTCCATGCCCATTGTCCCCGAACAGTGGACGCGTGGCGTCGCTCATCCGTGGCTGCATCTTCGCCGCAGTTCGTCAGCGGTCGCAAAAAGCCACTTGGGAGCCACTTCACCAACAGCTGGAAGTTGGTACACGACGAAGCAGAGTTGAGAGAACCAAACTTTTGAAAAGAGCGCCATCGCTGACTTTCGTCGTCGCAGATTTCTCGGACTCCGGTGTGTTCTGCTGCCGCTCGAAAGAAGTGAAATGGCCAGTTTCTGAAGTGGTCAGCCATTTATAGTGAAGAATCCTTGTGTTTTGACGTCAGTGAAATATTATATGTGAATTACTATTTTTAGATGATTTGTGGAATCCTTATTTTGCTATTTATAGCTGCTAAAGCGTTGTTTCAAAATAGGGAAGACAGACCTGAGACGTGACACTGTCTTTGAGTGAGCGTGAATGAGAGAGCATGCAGAGACTCTCCTATTTCTGTTTGCAGTCAAGGTGGACAACGGCCACGGGAGTATCTTGAGACTCCTGGAATAAGCTGTGGCCATGCAGCTTCGACTGCCATGTCGGGGACGGTATCAATTCGGTTTTGACAAACATTCTGATTTTCCTGACTTAATTGAAGTGAAGATCATGTTGCCAGCAATGCGGGCCACACGCATCTGTGTCCTAACAGAACCTGACATCACATGTGTGACAGTTGTCACGGGTATTTTTACTCGACATCAAATTCTCCGCTGGCCAGTAGGAGGCAGCGTGTCTCCAGAAAAGAAACACATCTTGTTCTCTCCTTTTTCGCCATACACAATGAAAGCAACGGAAACAGGGTGTTGATTAGCTTTGGTCTTCAAACTTGCAAGGGCTGGTTGCGGACCCACGGATGTTCTCTGTTGGGAGACCACAAACATTGTGCAAGTTTGAATAAAACTGGATGCAACTCAGCCGCTTGCCATGAAGACTATTTTGTATGACTATCTGCTGAGAATCTCAGCTTTCTCTGTCAGAATAATTTTTGCAAAAATGAAGAAAGGGCAGAAAAATCCATTTCACCAGGCTGATCATGTCACAGAGAAATGGACTCAATATCTTGTTGTACAGTAAAATTGAATTTCCCTCGCTCCTGATGTTGCGACATTTCCCCCCAATTTTAAGTTCCCTCGTTTTCAAATCAGTCTCTCACAGATGTCGCAATTCTGACCATGCATGCAGTGCTTTGTGACCTTGGTGCACTCCCGAGAACGAAAACTCCATCAAATCCTTGTGCTGACAAGAAGTCAGATCTTGTACAGAAAGAACCTTGACTTCTCCTTCAGGGAAGAGAACCGACCAAATGACGGGAGAACACACGTGTAATCAAAGCTGGGAAGACTGAAAGACTTCAGCTCAAGAGAACAAGATCTTCTTCAGTGCATTGGGTCCTACCCTGAATCAAACCTTTTGCACTGATGAAGGTGAAAGAGTCAGACAAAGTGGGATAACCTGTTCCAAAGTTTTCCACATCAAGAAGGGTCATTCCAGTGGACACGCAATTTACAGTTTCCCTGAGTTGTTTTGTTGGAGCAAAGAATAGGTGTTTGGAATTCAGCAAAACAGCAAACAAAAAAGAAGGAAAACTGCACCGATGCAAATCCGGAGCTGGGGGCAAGCAATTAACCTTCACACTGGAACAACGACTTTGCTTGACTTGCATGATCAATTCACTGCTTCGGAAAAATTGTGCAAGCAGTCTTCTCAAAATGTTATTTCAAAAGCATCTTTTTCCCACAAAAATGCAAAATGGTCTTGCGAAGACTGTTCTGATGGGCAGTTCTGGAGGCCACTTGTTGGCCCTAACCATCTTGCTGTGAAACATGTAAAAGTCTTCCACTGAAATGTAAAAGCGTTATCTTGTCCTCGGGCGTTTTGCAACGTTTACGAGTCTCTTGTGCGCAGGAACACTTCTGTTTGTAAACAGCAGAGTGTTGTTGCTTTCAAAAGTTTCTTTTGCAGGAGGAACAACAATGGAACAGTGCAGACCTCTTGTTTCTCCTGCAAGTTCGGAAGCCTGACTTCAACAGTTCTATGCTTCTGCCTGGAACACCTTGTCGTCAGCAAACTAGATAAAGCGCAATTCTGTAACAGAGGATTTGTGCAAACTGAACCACTAAAGAATTAATGACGCGAAGTCCAGGAAGTTGGGGCATTGATATTCTTCACCGCCATCTAACAACAGCTAGTCCTCGCCAAAGGCGTCACAGATGAACTCGTGAACCATGAGAAACATTTCAGTGCCGAAACATGTTGTCCTGAGATTCCGTGGAGGATAAGAGGCTAAAATTTCAGCTTCATTGAACAGCCAAGGTCTCTCATAGAGAAGACCAGATAATGCTTTTACCGTGCACAGCTTCCCCCTGCGAAAAAAGAAACACAACAAAAATGGTTTAATCACCACAACGTAATGAACATGACACACTGAACATTTCTAGGAGCGATTTTTGTGACCAGACGTCTTGTACTAGCACGATGAAACAGCTGAATTTGTTCAAACACACGTGAGAAAAGGCAGTCACGACACAAGGTTTGCCGATCATGTGGCTTCCAGTTGCAGAAACGACCCTGACATGTTTCTCGGGCACACTCGAATCTGTTTGAGAACAACGGGCGTGGGAGCGAAAAAAATATGTTTGTCGATGATCTGACTGATGAATGAACGTGCGTTGTAGAGAAGCAATGTCACAAAATTGACAATGATAAATTATTTTGTAAAATTGTGTCTCTTTGAGCATTGTTTTTCCTTTACACCAAGGCTGTGATGACTGAGAGGAAAAGAGGGAAAAGAACGAGGAAATTGTCATTGGTCAAATGATGCACTCCCGGAAAGTCGAATCCACTGCACGACAACAGGAGACTTTGCACCTCACTTTGAAGTGTCCTTCGGACGCTGTGCTTTGGAAACGCAATCCAACCTTCGGATACTTGATTCTCAAGCTGCAAACAGAGCGCGTGCATGCAGAGATTGTGTGAATTACGGACTGTACTCACCCTGCTCACAATGCTCGTTTCAGCCACTTCAAAGCTGTAATTGCTGCAGATGCGCCTTTCGCTCACGTTTCCGTCTTTGCCCAAGGAGAAAGCAAAACAACTTTCATCCAAAACAGTCCTGAACACATCCTGTGGATAAATCCGTGGCTCATGCAATTTATCATCTGCTTCTTGGGACGAAAATGCAATCCCTTTGTCGATAGTCAGGCTACCGTCGTTTTCGATGAGACCTTGAGTGCCGTCATGAGAATCGTTGCATTTGTGGCTCGGTATGAAGGCCCAAAACACAGGTCCCGTCTCAAACAAGCTGAATGGTATTCCAACAAGACACAATAACGTAAAAATCCGTCGTTGGTACTTTCCGAATTCTCCAACAGCCACCATCGTCAAATCTAATCCCATTTTAAACACATTGAGCAATGAGTTTTGACCAAAGACAGGAAATTGTCCCTGTATATTGCAACAGCTTTGAGAGAAATTCGATCAGTAGATGACACAATGACAGAAATTTAATGACAGCTTTTTCATTGAAAACAACGTTGTGGGTGTGAGTGACATTTGCAACACCGATCCTTCGAAAGCTTCTGAACTCTTCACATCTGCAGGTCCTGCTTTCGGTTTGTCAGGTCCCTACATTTGTTCAAAATGTACTCGTGTTTTTCCTGGCAAAGCTGACAGTTGTGGTGAATCCATATCACACAAGAAGTGAAACATCTTCCATCGTCGCTCACAGAAATACAGCTGCAGGTGCCTGTGTTGACAACTAAAGAACTCAAATGAACCTCGTTGGCGTTTCAGGTTGATCAGACTGTACGTTTTCTGCAAAGTTTCAAAGAACTGTGTGAATGAGTTCACTGTCAAACAGCAACAAGTTGATCTGCGCAGCGTGTTGCTCCGTGTGAAGCTGCAACACACGGACGCTCGGCAATAACAAGTCAGGTGACGTGGGGACAACCTGACGCACAGCCAGCCTCTCGGTCCACTGGACTCTATTGATTGCCACTTGCGCAACTCGGAACCCACAAAAGCCTCAACGATAACAACACACCAAAACAACCCTGAACACCAGTTTGGAGTTGCACTGTACCAATGAGCTGACTTTCACGGATTTGTTCCAAACACGAAGCGAAGAAACCACGACGAAGGTTCCTGTTCGAGCGAAGGGATTTTGTCGACAAGAAAAACGCATTCGGATGATTGAGATAGAAGACCTGTTCCTCCACAGAATTTGCTTTCGAAGCACGCCCCCAAGAAGCCGCTTTACGATAACTGCTGAAGGCAGAATATCACCACAGGCAATTTGGCTTTTGAAGCAAAAATAATTTGCCTGAATGACAGCCTCGTTGTCTTGATCTTGTATGCAACTTTACGCACATGTTTTGCGAGAAACGAATTTGAGCTGCAAATTTGTTTCCAAGTCTGCCAGACACATCGTTTCGTGTGTGGCACGAACAAAAGCCGAAGAGTCACATGCTTCTGAGAGACTGTGTTTGTCAAACCGTGCAAAAATCGCGAAGGAGAACACTCCTGTAGTTCTTCCCGTGTGTTCACTTTTTCTAAATAAGTGGAAAACAACTTCAAGGCCAATATCAAATTGACCTGTGACATCGCCTGTTCGGTCACTGTTCTCTTCCCACAGAAGGTTCACTGCAGAGTGTATACCCAGTTTCTGGTTTCGCACTTCTCCCATGCAGTCATTGTTTTTCAGAGGTTGGTGGTTCTTCTCACTGGGGGAGCCAGTGAATGTTGGGGAGCCAGGGAACCTTGTTGATTCCACTGACCACACCCAACAGATCCAAATGTCTCTGTTCCTGAAATTTTACACTGAGCCAAGTGAACACTATGACAACACTTTGACTTTTTGGAATCTCCATATCACTATTTGCAGAAAAGCAGGCAACCCATTTCCGATCCAATTTCCTGGAATTAACACACGCCAATGCAATCCACGTGCAGACAATAGGAGAGAAATGCTTCGGGAACCAATGGACTGTGTGACCCTCCCATTGAAATCCAAACAGATATTTGTGTGCCTTGCATGCATGACGCGTTTGATGACAAAGCGCCGGTAAGTTCTCTCTGCACTGCTTCAGAAATCGCACGTGGCAACATGAACTCAAGTCTTTCTGCTATGAAATTGATATTTTCCTGGTGGAGTCTGAATTCTAATCAGCCCGTTTGACAACCCACCTGACAAGAATATTTTTCTGAGACAAATGTTGAGTTGAGTTGACAGTTGTTGAGTCTGCAACACCACACCGTTTGTCAAAGGAAGACAGAGCAGGAGTAGGCTTCGGCAGAAATTCAATTGTTTATTCATGTTCCTGTCGGTGCATGCAGTGCTCAAATGAAGTGACACTCTGAGTTGCAAAAGCCGATCTCCAAGAGTTTTGTTGGTCAAGATGAATGCATCTGGGAGAGCAAGGCGTTCAAACGCTGGAGGCTAGAGGAAACCGAAGAGATGTTTGAAAGCATGAAACTGTGATTGGACACCTGAACACCACACCATTCCGCTCCACCTTGTTCAACTCCGGCACACCAACAAACGTGCCACTGTGTTCCCTGAAAAATTGCTTTTCTGTCAGGAAAAGGGCAACAAAAAAAACCAACAAAACATTTGTCATCCAAACCAATCAAAAAATTGTGATTTGATTTGTTTTGTCTGGCATCGCTCCCCAACAAATCCCCTCAGAGAGAAACTCAGATATTCCACCTTACATTTCTCAATGACTTTTTATTGCCTGTTTCAGAAAATGAGCGTAAAAAAATGGACCATCAAGTCGGATACAAAAAAAGCGACAATGACACCTCAGCTTTCATTTTGATTGACGACGACGACACGGCCAACAACGCTGATATCCAATTCTGCTCAGTTCTGCATGTCCACTGCGCACACACGAGTTGTGTTTGAGGGGAAGTGAGCCTCGTGGTCTCGGTATACTCGTTTGACTTGGACTTACTCATGCACGACAGCAGCCCATTTGCAACAGACACCGGACATGATCCCACCAAGAACCATTCTTCTCAAATAATTTGAGGATTTGCACTGAATTAGATTTGGGATGCCACGAGAATTCTTTAGCCTCGCAGTTTTACTATCATTTTCCCAACATGTTTTCTTCAGGGACTTCCAAGCAACATGGTCTGCGTAAAGGGCACTGTTCCGGTGTTGTAAGCCGAACAATTGTGCACTCAATAAGGAATTGCGTGACAAACAAGCTCAGTTTCTTTCATTTGAGCGAAGGTGACCTGACACTTTTACGAAAAACAAACTTTGCGCTCTTGTTGCCCAAGTTGAGGTAGATAGCTCTTTTTCTGCCAAGATAAAAACAAGACACCAACCAAACTCTTCTTACAACGAAACAGGTTGGCACATACGTGTCTATGTTGTTCATGCATGCAAACATGAGCACCGTTCTTCGAAATATTGGCAAGCACTTGACTGTGTTTTCTCTTTCAGAAAACCATACAAGTTTGAAAACATTTCGTGTGCGATTCACCCACGAACCACCACTCGAAGGATCAGGCACAACTGATCGTTTGCTCGTCTTTTAAGCTGAAAAGAGCGCACAACCCAAATCATTTCTTTCCTTGTGTGTTGTTGAGTCTGTAATATCTTCCTTTCAGCTCCATCAGTTCGTTGTGTGTTCCCAGCTCGGCCAGTTTGCCCTTGTGTATGACGGCGATGGAGTCAGCGTTGCGCACTGTGGAGAGTCTGTGCGCAATCACGATGCTCGTTCGACCCTGTTGTGCCTTCTCCAAAGCTTCTTGCACAACCTGAAACATCAGTGCATTTCTTCTTGCAGATGATCTTATGTGAGTCCTGCTTCCCACTTTTGGGACGAAGCTTCAACTTGACGCAACAGTTGCCAGTTTGTGTTCAGATACCCTGAAAGCCAAATTCATGTCCTTGAGAAGTTTCTTGACACTCCAGCGGATGCAAAGGGGCTCACCTTCTCACTTTCTGTGTCCAGGGCTGAGGTTGCCTCGTCCAGCAGAAGGATCTTGGGGTTTCGAACGAGGGCGCGAGCAATGGCGACTCTCTGTTTCTGTCCGCCGCTCAGCTGGGCTCCCTTCTCTCCAACATTTGTCTCATATCCCTGCATGGAGCAACAAACGCCATTGTGTGTGTGTGTGTGTGGTGTGTGTGTGTGTGTTTGTGTGTGTGTGTGTGGTGGGTAGTCAAAGTGTGCTGAGGGGACAAACTTTTGTGTGCTTAGGGAACAGTACTTTTGTGTGCTGAGGGGACTGGAGGGGACAGTACTCTTGTCTCCCTTTCTTTGCAAAAGATCACAGCGGAACTCACATCGGGCAACGAGCTGATGAACTCGTGGATGTTGGCTCCGCGAGCAGCCTGGATGATCTCGTTCATCGGGACGTGGCGACTGTTGTCGCCGTACGCGATGTTGTCGGCGATGCTCGTGTCGAAGAGAACCGGCTCCTGGGACACGATGCCCATCTGCGCGCGCAGCCACGACAGGTTCATCTGAGAGATGTCGCGTCCGTCCAGCAGCTGCAAGGAAGAGGTTTCGTTGGTTCTGCCTCGTCCTCAGAGCCGCGAATGACCAAATGTCTTGTAAGTCCTTTGAATTCCACAGTTGATTCAAATACGACAACACGAACCACGATGCCCTTGAGCGGGTCGTAGAAACGCTGAATCAGCTGGATAGTGGTCGACTTGCCGCAGCCGGACGAACCCACGAGCGCGAGGGTCTGGCCGGGGTGCACGCTCAGGTCGAGGCCCTGCAGTACGGGCACCGTCGGGCGGGTCGGGTAGTTGAAGTGCATGTTGTTGAAGGTGATCGTGCCGCCCACGGTCGCCTGCACAAAGAGACAAGCGGCTGTGATCAAGATTTACATGACTGAGATTGACGTGTGATCATGCAAGGAAATCTGTCTTCTTCCTGATGTGAATACTGCGAGACCCTGCAAAATCAAAAACCCTCTTTTCAAGTAGAATGGGTAATTTCAAGCAGAACTAGTCAGCATCTTCAGAATTGGGTGGTGTACAGGTGCGGAATGCAACAAACCAACACTGACCGGTTTCTCTCCGTCATTCGAGTAGATATCGATGGGAGGTTCACGGTCGAGTAGAGCAAAGATGTGTCCGGCGGACGTCTTGGCTTTTCCGTAATCCGGGGCGAACGAGCTCGCCTGCCCCACCGCCTGTGCGCTGAATACGATCGCCGAAAACACTCTGCCAAGACACAAAAACGGCAGTTCAAATCACATGTTTCTTTGAAAATGGTACTGTGGATCTTATAGAACTGGGGAGAGGAGCAGTGCTCACTTGAACATGTCTTCGTAGTTGATTTCGCCTTCGAGCACAAGATAAGCGCCGAAGCGGAAGATCCCAGCCATGGCAAAGAAGATCAGGGACTGCGAAAATCCGAACGCAAAACCTCGCAGGAACGAACTCCTGATGTTCTGACTGAAAAAGGAAGAAAACGACTTTGCACGGATTTGTGCGTGGAAGGAGAATTGGAGATACGAGCTCGTATACCATTTGCTTATCAGATCTTTCCTCGCGGGGAAAGAGGGAACACCTTACTTGTACGGTTGCAACGTCAACTGACAATAATTGTAGTGAAACGTTTCTTCTCTGGTGAGAGACGCAACGGTTCTCATGTTTTCGATGCTTTCAACAGCAACCTGTTCAAATGAAAGTTGTCAATTTCCTGTTGGTGTTATGATCTTGGTTTGAATGGAGTGAAACGCTTGTCGTCTCATGTTTCAGACTTTAAACGAAGCTGACTGTGTACGCAGTGCTCGCGCCTGACCTTTCCTGCCGCCTGCAGCGCTTCCTTGTCTTTGTGGGAGACGCCCATGACGATGCGCATCTCGATGAAGCCGGAGACGGCCATGAGCGGCGCGACGGCGCAGATGAGCAGCGACAGTTGCCACGAGTAGATGAAGCCGATGATGAGGCCGGCGATGATGCTCGACGCCGCCTGGAACACCATGCCCAGCCGCACACCCGACGCCTGCAACACGACACTGACACCTTGGGATTCATACTTCGCTTTTTGTCACACCAAACAACCACACACTCGCTTGATGCATGTTTTTCTGCACTTTGCGATGGCTAACTCCTGTAGCAGGACACGACCTTGGCCAAGGCAGGACCAAAAATCTTGAAGCAAATCAAAAGAGTCGCTCGAGAAAACTGACGACAAGCCTCTGGACCGTCTGTTTCTGTACATCAACGCTCAATCCTCCGGGAGGCAGGTTGTGTACCAGCGGCACAGGACAGCAGAATCCACTTTACGTGACAGTCGAACAATCCTCAAGATGTAATCTGCAGTGATGCCTCACAGCTGGTGGCTCAAAAGGAAGGTTGCATGTCGTTCTCCTTGTCACACCAAAACAAATGGTGAGAGCTGAAGGTGCTCACCCCTTGCACAGCGGAAGCCTCGGTTGAAAGTCGCGTACACAGAGCACCAGTGTTGTTTTTCTGCTCGTCGAAGTAAGCGATGTCCTGTCGCATCAAGGCTCTGAACGACAGTTGCCTCAGTCTCATTGTCAAGTTTTCTCCCGACATGGCAAACGAAATGTTCTGAAAGTACAAAGTGAGGCAATTTTGAACGGACAGAAAACACGAGTACGAGACGATTGTTTGTATCTCGTGCACTGGCCGCATGTTGCACCCACCTGGAAAAATGTGGCGATGCCAGACCCAATGGCGAGCACGAGAAACATCAGAGAGTAAAAATTTGCTTCTTCTTCTTGTTTCTCAAGATCCAAAATTGAGAACACCTGCAAATGTCGAACAAACGTACACAAGTTGATGACACTCCATTCGAATCAGGTGTGAAAATTGGGCTCTCGCTTTTCGCGAACATACCCCGAGCATTTCGGAGAAGAGGATGGCCATGAGGGGCTGGACGGAGCCGACGGCCATGGCGCCCACGCAGCCGAGCAGGATCAAGTACCACTCGGGGCCGTTCATGCGCATCACCCGCTTCATGTCGGCGTCCATCTCCTTCTCTTCTTCCTGCAGACACCGAATGTGAAATGTTTTCTATTCGATACGTTTTTGCCAGGAATTTGGCATCACCAAGATCCCGACAATGCTTTGGCGGCGTCACCTCTATCTGACTGGCTCCTGATATCGTCCTCTGCAAGGACTGCATCCGACTGAGCTTGCGCCCGCTGCCCTCCCTGCTGCCGCGGCTGATCACACTCGTCATTCTCTGGGCAAGTTTGGCTGCAAAGGGATGGGAAACAAGTGCAATCAGAGCGGTAGTCAAACTGTGTCTGGTTGTAGGTATTGTTCTCATGTTGTCTTTCAAGCCACAAATCCTGGAGCAGAAATCTGATTTGCATCTACCTTTTTCGTTTTCCACTTCACCCTCGTCATCACTCTCCTCCTCCATCGTGGACTAAAAAGGAAAAGACGCCGGTTTTTTTCAGTTTTTTCCAGCTTGCGCGCAAACAAATGATTGCAGTCTGTTGTCAGGCAACAGTCAAAACTATCGCTCAAAGCATTTTACTTGATTAGTGACGAGAGTGTGGTAGATCCCTCCGTGTTTCATGAGTTTGTCGTGAGTTCCCATCTCCGCCACGACACCGTTGTCGAATCCGACGATCAGATTCGCCGTGCGTATAGTGGACAACCTGTGAGCCACAACCAGCGTCGTCCGCCCCTTTCTGGCCTGGAAACAGTGGATCCGAGTTTTGTGTGGGTGAACGGATGCTTCTTGGACACAAGACCCATCCCGTTAGCATTGGCTCGATTCTGTTTGAGTAGGTTTTCAAAGAGATAAAGTTTACGTTGTCAAGAGCAGACTGCACGATGGATTCGCTCTCTGTGTCCAGCGCTGAGGTGGCTTCGTCCAGCAACAGAATCTTCGGGTTCCTGACCAGTGCTCTTGCAATCGCGATTCTCTGTTTTTGTCCACCGCTCAGTTGTGCTCCCCTCTCTCCCACCAAAGTGTCATATTTCTACAAAAAAGACAACATCCCCATTGCAGATTCGTTGCCGCGCGTGGCTTCTTTCACACAACCATGGAGAAGCAGCGAATCTACCTTTGGAAGCCTCATGATGAAGTCGTGCGCGTTGGCGTTGCGGCAGGCGTCCTCGATCTCGTCCTGCGTGACGCCGTCGTGCCCGTAGCGGATGTTCTCGGCGATGGTCGTGGCGAAGAGCACGGGTTCCTGACTCACCACGCCGATGTTTCTGCGCAGCCACTTGACGTTCACTTCGCGTATGTCCACCCCGTCGATCAAAACCTGGGCACGAGATAAATTCAATGATGATCCCAAGGAACAACATTCCCTACTTGTGGTTCTGTTTTTGCTTCTTGAAGAAAGCTGCAGTTGTGGAATGGCGGTACAGATGGGTTTGTGTATGCGTCACTCACAGCTCCTTCCTCTGGGTCGTAGAATCGTTGCAGAAGTTGAATTGTGGTCGATTTCCCACATCCAGATGCACCGACCAGAGCCACTGTGTTTCCCACGTTCACAGTCAGGTTCAGACCGTTCAAAATCTGAAGGCAATTGACGGCATAAAAATCTGTTCCCTGCCGTCCAAAAGAACAAACAAGAGCAACCGAAAAAGGCCAAGAAGAGAAATAAAACCTGCACATCTGGTCTGGAAGGGTATCTGAAGTGCACGTCCCTGAATTCCACGTTTCCCACAACTTTCTCTGGTTTCTGACCAGTCTCCAAACTGCTGTCAATGCTCGGCACCTTGGTTCAGAATAAAGAGTTTCTCACTCATCAATTCAACGCGAAACCAATGGGGGACATTTTGAAGTGAACCATACAGTTCAGAACAACACAGAAAAAATGGCCGTTTGATTCAAAGATGAGCTGTGTTTTTCAGACAAAGGCTATCACCTGGTCGATCAGGTTGTAGACGACGTGGGCGGCGCCTCTCGCGACGGCGAACACCTGGAGACTGGGCGCCGCCATGCCGATCGAGAAGGCACCGATGAAGATGGCAAAGAAGACGGTGATGATGTTGCCGCCATCGTAGTTGTCGGGCTGTTCGCGCACGAGTTTGGCGCCGTACCAGAATGCGAGGGAGAATGCGCAGAACTGTAGGAAGAAGACGAAGCCGAGGCTGCAGCCGACGAACAGACCCTTGGCTCGCCCGTTGTCGCGCGCCTCGGTCAGGTTCGTGTTGTACCTGAAAATGACAAATTTTACAGATTTAAGAGCTCGTCCAGCAGACCTGATGATTTTGACGACGTGGCTTTTAGAAACACGTGTTATATATATTTACCATGACCACCCCCTAAGTACTGCCACAGCCACAGCAACAGCCACAACCAATCATATCATTCCCTAGATGGAGCCACTATCCTAAGCTGGGCACA
>JAAUXT010074187.1_pt1 | contig 43549 bp, 48 predicted proteins | sample 7278171 | NCBI WGS metagenome assembly JAAUXT01 (sample SAMN14350112, study PRJNA611818) | marine sediment metagenome | isolation source: surface marine sediment (1.8m) | place: French Polynesia: Moorea | collected 2018-08
AGAGCAAGCCAAATCAGAGCAAGCCAAATCAGAGCAAGCCAAATCAGAGCAAGCCAAATCAGAGCAAGTGAAATTTCCTCAAATCACCACGAGCTCCATGGAGCTATTTTTTTGAGACTCAATTGTGGGACAAAGGGCACGGTACAGCAGTCAGTGCACATGGTCACCTTGCACTGGCTGGATCCCAAATACCTTGCCCACCCTGGCAGACAGCACAGGGATCTGACCTGTGTGAGTGTGTATGTGTGTGTGTGTGGGGGGGGCATCATCAGTGTCCGTCCTGGTACATAGGTCTCTCCCGGCGGTTCCGGTGAGTGCACAGTCGGTTCAGAGTAACCGGACCAAAAACACCAATCTGCACACACATAGAGACAGCACTCCAAATTGTGAAAACACAGCAAATTCTTCTTTGAAAGGCGAAAAGAAGAAGTCCAAATCTCTTTACGATCTCCACGGAAACTTTTTGCACAACAAATGTAAATTTTTTGTTGCTTTCACACTCCAAAATGAACTGTCCTCAACAAATTCAAGAAAATTCACCAAATGTGAACTTCAGCTTGTACGCGCGAACACGCACTTCTCTGCACTTCTCTGTGTTTCAGTTGGGCCCCGCGATTGCATTGCACTGCTGGAACACACTTCCAGTGTGACCAACAGCTCGCACCTGGTGGCTTCAAACCACTCTCGACGCCCAAAGTTGTTTGCTGCTCCACAACACACACACACACACACACACACACACACACACACACACACACACCGGACGAAAATACTCCGAAAACACTGACGCCAGGGGAAAAGTTGGCATCACTGTTGTTAGTTGTGCGTGTGTTGTCAACTGTCGTTGACTCGTTCTGTCTTTCCTGACGATGCGTTTTAGTGACAACCAGACGACAGGTAGATCTCCAGCTTGAATATTGAACATTCAGGAAAAATCGATTGGTTGTTGCTGTGCGTTCTCTTTCTTGAAGTCAAACAACGCAGGTTTACGGATTTTAACCTGGCTATTCGAAAACACGAGAGCACTGCCAGAAACAAATCTGGGATCACCCGTGGATTTGGATGAACATTCTGCAGGGAGTCAACTTGGGCACATGTTCGCCTGACAAAGCAACAGTTTCATTGTCTCACCTGGATGTTGTTGTACTTCGCACGTTTGGCTCTCTGCTCGGTATTGTTCAATCTGGTGTCAGTGGAAAGCCGTTAGTTTTGAACTTTACCTGGTTAAGTTCATTTTTGTTGCCACGACGGACTCCGGAAGTTTGTTTTGTTGATTTCTTGAGAAACAGAACGAAATTTGTAATGGTTTTATGAGGTGTTTCAAACACAAAACCATCACAAGTACAGGACTCTTCTATAGTATACGCGTCGATCAGTTCACAGTACAATTTTGTTTTCAGATGCTCGATGATTCATGTGCATGCAGGACAACGACATGCGTCTGTCTTGGTGGCTTGGCCGCTTCCGGAGAGTTGCACCACTTGTCTTTGTTGTAATTCTCATTCTTCTGTATTACAAGGTAGGAGACACAAAGCAGACAACACGCCAACACCAGTGTTGCCTGCTTTATTCCCCTCAGGTGGCCGAGAATGTGGCCAGGTTTTTGTAAAATATTTCAAACACTACCCTCCTGAAATGCAATTTCTGACTGGTTTCAGTGGCCAGGTGATCAAGGGGGCGGGACTGAGCACTGGCAAAAATATTTTGGTTTTGGTTTCCTTTCGCCCCCTCCCTGCCACAAAGATCTGCTGGTTTGTTCAATGAAAATATATATATTTGACGACGATTTTAAGAAACACTACTCTCGTCCAGTCCTTTCCCGCACACTCACACTGTTATCACAATAATTTGCTTGTGTTGGCAGTAGATCTAGTGATGAGCATTCTTGCTGAGCATCGTCAGATGGGGACAGGAAGCTTGTGATCTCACTTGCAGTCGTGCCATGTGACAGAAGCGCGGTCAATGTTAAACAGCAAGTGATAGATGAATTCTTTGTGTTCATTCGTGTCTCCAGCTTGGCTTTTCGTCGAAACCAGCGGGACGAGTTGTGCGACTTCCCGTGACAGACCCGCCGCTGCCGCCCCCGGTGCTCCTAACGGAGCGACCGGTCAACAAGTGGTCCAAGTGGGTCGTGATCCGGTCACGCCAAGATGTCTGCAACACAGTGTCGCTCAACTTTCCCGGTTGGGTCGTTCTTATCGTTGGCACTTCCACACAGAAGACAAGCAGGTGGGAAACCAAGAAAAAAAAAATCCACGCTTTCCCTTTTGGATTCTGAGCAGACTTCCAAGTTTCTTGGTATTAGCTGCAGCTGGGACAGAACGTAACTCTTTCACAAGTTAGAAGGTTGCTGCAAAAGTCCCCATTGGATCTGTCAACCCTCAAAAGGATCAAATTTTGAATTTTTCTTCTGGTGAGGGAAGTGAGTGACGGTTTCATTGTTCAGCTTATGAAGGTTCGAACGGAAGATTTTGAGCCCCATCCCCAGGGTGAAACTTCGCATTCTATCCACAAAATATTTCATGTGTAGAAGGTTTGGTTTGCTGTGGAATAAATTAGGTTTGGGTCCAATTTTGTGGGTGCTTCTGGTGAAATTGCCTGCCCCTCTCTTGGTGGTAAATATCTGAACTTGAAAATGTTTTCACAGCTGTGAGCTTCAAAACTTTTCAACAAAAAATTCCCGTGTTCCGGCGGCCATCATTGAAAAATTTTGTGGCTAACGTTGTGGGGCTGTCATTTTTTCTGAGCTTTACGCTCTCTGGCTCCCAATGACTGAACTGTCGGCTGTTCAGCGCGATTGGGGTCTTGTTCTTACAGCTTTGAATACTGCGTCTACAAAACTGAAGAGGACCTGTTTGTTTGGAGAAACAATCACATCTCGGAACCAATCGACTCTCTACACGTCAACGTGTTGGCAAATCTGTATGCGATCAAGGTAACATGAAGTTGTTGGTGTGCGACTGCGAGACACAATTGCGGTTCACCTTTTTTCCTTTTTCGCTTTCAAACGGGATTGAAAACTGTCCAGAGCAGAAAACTGAGAGTGAACTTCGTTGCAGAATGGTGCAGAGTACATCTACCTGCCAGGCAGCAGAGATCATTGGACAGAGACTGATTTGGAAAGACCGAAGCTGTTTGCGGAAGAAAATCACTCCGGACTCCTGTTCAGATCAGGGAAACTGTTCGACACTGAAGATCATTTCGGTTGTCGGAGAAGGCACCCAGACGCTCACAAGAGACACGGGGCCTTCTACAGTTTGTGTTTCCACAGAACTCCGGGTATTCAAGTTCAGACAAACGTGCGTGTGAGTGCAGACCGCACACCTGGAGGCGAGAGTCGGTTCCCTGTCCCGAACTGTGACCCTCGAGCACCCCCTGTCTCCCTCCCAGCTGGCGCTCTGGTGGAGTTTGAGCCCCACAAGGTGTTGTACATCAGAGACGCTTTTTGGGCGCTCCCTTTTCTTTACGAGGAGGGTGAACTTCCTTTGTACAAAACGTTGGTGTGGGGGCTGTTGACTCAGAGAATACTGTGGCTCTCCGGCAACAGGTTGATGATACATTCCGTCAATTCAACTCAAGAAGGAAAGTTGTCCATTCCAGACATAGAGCGTGTGAAGTTGACATTGGAAGAGTGGAAATGTGGGAACTCTCAGTTGGTGATGTGCATCATGCAGCTTGTGAAAGTTCTGGTGGAAAAACATGTTGTTGACGGGAGCGTTGGCCCTATTCTGCACGAATGGCTTCGAGCACTGAATCAAGTCGGCTACGAGATGCCCCAATTGTCGTCCACCAACGAAACATGCGTCTCCGAGGATGTGATCTTCCGACCGGTGGATTATTCACAACTCGTTCACAGAAAGCCTCGATCTGGGAAACCGTTGATTCCAGTGAAAAATGTTCAGGATCTCTATCGCACATATCAGGATACGTGTTCGCAGTCCAAGCAGAACAAGTTTGATGTGAAGATCAACTTCACTCACCCCTGGGTTCAGTTTGAAAATGTGTTGCTTGTTGTGACGTTCAACAATCCACACTACGAGAGCATTCCGTTCATAGAAACTTTGTACAGAGCTTTCTTTCCGTACATGATGCATTGCGGGCCAGGATTACCAAACTTCACATCAGCAAAGATGGACAAACTGAAGAACTTTGACTTCACCTTTTACTCATACGGAAGGACAAAAGATGGCCACGTGAGTGGTGCTTTCAACTACGAGTGCGTCACGAGTGCCATCAACATGCATTTCCCGGTCGAAGGGTACCTGGTCATTTCCGACGATCTTCTCGTGTCCGTCTACAAAACATTCGATTTGCGACGCTTTCTCAGTTGGTACGTGCCCAGCAAAGAAGTGAAGACTGCTGACATCACCAAGTTGAAAGAATGTAGACTCGGCATGTGCGACTTCTACCCGCACTGGTACTGGTGGGAAGCTTACCAAACGGAGGTGCTGAAGCTGTTGAGTAGAATGGAGAGAGAACAGTACAGCTCTTCTGTGGTGAACCGCTGCTACAGACAACTGATGGTGCTCAACGGCGGTCAACACCGAGTGAACGGAGCTTACTCGGACATTTACTACATTCCAGACAGAATCGCTTCGGAGTTCTCCATCTTGACTTCATTGTTTCTCGAAGAAGATATATTTCTTGAAATCGCCATTCCGAGTATTTTGCGGTGTCTTGAGAACACAGACGACATGGAGGTTTTGCGAGGCATTGCCAGTTGGGAGGTGGAACGAGACTTCGCCTGGGTGAGCTTCACCAAACAGAAGTTCCTTGGCAAGTCGTACCTCCACCCGACCAAATGGAGTTACTTGGCAAGGGGAGTTCCAAAATTCAAGGATCTGTACTGTGATAAAATTCTGCCGTACGTGCACGACAGAAATGGCAGATTAGTGGGTTAGACGCTGTCATTAAAGTTTTTGTCGCTCCTGCACACATCGAACTTGTCGACCTGCTGTCTGATAAAGTAAAATATACAGTTTGCACGTGTTGTTCCAAAACGAACAACATTTGATCAACCAAACGAACATGTTTTTACAATACAAAATGTGTTTTTTATTCATTAAATAATCGTCTTTGATACAGAAATATCTGTACGCTGATACATCAACTCGGTTCTTGGGCCTAGTTTGCTGCCAGTAAAAGTGGACTGTTCTGTGAGGCGCATTTTCCTGCCCAAATTCTTGCAATACCCCTCACACCTTGCCCCCGTGACGTTTTTTGGTCTGAAAGAGACATTTCTGGAACTTTCTTCTTTCAATAAAAATTTTACATTGTGCATCAAAATCATGTACAAGATATTCACAACATACTTTCGTAGAAGGCATAAAATACACCACTTCTTATGTACAGAGATTCTGGGAACAGGTTGATAAATAACACGGACACGACGATTGCGATTTCGTGCGGATTGAACATCTGTCTGCACGCACAGGAGTCTAATATTTGAAAGGAAGGTTCACGAACGAACACAGAAAAGCGTCAATGCAGACGCCAATGCAATTTTCTCGTTATAGCATTTGGTGTGAAGTTCTTTGCAAACTTGATTGGCACACAGTGTTGCATTTGTCCCGTTTTCTGCCATTCCTCAAACAACCACTCAATTTGTACGTGAGAAAACACAACCCACGTCTACAGGTGTGAGGAAAATTCAAGAAGGTATCTTGCACTGTTCCGATTTCCACAATTCATCTACGGGTAGTTTCCTCAGACAGTGGAGAGTTGGCAAAAGACACAGGACTACGAACAGGAAGGGAAACTTCCCTGGGGGACACCAAAAACATTTCACTGTACGCCAGGTTCTATCAGTTATGTACACACAACAGAAGGTGTCATAATGCTTTTTTTCACGCTACAATCATCACTAGAGGTTCGGCTTGCATTCTCATTTGCCACGTGATCTGTTGAGCAGTTTTGAACGAAAGTATATTTCGCGAGCGTCAAGGCAAAGGCTACACAAAATTTCAACTTGACTCTGAAGCACATCTTCAGCGCATAAACACCACAACTGTTGGTTTCGTGTTTTTGTCCGTTAACTGGCTTTCTTGGTTCTTCTTTTTTTGTTTTGGTAAAAATAACACGAACTCTGTGGTTCTGTTGCACGTTTCACTCAACTTGACAGACGCAGCACTGAAATGTCCCTGGAGAAATGCCCACGTATTGTTCTGAACGTCAACACACAGAGGCGACTGGGTCTGAGGGTTAGACCAGTCGGGAAACCTCGATAAGATGCCGTCTGTTCGATCTGGGTGACTATCGGTACGCCGAGGAAAGTTGTGTCCGAAGTATAATCGCACGGAAGTTTGGAAACAACACGACGAAGTTTTGTGTCTGGCGCGGGGCGCAGAAATCTCAACCAGTTGCCTCGAACAACTACGTAAAGACGACTCAACACGTAGCAGTGAGCATGTTTGGGCAGCAGAATGTTCCTTCTTGAGTCAAGGCTCGTCTTCTCTGAGATGTGACAAGAAAGTGCGTTCACATTTCATGGTTCCGCAAGGTTCACGCCGCGTAGCTGCAGCAAGCTTGTCAACACAAGAAATAGCACCACTGTTGAAAATTAAAACGCGTCACAAGTAAATACAAACAAAACGGACCCAACACAGAAGCCTGGTGATCCACAACCTCACGACCACGATTTCCTCTGTGACTGTCTTCGTGCACAACTCGAGACTGCAATGCTGCTGGTCCAGTGGTGAATTTGCTCCCAACAACGGACTGTGATGTTCAATGACACTTTGAAGGCCACCGCCTCTCAGTTCCTCATTGTCCACCAGTTAGGTGGTCATAACGAGTGCACAATCACAATGCCGCCTCTGTCGAGTATTGTCACCAGTCCAAGCTGTAGCAAATGGCTTCTTTTCGCTAACACTCAAATTCCTGCTGTGTGATTGCATTCAAGTCCTTCATGAGACCTTCTAGATTGGCCATTTCTGCTGATAACTCTTCTGCACTGTACGATTTCTGAAAACACAAGAAGACAGATCGTCAACGACATTGTATGCCACGACGACCAGAATTTTAGTGATTGCTGCAGTCATTTTTGTCTGCAGTCCTTACACTGAGCAAAATACACCAAGAATTCTCGATTTCCAGGACGGGAGTGACAAATGCTTCGGTGCCAAGCTTCGGAATTGGACTCGATGAGAACAACAAACATCCCCACGAAGTCGCAACCGCAGGCAAGAGTTCCTCAGTGCAGGACACTCACGGGCAGCTCGGCGTCCGGCGGCCCCGTGTTGCCGCCGAGCGTCACATCGGGCGCCTTCGGCGTGACGACGGGCAGCGGCGAGCGCGGCTTGAGCGGCGTCGTCGCCGGTGGGTTGGGCTTCTTGTACGGACTCGTCGTACTGCCTACTGGCGGCTGCTGAGGTTTCACTACAACACAGCAACATTCGTGTCAAAACTGAAATCAAAACGGTGCCTGGAATCCTGCGATTTTCTGTCAATGGCTGCTTGCAGAAGAATATGTTCCAATGGAACCATTGTCACTGAGTTACAAAATTTGGTTGTGTGTTCGGCAAATAGACGTCTATTGACAGTACCGAGACGACAAACATTTTTTGAAAATTCTCAAGTCTGATCTGGTCATTTTGCTGAGTTGACAAGAAGGCCGCGCCAAGAAAGCCAGCGGTTCCACCACGCCAACTTGGACGAGAAACTGATTTGACCCGGGTGACTTCACACTTTTGGCCCTGGTGACGGGTGAAGACTATCTTTGGCCCATGATCACTTACACCGCCCGCCCCCAGCAAGAAGCACCAGCTAAGTCACCCTTTTTGGAAAATGATCATCAAATTCTGAGCAAAACATGTTTGGGGTGACCAACCCCCTGGTGAGTCACCCAAGTGCACAGACAAACATTGCCGTTGGCGATTGCACTAAGCCCGCGGTTCGCTAAAAACCACGGGCTCAAAAGCCAAACAACTGCTGCACATGCTCAAATGTTCGACTTCTACACTTTGGGGAAAGGTTTCCCAGCAAACGATGCTCCATGCAACAAACACAAATGCCAACACAACGCAGTTTCATCCCAACAGGCCAGTTCTGTCAAACATCAAAACCATCTTCGAACGGTCACAGTCAAACAATACGGCACGTCGGAAGAAAGAGACTGCACACAACAGAACCATTGAATACACATATTCTTGGCGTTGCACATCACATGAAGGGAAGAAAAGGGAGAAAGAATCAATGTTTGTTCACTTGAACAGAAGTCTGATCTGTTCATAAACGAAGCAACCTTCATGCGATCAGCGCCACACGAAGAGGCCACAACACTTCACTTTCCACAGAAAGAAACGCAACTAAAAAGACGAGAACAAATAATTATTCAAAAAGAGAACATGGCGAAATAACATCGGCGATGCAAAGAGGCACAGGGCGGGAAAGAACTGCAGCACTGCCAAAACATTCAAAACACGGGTTATTTGAAGCAACCAAAACAAATGTCACAAAAGCTGGTGCGGGATTGGCTGACCATTGCAACCCAGTTGACCAATACCAGTACCTAAATACTCAAGACAAAAAATGAGTATCGGGCGCACTTGCGGGTGGGGGAGGACCAGGAACTGAGAAGCTTTTCAGCGGGTGTGGAGAGCGATGCGGCAGGCTCTTGTTGCCGTCCAGCTGGTGCGGCGCGGGTCCCGGAGGCAGCACAGGCACGGCGCCCGTGGAGGGCGGTCCCCCGCCCACGCCCATTCCCGGCGCTCCGGCGGGCGGGGACAGCGGAGACGCCGACCCGACAGACGAGTGATGCAGCTGCTCGTATGGAATGGGTGCATGCTGATTGTGCATCGACGGCGACTCCAACGGCGACTGAGGTGCTGCAACAAGAAACGTGACACCCGCGTCCCAACAACCTGTTCAACTGTGTTCAACTGGCGGTGCTTCCCTTCACCTAGTCTGCCTCATTTTCAGGGTTCCCACTTCAGCACGACCACTTCGACAGCAAGTACTTTTGGATTTTCGTTTGTGGTGTATTCACACTTGTACACATTTTCTTTTTCAGGATTTCCCTGGGTGGGACTCATTTTTCAAGGGCAGCGGGCAGTGGGAACCCTGTCATCAAGACAGACAGACAGTGCCTTTTGGAATATGCAGACTAACGGCAACTTGCGTTTTCTTGAAAAGCACGCGGAACTGAAAAGCAAGAACAGCTTCGGTCCTTCCCAACACCTGCAACTTCGACGCATCCTGCTCCTGTGAAAATAAAACTGTCTCAGCTGTTCCGGGCTTTGAGTGAGGATGTTTCCTTTGCTCATTCCATTCCAGTCTGCTCAAATGTTATCAAACAAGAATGGTTTGACGCGATTGCAGGCACTTCAACTTGTGGTGGAACGAGCAAGAAAACGCCCCCAGGATGAGTTAGTCACACCAAATGACTGAAACCGCAGCTACATTCCTACAATCAAAATCTACTTCTCTTGGAGAACTTTCAAACTAACCACTCAAGCATGCGATTAGTATTTCCTCGGACCTGTCAGCCGATCTCTGCTGTGTTAACCTCGGTATCCAAAATCTCTGCTTCAGAAACTGTTGGGAGACGTACGAAAGTTCTCCAAGGGAACTGACTCTACAGAGGGGATCCCGGGGTTGGACGGAGTCTACCAGAAGCAGCACACATGTCACCAGGATTGCACACCTGTAATTCTGCCGCCTGCTCCTCCCGAGTGTCGCCGGTGCTTGTCCGATTTGGGCCGCCGTCTTTCCAATGTGGACACGCTATAAAAACTGTTTTCATGATCTACAATCACAGACAACATCAACCACATCAAACAGCAACGAAGTTGGAATTGCAGCAAAGGGGCATTTAGATTTGCATTGTTGGAAGAAGCTGCAGAGAAAGTCTGAAAGAGTAAGAAGTCAGTGTTTGAAAACGGAGTTGAGCGGATGAAAATCGCAGCTCGAGACAAGAAGGTCAAGAGGCAGTGAAAGTGCACGCGATTTACAAAGGAGAAAACGTGTGTACGTTTGGTAAATTTCAGGTCAGCTGAACTAAATTTCAAAATGTGAACCAGGGACCACAAGCTGGGAAAACACAGCGCACTCAAACAAGGAACGAAAGAGCCCACGGAACAGATGCATACGAGTACACGTCATACACCGACTGACGTACACCTTAGCAAGATACCCCACACCTGCAGAGAGCAGAACTTGGCAGTAAAAGCAAGCGTAGCTTGATCAAAAGAAGGACTCACCTGAGCTGGGTTGTGAGAGCTCCCCTACATTCATGTTCACCCGCGGTGTGCTCGAATACGGGTGAGGTGGTATGTTGTTGGTATACTGTGTGCGAGGATGCAAAGGCCTCGGTAACACGTCGTTTGCTAAATGCCCGTTGGGAATAGCTGTCGCTATTGCTGGAAAAAAGAAGACAAAGCCACATGAAAAAATCTGGTTTTGCTTCCTCCCGGACACTCATCACGTTTCCTCACCGCCTGGTGTGTCAAAAGAGTTCCACCAATGATCCCGGGCATCCGACAAACGAGGATTTTGGGCTTCCCCAGATGACAAACGGAAATGGCATCTTTATCAAACAGTCCACACTCACCCACCGATCAGTGAGCAGCAACGCTTCTCAGATTCTTCGATCAAACTCTCGGGAGAGTGCACACATAACAGCACCCATGTCGCTATTTAGTAGGAAGGAAAGCGCACTCACGTTCCCTGGGAGGCGGCGGCTGATCCACAGGGATCATGATGGGTTTGGCGCGCGTCGGCCGCCGGTATCTCTCCTCCTCCGCGTTTTCACCTAAAACCACATTCAATTTCCCTGTGCGCCTCTGTTTCATATCAACACAAGCTCCACAACAAATAGAATTGTCAAAAGCGAGAGGAAAATCCAGATTCTTTCATCTCAGTGAGCTGACTTCTCAGTGAGCTGACTGAACGTGCACCGCCTTACTGAGCGGAGATCCAACTTATTGTTTTCAATCGAATGAAATGCGTTCGTTCACTTTCTTCGCAACTGCACACGGAAAAGCGCAACACACGAGTGAAACCAACATTCGGTAGTGAAAGTTTAGTACAAATTCAAAGTGCTGGTGAACTGAACAGTTACAATCTGAGGTGGATCCTTGGACTGGTTCAGCACAAAGCCGGAAACTTCAAGAAAGGAAAGCCCAAATCGTGCACAAAAATGCAAACTGAACCAGCGAATGCTCTTTTTTTTTGCGGGCAGCCCCTTTCCTTCCACTGGATCCACCTCTGGATGAGAATGAGAACACACTTACTATTGAAGGAGCTACGTCGGCGGTCGAGCGTGTTCGTACCTGCGTGGTTCTCGTCAACGCTCTTCTGCGAGCCGTGGTGCGGGATGGAGGTCATTCCGCTCACACTCCCGTTACCTCCACCTTTCAGACTCTTCATTTCCATGTCGTGAATCCACAAGTCGGGAGGCTTCAGGCTGTCCTTGGGCCCGGCTTTCAGACCCTTGTTGGCTGGCTGGTAACCCCTGTAAAGAAACAGAAAGTGAGTGATCCATCAAGAAACCGGTGAACTTGCATCTTTGTGCCTCTGCTTGGATCCAAACAGTACTGCAGAAAATTTCTCTGGAAACGCGCGACTGTTTGAAGCAGGCAAAACAAGACCGACAGTAACAGACCAGTCGGCATGATCCCGGCTTCGCGCACTCACTTCCGTTTCTTGTTTTCGCTGGCGCGGCGCTTGCAGACGATGACGACGACGACGAGGATGGCGAGCAGCGTGACGCCGCCCACCACGGCGATCACGACCCACAGCACGTACGGCGGCAGTCCGTTCTGCTGCTGCTGCTGCTGTCGGCCCCCGTTCGACTTCGGGTCTGCAGCGGAAGGCGAAATGCACAATACCACAGAACACGAAGGACATCACTCCTTCTTCTTCGTGGAAAGGATCTTCTTCACTTACTTGTGTTGTAGTAAATATTCCTTCCGTGATCGTTGGGCATTTCCACGCGACCACCACCAGTTCCGTCAGCTGCAAGGCCAGACGGAGACACTTTGTCACGAGCCTCGCCAAATGCAACATCTTTACCTCAAAGCAAAGCGAATTGACAAGAATATGAAAGAGCCTGAAACTGACCTTTGGGAGTCCTGAAGATGACGGTGGGAGACATGGGCCCGTATCCCTTGCTGTTCCTCGCCTGCACCTTGAAGTAGTAGGTCGTCTCCGGGGTGAGTTTCTTGATGGTCGTCGTCAGTTTCTCGCCCATCACGCCCTCCACCGCCCAGTCGCGGTCATTCTGAGTAGCGTCCGTCGTGTAGAAGACCAAGTAGCCTGCAGAAACAAGGCCGTTTACATTCCAGTCAAGGGAAAGGACTGCTGCGATTTGATGTCTTGCTTGTGGATGCTGATTGAACAAAAGCATTGGGTCCTCCAATAAGTTGCAAAAAACTATTCAACGCAAACACTTGGCAGCAACAATCCAGGAAAGGAAACAAGTAGTGAACAACTGAGATCTTCTCCCAAATGTGATTGATCCAATGAATCAAAACAGTGTGGGCATGCTGGGCAAACAGAGAAGCCTCGACAAACTCGGTCAAAGAAGCACAAAACAAGGCATCTGACAAGGTCACTGTTTCTCAATCCAACAGAAGAGAGAGCTTCTCTTCTGGCTCTCGTGCCAGCCTCAACAGTGAGCCAGGTTAGCGGGCAGCTTTTCTCAACCAACAGTCAAATGACCGCACTCCCTTGATTCAAAGAGCGAGGTCACCGGTCACGTAACAAGAAAAGGTCTAGAAAACAGCTAACACGAAAGACTCATGCATCCACGTGTTGTTTTGGTTTGATAGTGATTGCTACGTCACAAATTTGCAAAGTACAGCTGCAATTGAAAACAGTGCAATGTTGTAGTTGTTCATCTTTCAACATACCAGAGGTTTTTGAGTTGGACACGGAAACCACCGACTGTACAGACAATACACACACGTAACACGCCAACATGTACGAGTACCACGAATTGAAAAACGTTTTCGCGCAAAGTGGATGCTGTGAAAAAATAAACTAATTCGGGAACATCAGATGCGCAAACCTCTACGTACTGACAAAAGGGTGACTTTCCCTTGATCATTGGGTGCATGCAAACTTTTGGAGAATTTCGCCCAAGGCCCAAGGCGCCTTTTCAATCTTTGGACTTTCCAAAAGAGTACCGGCAGATCTTTTTCAACACCCAATGGCACGCACTGATCCCCCTCACCTACAACCGTCTCTAAGTTCCAACGCCAAACAATTGAGTTGATGAAAGGAAGTTATGTACAACTTGGAGCACAAAATGAGAAATAAGCTTTGATGTTGTGGTCACGGTGAGTAATGTTCATACCTGTTACATCATCTGTCGAACACGTAAATGTTGATTGAAAACAGCAGCGTGGAATGGAGAGAAACAGGAAACCAATGGCATTAAAAACAAACACGCGACGGCTTGTTTGGGGCATACAAGAAATCATAGGAACAAAAAGCACCAAAGAGGTGAACACAAAGAGAAATGCGCTCAAAAGTGTGCACGGGAGAATCAAAAAGTGGACAAAGCGTCTGTCAATGTGAAACAAAACTCAAGGGTTGTGCAATCGATAGTACGAAAGTCTATCTACGAGCACATCAAAACTTCTGAGAATTTTCCAAAAAGCTCAATATATCAAGAGGTGGTTCAAAACAAAAGCAGATGTCTATGTACAAACGAAAGTCTCGTGACAGGTGCAGGTGTGAAAACCGTCACAACAAGAGTAAGTATTTTGTTGTTATTTTTTCTCAAGAAAAGTACGAGATACAGCAACATTGAAGAACTTGACTTCTCCAAGAATCCATGAAATCAAAGAAGAGTGATGATGAGTTCAAAATCCCTGCACCTTCCACACAATTCACAGCGCTCCCAGTTCCTATGATTCCACAAGTCTCAACAAAGACCGAAAGTCAAAACACGGGAACTTGGCAGCACACGGAGACCAGCACTTAGAGACTAGAACTCTATCACCTTCTTCACAACTGTCTCTTTGAAACGACTCATTGTGTGCACAAAGCAAGCAACTGTGCCTGAGTGCAGTTGGTGAAAGTGATAGGCGACGAGAAAGACAAACACATCGAATGATTTGTGGTTTCCTCACGTGAAATAGCAACTTATTTTCAAAGTAACACCAGCGCTCAACTGCTACTTCTCACTGCGTTGTGCTGCTGTAAGCTGTAGGCAGGGCACACGGACAGTGTGCGGCGTTACCTGTGACTTGGCCGTTCGCTTGTCGCGGCGGCTGCCAGCTGAGCACGACCCACTTCGGCTCCCCCGGCTTCGCCACCGGTGTCAGGTCCCTTGGAGCAGTGTTCGGCGCTGAAAAGCGGAAAAAGAACCGCTCCAGCTGCTTTCGAACCAAGACAGCGCGCACGAACTGGAAGACATGTCAGCTGACGCCGGACCATGAGAGACTGATCGTCGACATTTCGTTCATGGTGTTTTATGTTTTGTTCAAGTGAGCAAACGATGCGCGAGAGATAGGAAACAAACTCACCAGCTTCGAAGGTTCTGTTGAGCACGCTCAGACTCCAGGTGCTCTGGCGCCGCCCCTTGAAGACTTTCACAGAGAACTCGTACTCAGTGTTTGGGCGCAGGTCGTCGATGTGCACGTTCAAGTCGGTCGCGTTGACGAACTTGACGCGGCGCGAACCGGCTGCGTTGTACTTGACGGTGTAGAAGCGGTTGTCGGTGATGCGCTGGTTGCGGCCGAGCGTCGTGTCCGACCACGTGACGACGATGGACGCCGACGTGAGCACGATCGCCTTGAGCCCGACCGGCGGGATCATCGGCGTCACAGGCTCTTCCGCTGCAGCGCAACGCAAAGGTCAAGTCACGTCCCGCGTTGGGCAAGATTTGTGCGCGGTGAGCGAACTGAATATGTACTGATCGCTACCAACCTTCTTCCTCCCTGGTTCTCGTCGTTTCGTACACAGGAACTCCTTCACCCATCGAGTTAAACGCTCTCAGGGTGATCACGTACTCTGATGACGGTGCTGCAAACGCGACAAACACGATTTCTCAGTCAGAACAAAGCACATCCATTTTGAAACAAACAACATCCAAGCGTCCTTGGAAACATCGCTCACCCAATCCCTTGATGGTGTGGTAGCGCTGCTTGGCATCCAGCACCTGTTTGTAGACGTCCGCGATGCCCTTGCCATACCCGAGGATGTATCCGCGCACCATGATGTCCTGCTCCTCGGGCGGCGTCCAGCTCACCACGATCGACGACGGGAACGGGCGCACGCGAAGCGACGTCGGGCTCCCAGGCACCACCGACTCTGCGAGAGGAAACCACACGGTTCATGCAGAGATGCACAACAAGTGTGACATGTGTAATGTGTCCGGGATCAACAGACTGCAACCGATGTTTGTCAAAACAGACATTCAGCTTGTGTGTTTTCTCTGGAAACAGTGGAGGTTCCGAGTACTCACCGTCGAGGTCGTGCACGTAAGTCTCTGACTGCAGCCAGCGCGTGGCGGGGCCGCTGCCGTTCACCGTGAGCGCCTGCACGCGGATCTGGTACGACTTGCCGCGCTCGAGGTCGCTGAGCGCGTAGGCGCGGCGGTTGCTGTCCGTGGTGACGGTGTCGCCGCGCCCGCCAACCACCTTGTAGCGCAGCTTGTAGCCGGTGATGATGCCGTTCTGCTCGTCCTCCGGAGGCGGCTCCCACCGCACGATGATGCTCTGTGCGCACAAACGAGGCAAAATCCCGATTTCGCAAGAACGTCTTCACGTTCACACTGCTCACTTCACGGATTGACGAGCCGTGCGAACTGAACAATGCACGCGCAAAAAAGCAGCGACAGTCGCACACCATCCAAGCAAGCTTCATCGTGGGCTTCCTCAACATCTGGGGAACATTCGTTCTTCACAAGACGCGCAACAGACAAGCGGCCCGCACCGTGGAGCTGGCGGTCTCGAGGGTCACGTTCTGCGGCGGCTCGGACGGCACGTCGCTCAGCGTGCGCTGCACCACCTCAGCCGTGCTCAGCCCGGGGCCGTTGCTGTTGTACGCGACGACGCGCACGCTGTACTCTGCGAACTTGCGCAGGTTGGTCAGCACGTGCTCGTGCCCGTTCTCGTCGACGTCCTTCTCCTCGTCAGCGCCCACCTGAAGCAACGAGCCGCCGTGAGACGCGTCCACCAACTGGTCAAATTCTCGCTTCTTCCAGAACTAAAACACTCAGTACGTAACTGTGACTTGGTCGAAGTAAAGTTCACAAAAATATAGTCAGGGCCAAAAATTCCTGGGCAGTACTCACCAGGTAGTAAATGAGTTTGTACTTGGTGATGGGACCGTTCTCGTTGGACGGCGGGTCCCACGTCGCCTTGAGCGAGGTGGGCGACACGGCCGACACCTGCAGGTTCTGCGGCTCCCCGGGCACGTTCACTGCAAACAGCGCGACACTGACACCTCAGCTGCGCTCACGCGTTCTCAAAACACGAAACAAGCACGTGCCACTGTTGACCAAATATTGTGTTGAGATCAGGAGAATCCGGATGTCAAGAACTCAAGTTCCGTTGTCACAGGGAAATTGACTTCTCACACAACGAAAGCATTCCGACAAACTTCAACCAAACTCCACAAGACCCGTGAGATTGCGCTGCGACACTGCTTGTGGGCCACAGAATTAATACTTGAAGCAAAATGTGTCGCAGGCAAAGTGTGACGCATTGTATGATCGAGGCTTTTTGGAATTTTAAACCAATACAAAGGATTCAAAGAGCAACTCCATGTTTCCTTTCTTTGCTGGCCAGCACCAATTTGCCACACCACTCAGCAGACCGGTTGAAGCCCACGTTCACAACACACAATAAACTCTTCAATTTGCAGCCCATTCCTGATTTCACTTAGCCAAACGCTGGCCCTGTGACATTCTTCTCCCCCACACACACAGACGACGACAACTCACCCTCCTTCTCGGTGGTGACGACGAACTCGGCGTGTTCGCTGCTCGGCCCGGCGCGGTTGAAGGCGACGACGCGCACCTCGTACTGCGTGTCGGGCTTGAGGTGCTGGATGTTCGCCTCGAGACGCGTCGTGTTCATGACGCGCTCCCTGCAGCCGAGCCACACGCGTCAAACATCAGCAGCTCCGTGGTTTGATAAATCAACTTCCAAAGCTTCTGTTCATTTGTTCTCTCACCATGATATCGGCATCGCGACATTGTCAAACTTGCAACACTGCACCATTTCAACAGGACAAAACTTGTCAATTGCAGGAGCGGTGTGTGTGTGTCTCTGTTCTTCAATCAAAAGTCTACGCAACACTCACACATTCCCGTTTGTACTGACACTCAGGCGGCGCTCTCACCTGTCGGAGCCGGTCTCGCGCCAGTAGACGGAGTAGGCCGTGATCTCGGAGGAGCCGGTCCGCTCCGGCATGCGCCACGACAGCGTCACGAAGCGCGTCGACACGATCACAGCCACAACGCCCGTCGGCGCCGACGGCACCTCGCCGCCCAGGTCGGCGCCGGGCGAACCTGCTCGTGTGTGGGGTGTGGTCAGTTGGGGAGAGGTGGGCAGCGGGGCGTCTGGAGGCAGCACCGGTCACGTGCAGTGACGGAGGCAATAGGATAAAGATGGAGACGTGGAGCAAGATTGAAGGTCAGAAACAAGGAAACATGGCGACGCGGACGGAGAAAGAAGGACCAGTGTTGGGAGGGTGAAGAGAACAAAAAGAAAACGAAAACCAATGTAAGCAAACAAAAGAAATTAAATATTTTACACACATGCCGTTTCCTGTGAAATTCACCTGTCAAATAAACACATCAGACTGACTGAAGCACTGCGACAGCACAACGATTCTTTTTTTTTTGGAAATTTTTTGCAAAGAGACAAAATAAGTTTGGCTGCTACTTGAAGCTGACGAATATTTGTGGTTCCACGATTTATTTGCGGAACAAAATATCTTCTAGAGACAGACTTTCTTCAGCGTACCGGTAACAGAAGCGCATGCATCTGTGATCATGCAACAAAACATTCTGTTTCTGATATCTTGCCAATTTGTGAAAGAAGCCACAACAATAACAACAACAAAACGGAACAGAAGCCGAATTGAGCACAGAATAGCGCAACAGAACTCAGGTGTGCACGTCTGAAACCACCTGATGCTGTTCTGGGAACACTGGACAAAGCTAACGGTGTTTGACCTTCAGATGTGTGGCAATGTTCATTCAACTTGCATACCAGCTGATGAGAAACCCTCATCCCAGAGTTTGGGTCAATTTACAAGGAAAGTAAGAGCTGTAATGTCTGTTGACAAGCTCTAAACACTGCGGGATCTGGATTAAAACAATGGGAGGTTGTGCTAAGACAGGACTTTCATTTCTGCGTTGACTTCACGTCACGTTACCAGGACGAGCTTGGGACCTTTCGTCGTAATCAGAACCGACATCAGTGGTGTGTCAGTCATTGTGCCCGGAATTACCTTTTTGCAGGACCTGGAGTTGCGCACTGGCTTGCACGTTTCCAACTTGGTTTTCTGCGAAGCACTGGTACAGCCCTGCGTCCGAGCTGACCAGACCAAGGATGCGCAAGTTGCGGTTGTCGACGATCTGGAAAAGAAGTCGAAGATAAAAGATGAACTGAAAGGCACAACAACATCGAACGAGTTTTGAGTGCGAGAAATTTGTGTGTGTGACCCGAATGTTTGCCTGGTCCTGTGATTGGCACCAAAAACCGTGTCTGGTTTTCACGACTCATCGAAAAATTTCAATGCGTTTTGTTTGTCCACGATCAGTGTACCACCAATCACCCACTCACGATGACGTGTCCAAAAAAAGAACAAAACAACCATCTGTGCGCTGCCCTGTAAAATTTCTTTCAACAGTCCACTCGGCCCGACAAACCCTTCGGCGAGTTTCGAGCCCGATCGGAGAGCGCACCTGGAAGTAGTCGGACGGGATGAGCGGGTCTCCGTCCTTCATCCACTTGATGGTCGGCCGCGGCACGCCGTCCACGTCGCACTGCAGCTCCACGTCCGCGTTCTCGTGCGCGAACAGGTTGCGCGGCAGCGTCTTAAATCGCGGCGGCACTGCAAAGTGCAGGGAACGTCAGACACTTTCTGAGTCCATCTGAACCATTCTACAACACGGGAAATCTCTTCGGCCAACAAAACACTGAACGCGTCTTCAACTTTACCTGACACGGTCAAAATGGCGTCGGCGTCCACTGAGTCCTCTTGATTTTCGAATCGACACGTGTAGATCCCTGAGTCGCCCTGTACGACACTCTGGATCTGCAAAGTGCCCTGACCAACGACCGAGAACCGGCTGTCCAGGTCCCTGAAAAGAAATAAGACAGTGATTGCCTTGCTGTTTGCTATCCAATAACAGTACTACGCTTTTTATTTTGCTTTTTGTCCACTGCGTTCAACCTGAAAATTGCCCTTCCGAAAACAGGAAAATATCTTCCCACAGGGAAAACTTGTGTGGATCTACTCACGCCATGTCGATGGTGACGCCGTCCTTGAGCCACGTGACGGTCGGCACTTGACCCTGTCGATCGCGCCCGTTGGCGGCGCAGTAGAGCGTCGTCGTCTCTCCCTCGCGCACCGTGCGGTCCTCGGGGCGCATCACAAAGCGCGGCGGCACGCCCTGGTACGTCGCTGCAACAAGACGCGCGCATCAGTACGTGCTTCAAATCGCAAGTGGTGACCAGAGTCTGAGTTTATGTGAGTCACAGACAGCAAAATACAACGACAAACACCACAGTGACGGTGAAGCTGGATAGCTCCGAGATGGCAAAGATTGCGCAGCGGTTTGTGTTGTGCAGAGCGACTGGTAGCAGACGGAAACTCATATCAAGCGTTGTGTTTCATGCAACTCCCACAACACAGGTGGCAGCAGTGTCTGACACACAAACAAATGTACACAGCAGCTCAGTTTCTGTCTCCTCTTGTGGCTTGACTGGGCCTTTTATGGGTTTCCGACATGCAACAAAAGAAGCGTATCTTGGGTCCAATGTTGTGTCGTCGCGTTCGGCTGTCCACATCACATTCGCATTCATCAATAAAACATCTTCCGCGAAGCCGCCTGAGCCTCAGCGTGCGCACGTTTTCTCTTTCTCACTACCTGGTGTCACCTTCCTGCGGCGGGTGTCAACTTCCCACCGAGCTTCTGACAGATCCCCCCAGTAGAGATTTACGACCCCAAAGGATCTGGTTCGATTCTAATTTGCATGTCGAATTTCCTTGTGAATGTTTGACGAGACCTCACACTAACGAGCACACTTCACATCTGAATGGTGGTCAATTGCCAAAATACAAACCGTCAGAATGAATTGCAGCCCTCGAGGAAGAGATCTTCCACAGACACGCGGTGCAGCGCGTCTCTGTTCTGTCCAGACAGAACAGCCCTCCAAATGGGATGGAAAAGACCTCGTTCGTTCTCGAGTACGTTGCAATCGATCAATGCAAATTACCAAAAAGATTCATTCACCAGCGATCGAACATGCTAATTTCTCGGCGCACAAAACAGTTGCAGCAGACCAGTTCTTTCTATTGACTGGTCGTCAAGTACAATGAAGGAAGGAAGCAATGCATACAAATACCACTGCTCCAAAGCCCTCATTTCTCGTACTCCTCTTTCTGGGGACGTGGCCAGTTTAAATAAAGTCTCCCGCGACAAGCTTTGAATTTCCAGACTTCACTGAAAAGGGTCAATATTTACACGGAAAGATGTAACTTACTTTGTTCGACTTTATACGAGGCCCGTCGTTTATGAAACCGTTTTTCATCCCATATGACAACAGGATTGCTCATATGATCACCAAAACTGCACAGGCACAAGACTAATCACCCATTAACTTACAAGCAAATTATCAAATGTATTAGAATTTGCTTTCATAGTTCATTTCAAGTCCAAAAATGACTGATTTTCCTTGTGTGGCTATTGTCTGTCAATGGTCAACAGGCTAAATTTAGTATAACTCAGTGCATAATCAATAGTCACAGGCAAAAGGAGACTGTTTTTTGTTGAATCATTGAATCCACAGGGAAAACCAAATTTGACTGAAAGCTGTTCCAAAATGAAGTAATGTAAGTCAAGATTATACATAAAACTTTTCAGGGCAATCCATGAAGGTTTTGGGGTCCTACTGGATGAAAAACGGTTTCATAAACGACGGGCCTCGTATTGAATTTTACAGTCAACAGACGCTTCCAGGCTTCTGCTTGTTCTTTTCTGGTACAAACAGAGTGATTCGTATTAAAATGCAGCGTTGGCACCAGTTTCTTTCTGAAGTCTCTTCCAGTGTGTGCACCTCAGACAGGTGACGTGCAACGGCAATTTGCACCACGGTGCCAACGAATTGAAACCTCAATGGGATTTTTCTTTTCTCACATGCGGTCTGTACTGTCCGTCCAGCAGGTTAGGTTGACACAAACGTGTGGCCACAGCACAACTTATCGTGCAATAGCCTACATTGTGTCATGAAACTGGTCACACGGACAGAGGAAAGTACAACCGACACATAAAATCCACGAAGCAAAATGATAAAAGGACAGGCCAAAATGTTAAGTCATTGAAAATAGCAGGCGGCAATGAAAAGTAATTGTTTTGGGGGCAGTGCTTACATATGTCGCCGTTTTGAGTGAGGTCTGCCACTTTGCTGGTGCGCGCTCGGTCGATGTTTTCAGCTTTGCATTTATATCTGCCGAAATCTGAGAACTGTACGCTGCTGATCTCCAGGGTCCCATCTTGGTGAATTCTGCAAGTAAAATTGCCAAACAGTGCGCAAATTATGTCCATAATTACAAGAGAAAATAATGAGCAACTCTCCAAACAATATCAGTTTTCAATATTTACACGGCTTAAACCTCGTCCTGATATGATTTCGAGACCTCATTAATAACCAGACAACAAAAAGAAAAAAGCAATTAAATTTACTTTTGGACGCCCTGCAATTATTGCCGTGTTGGGCGCAGCGCGCCGAGGCGTCACACTTCATCACAGACAGACGGACGGGCGGAAATTGCCCTCCGCGTAGTTCAAACGTCACTCGATTCAATCAAAACGTCAATAATAGCAGCCTTGTTCCCCGTAAAAGAATAAAGCCCCGTCTCTCGCCGGGCCGATACCTGTAATTAACGTGCTCTGTGTTCATTTCCATCTCGTCCTTGTACCATCTGACGGTTGGTTTGGGCGCACCGTCGATGCGACAGGCAAACATCGCTACATCTCCCAAGTGCACAGATATGCTTTCTGGCTCCTCTTCAAATTCCTTGCCTAAATCTGTGGGGAGGAGAGAAAAACGAGAGATACAATAGTGTCTAATTATCTGATAGCACAGCAGGAATGAGGTTTGTGTTTCTTCACAATACTAATCAAGGGAAACAAAATGGAGAGAAATTTATAGCCAGTTTCCAGCACTTCTGAACTCTGTAAAGTGCGATCGATGACAGAACACTGCGAACAATGATGGCACACACACACCCGATGACATTTCTATGTTTCTAGATTATTTTGTTTGGTTGAAATGTCATTGGTGAGTCGATACAACCATTTTTCCTGTCAGCTTTCCTCCGGCGAGCTTTACCAGTCGGGAGCACACAGTCACAACGTTCACGCATGAGACACGCATGAAATTACATCTGACGATGGCGGAAAAAATTGCTGAAGACCCACATTCAAACGTACGAAAACGAATTTCGAGACGTTCTTCCAGAAGCAAAAGGCTTTCAACTTTCTGACCTGCCAAAACTCTCGCCCTGCGATCAAAGCTACCGATCGGAAGCAAATCTCACGAAACCCCAATGTGGTGTTTGTTTGAACAGAAGAGATTGTGTTGACCAATTTCAATGCAATTTTACTCGCTGTGCAGAGCATTTCATCGGCAGTTTTTGTTCAGATTTGAACCTTGAACCATTTGGGTTTCAAAGCCCAGTCTCTGGGGCAATCCCATCCACTTCGCTCACTGCCAAAGTTCATTCAATCAAAGAAAACACAAAAAGAAACGGACATGTTTTTGCCCAAGTTCACCCAAACAACAAGAAGCCCTGTTGTACGTAGCACAAACACGACACTATTGTGGTGATCAGCAACCTCGATGGAACGAGTGATCTGCAAAATTATTCCCACTTGGACCACATTGTCAACAACCCCAGTCCTCACTCTTGTCGATGGGATCCTTTCTTCTGCACAACAAAAACTCGCGAGCAGAAAACCTTGCACAAGACTGGACAAATTAATGTTTTGTCTTGTGTGAGGCCAACAAGGTTTTACAGATTTCCTTTTGTGACTGACAAGAACACCAGTGAAAGGAAACGGAAAAGCTCTTCTACAACACTTCCGCGTGTGTTTTCCAGCATTTTCCTGATACAATTGTCATTCTCAATGAATGGTTGTTCAGTTTGGTTCGCGGAGGCATTTTTTGAGTTTTTGACAGAAATGAATTTCAAGAACGACAGTGTGGTCCTGTTTCAAAATGCTCGTTCAAACACGTCAATCGTGACGAGCATTCGGAGGAGGAAAACCGTTTGTCCTGACACCAACGGCTTTCGGCGAGAGAAATGGAATGCAACGAGAATTCTGTCGGCTGTAAAACTCGAGCAAGTGACTTCGTGTCAGATTAGCACAGATAGTCCTGTCCTTTTGCGGTCCCACTGACACAGAACCCACACTTCTTTTCTCCACAGTTCAAAACAAGTGCTGTTCGGGTTTTGAAAGGCAGATTGTAACGGTTTTCAAAAATTGTAATTTTGTTCTTTTTATGGTTGCCCCTTCATTCGGTGGGAGAGCTCAAGCATGAAAAGGTCTCTTCAGAACAAACCACAGCCTGCTGTGTTTGCGCACTGTGACAAGTCCCGGATCAAATGACTTACTTGGTGCATTCAATGGGGTCAGACCGGGTTGCATTCACCTCATTTCAATCAACCTTTTTTCATTTCACAACATACCTACAAAATCCACGAAAATTTGGCCCTGTGGATGTGAAACTACGAGAACAAGCCTTGATTCTCAAGCCAGACCGGCAACACGTGAGGTTTTCATCACTCACAGAAATATTTCTGAACCAGATTTCCATTGGAGAAGCCAACCGAAACAGCAGCATAACGCGTCTCAATGCGAAGATCTATCTTGGGTACAAACGTGTCTGCAAAAGTCCGCCAAATCGGCACTGAAACATTCAGACCAACACTCGCTTTGCGGTCATCTTCGAGTAGTTGTACGGAAGAAGCACGGCACAAGCATACAAGTGCCCCCCCCACACACACACACATACGCACACGCACGCACACGCAGAGGTTCGTACATGCAACTTGAAGCCGGGCCTTGCGGCTGAGGATGGTGCCGAAGTCGTGCACGGACGCGACACACTGGTAGATGCCCTCGTCCGGCCGGTCCGACCTCGAGTGGATGATGGTGGAGAAGTACAGTGACCCGTTGCTGAGCAGGTGTCTGAAAACACACAGAAGAGGAATCGGTGAACAACACTTGTCTCTCACATTGCAGCAGCAACCGTCTGCGAAGCTGCGAGACTGGAAGAAAAGCTTCCGGACAAAGCAGACAATGCCGTCCGGACTTGGCGCGCTGAAGGCAAAGCGCGGCGTGGTCGGTCAAGCAGGTTCCCATGAGACGGGAGTTTGTCTCCTCGGCGCCTCCAAATTACACGGTGCGCTTTAGCCCGAAAGCAAACACATCTCAAATTGCAAACGAAAAGCTTGCAGTCATCGCGATGAAAGGAAATGTCTCTGCTAAATGTGATTATTACAAGGTCAAGAGGCCAGGCCATTTGCAAATATTGAGTTCAGCCTCTGGCACTCGTGTAGAATCACCCAATCTACACCTTTTTTGCCCGCAACAAATATTAATATTGACCGAGAAAAGAGCAGCGTTTAAGTTGACCGAGTCTGATGGAATTTCAATACTCAATCATTCGGCTCGGCTAAGATTACAACGATGAATCACGACTTGGATTCTCTGCAGTATCACATTCAAAATGGCTTCACATGTCAAGTCAATTTTCCACTGTCACGAGAAAAACATCCCAAAACGGAGGCCCTGTTTGAATCCACAGCTTCCCACAGTGAGAGAACAGACGATGTGTATATTTTTTTTCGGAGTTTGTTTTGCAGGAGACTGTCAAGAGACTCCCCAACCGCTTTTGCAGACACGAGGCACGTACCGAAAAGACAATTCCCGGTGATTGAGCTAATTCCTGCAACAGCCTCGCTGCAAAACGCTCACAGAGGATCTCAATTAGGATGCAAGAAATGTAGCGCAAGATTGGGGAATATTCCCAAGGGAAGGTATCCAGCGCTGCCAAAGCCTCCACTTAGCTAATTTGACGTATCCAACTGGGCACAGCTCCAGCACACAAGGTTCAACCTGTGGTCACATTTTATCAGGATGACTCTCCGATGTTTTTGATGGAAACACAATTTTGTATACGTACTGAGGCAACACACGGACATGTGTCAATGTTTCTGTCGTGCCAAATCAAACCAAACATTGGACGGACACGCAACCCTTTCAGAACAGGTTTCCAACCCAACAATTTGTCAAACGAAAATGGATGCAATGTGGATGATTGCATCAAGAGCGCGTTGCTGAAATGAGAAGGCAAAATGAGAGCCACTTTACGTCAGATTTGATGCGTTTTCTTTCGACGAAACGCAATGAAAGTATTTTCACGTTTGCATTCTGCCCGAGGTTCCCCAATGAATTTTGTTGATCACAATGATCACAACGTTGTTGCCTTGGCTGTAAATCAGCATTTCATGCATCTCTGGTGCCAGAGTGGAACTGTTCACCCATAAATATGGCAATACTGGGAAACAAGGTTGACAAAGAATGCGAGATAAGAACAGTTGGGTGCTTTTCGAGTGTGTGTCGCGCATGCCCAATGACCAGAAATGATAAGATGCGAACTGGTAAATAAACCTCTCCAAACCTTCCAGTTCCTGCATTCCATTTCAACAACAACAGCTTTTCATATGTTTCCAACACAGACGGCGGCCAAACAGAAAATTCGAAGCTCTTGGCAAAACAACCGCTTTGCAGCCTCCTACACTTTTTTGTTGAGCATTCTTGATTCTCAAATTTGCGAAGCCAATTCTCCTTGCGACTGCAAAACACTGCATCTCTGGTCTTGTGACAGACAAATCAGGTCAAGGTATCGGTATTCTGTGGAGTGGCCCCATTCATGTCCGCGCCAACTGTCGCTGGGAATCTGCACAGCTCCGCGAAAGGTGAAGTCAAAAAGGTTCGAGTATTTAGCAGTCGCTTTTGTGCGCTGAAGCAGGAAAAAGAGTGCATCCATTTCCGCTTTCACTGCTTTGACGAGCACAGTTTCAAAACAACTTTTTCCAAAGGTGACGACGTGCAAATATTGATCAACTCTGATTCGTGCACCAGGCCACAAAGGTTGTGAATGTTTTCTTGTGGAAACTGAACAGAAATTTCGTCGACACGAAGCAAAAGTTTTTCCAACGCGAACAAAGGGGTGACTGACCTGCGCGTCTCGCCGTCGAATTGGATGTAGACGTCGTCGCGGACCCACTGCATGGTGGGCGCGGCGCCGTCGTGCTGCGCCGAGCAGTTGAGGATGGCGGGCTGGCCGCGCACCGCCACCGTGTCCGACGGCTCCACCGTGAACTCGAAGGCGCCGAACTCGACGCCGCCACCATCGCTGCTCCCGGAGGCTGCAAAACACAGCAAAGTCGAGTTCAAAACACAGTGAGTGGAATGAACAAAACTCACTGCAGAATTCCCCATTGCACGAGTGCTCTGAACAGTTGAATACACCAAAGCAGCACGTTTTGGTTTGACTGAGAACACTGGAAATATTCGTCCGTAGATATTTCTTGTAAAACAACCGTTGTTCCTGCTGTGTTCCGGTATTATTTAGACTCAGTATCCCCTTTTTAACATCGTAGACCCTTGATAACAGCCTCTGATCTAAACCCTGAAGAATATAAACAAGCTGCAACGAAGCACAACCCCTTCGTGATCCACTGGTCTTTCATGTGACCAGCTTGTTTGTTGACAGTAGCGCCGGGAACTCTCCAGAAACTTCGCAAACCTCAGAGAGCTAATGACTCAGACTGACAATCACGTCTAAACTCTGCATTCCGGCTCCGATTTATAGTGTGCTATTTTTCTAATTAAGAGACTAATTTCAAGCGAAAGGCTTTTGCCGATACCTGCAGCGTTCCTACTGTTTCGAGAACACAAACAGCAGTTGAGGGGTGAGGCTGTCTGGGGGAAAGTAATGAAGGCAATTACGTGGCAAGTGAAGCTTTCATGTGAACTCCGCATGCAAAAGAATGCGGCCTTTATGACACGGTAATGCTCTAGCGCCTCAACCTTGCTTCTGGCAGCTTCACAATTGTGAAGCCAATTGCCTACCACCAAAGGAGCATAAAAACAATTCTTCAAGAAGTGTTGCAGAACTCATCAATCTGACCACCACAACACTACTCATTCGAGGTTGTTCTCTCTCAACACCGTTGCCAGCAAATTGTCAAAAAAAAAACTTACTGCAGCTTTGTTGCCGCACCTGGGAGGCCCGTACTTCGTGACGTGCTGACCCAGTTTTGAAAGTGACTGGAACGTGGCTCAACGAAAAGCAAAACGCCTTGAGATTCTGAATCACGACTCAAAAATTTGGAGGATTTCTTCAGTCTCGAGTGACTGCCACACAACACACCAGGTGTTTCAAGCGTCTTTGATGTTATAGTTAATGACCAGAAGGCTGTCGATTATCAAGCACGGCTCCAATTTAACCTCCGAGCTGAAGGCGAGGTTGAATGGCAAGGTGTTTAATAATCTGGTCATTAACTGACTTCAGGCACAAGCAAGCCTACCCTTGTTTCACTTAATCTCCTATTTCTTAATGGGTATTTCACTCAATCTCCTGTTTCTTAATGGGTGCAGTGAACCTTGTCACTTAATCTACAGTTGTCTTAATGGGTCAGTCACCTGTAGATTCATTGATTGGCCTGTCAAGAATCCACTGATGAGAACAAAGGTTGCCATTGACGACGTGCCTGAATGACGGAGTCAACAAAAGTCCGCCAATCCAAGACGTCTGTCTGGGTTGGTCTGTGCGGGAGCAGCTGTTTGAAGAGGAAGGTTTCTCATCTAATTATTGATCAGCCGCGGTGCTCTGTTTAATTGAATCACTGCCGCCAGAAACCCCTCCACGTCAAATAAATCCTCTCCCTGACCCACGACAACAGCATTCGACATGACATCAATCCCATCAAATTTCAGCGCCTTTTTAGGTTTCATTGCGATTTCGATGGGCTCCGCAACGACATGGAATCGAGCAACCTGATTCTCTTCTGGGACAAGTCAAGTCAGCTCAGCGACAGTTCCGACTTGGATCAGCGCGAAGAAAAAACTGCGCAAGAGCAGATCTACAAAACGCAGGATACAAAAGATCGCAGCGAAAGGATCGCAACGAGTGTTTAAGAAATTTGTCAGGAAATTACAAAATACCAATCATTACGTAGAAACGCCAACGTCTGGGCCTGTTCTGAGGCACTCCACGTTCACAGCACGTCGTCGTAATGAACGGATTGCAATCAAGAGCGAGCCCCGTATAAATCACGGCTTCATTAGCTGTAAGCCAGGACCCGACGATCGCATCCCAACAGCAGTGTTTGCTGCCGCATAAACAAACACGTCCGCTGCAGAAGTCGTTACACAACGGAGGCACAAACAGCTGCGATGCGAATCTGCCTGCAGATCAGCCAACCTAATTAGCGAGGTCCTCAACAGTCCGGGTTGTGTTTGTAGTCATAATCATGAGTCAATAAATCGGACTTGTCTCTGATAACCATCACTCAATACCGTATGATCTCAGACGAGCTGAAGCACTGCCAAATGAAAACGCTGCCATTTTGCCTCAAGTTGTTGTCTTAGAAAGACATCCTTTTTGGAGAAAACGAAACGGCCAACTGGGAAGTTTCCACAGACCACAGGACGGAGTCTTGTCGTGTGCTTCAGGTGTCAAAACTAACGTGGCATGTGAATGACACGCAGATAAATGTGCTTACAAACAGATGAGTGTGCAGCAAACGCTGCGACTGCTGCGCAATGTTTCACGGCAACCTTCACGCCCACAGCAATTTCACGTGAGGAAAGACGGACGGCCCTTGAGTGTGTTCGCAACACCTGAAGCTGCCTTGTTCTGCATTCCAAGTCGGAGTTCACACCAGAAAATGAACTTCAGTGCCAACACACAGACGCTTCACACAAACATCTCAACGACTTCGACATTTCTCGTCCGGTGTTCTCAGACATCGCCAAAGCAAAGTACGGTTATCGCAAAACATATTTCATCCCCCAGGATCCCGTACGCGCTTCAAAGCCGATGCAGTGAGTTCCGGAGAGTGAATGATCCGAGCGGCCTCCCAACAATTAGCCCGGACGACTTCATTTGCAGATTTCCTTCACGTGGCTTGCATTGCGCCATTCATCAAGCACACAGGAACCCAATGCATTACAACCGCATCGCAGTCTAATGGCCACAAACTATTCGCATCTTGGCAAATTGGGGTAGTTTGTCAAGCGGGATCAGGGTCAAGTCAAGCCAAACCTGAGATTTAACCGGAGGCCTTCACCACCTGTCGCCACTGGCCACAGTGTTCTTGTGGATATTTGCGTGCAATTCGTCGTGTCGGCTGCCGAACAGCAAAGGCTTCTGTTCGCAAAAGTTCGGCTTTCTGGAGACCAAACTTTCCCAGTCAACTGTCCAGGCACTTCGATTTACCGAAGCAGTGACACGTGATTGGAGCTCAACGTGACCAGAAGCACAGCGGCAGCCTTGTTGACCTGCAGGCTACAGACCACCTCGTCCCCTGCAGTGAACTTTATTGGCTAACTGCGCCCGTTGAACCCCAACTTGACCCGCTGAAACCTATCGATCAGTTCATCGACAGTGTCGGCAGCAATCCCCGGGCATGATCGACACAACAGCCGTCGATCTCTCGCGCAGATGCAAATCAAGCGGCACCCCGCGCCTCACCGCGACCCCCTCCACACACAGGCAGTGACGGACATGCTCCCTTGCCCTGAAAAATATTCGCAACAAATGTGTACCTGAAGACTTCTCTGATACCACATGAAGGCTAAAGATAGTGAAACGGGCCTTCTTTTTCACACTACAGAGAATACTCGTGTCTGCAATCTCGGACGAAACTGCTGTCATGCTAAACTCAGCAACCGCCAAATTGACAAACCCCACAATAGAAAACCCAGTCCAAAACTCAGGTTGTTTCCTGCAAATTGCTCTCTGATGACAGTAATTTGGCAGTGATGCAATAACGTGACTGCTGCTCATATGGACAGTGATTCAACACGAATGCCAGGTATTCAGTGGTTGGGAGATGCGAAAATGATGTTTCATTCACGAACACAGAAGCAAGAGCACAGTCGTCCCTGAAACATGGCCAACTGGCAAAGTGCCTGACCGTTTCAGCATTACATCTTTCATATCGCCATCAGAATTACGTCCTTTACCCACCTTTGGCACTTCGCAGCTCGTACATTGCTCGTCTGACATGTAATACACGAGCCAGGATCAAAATTCATGGACTTGGCAGATTTTCGTTTTCTCATAAACCCCCCAAAAAATGGGACAAGTCGTTTCGTTCTTCTTCATTTTTGTGGTGATTCGTCACAAAATGAGATCTAAATCTGAACTCTTGACATTGCTGTCTTTCGAATTCTTGAAAGCTTTCCCCAGACTCGCACAATTATTGCCATGGAGGTCTAATGGGGCGTGCGCACTTTCAGATGCAATCGGTCCAATTTTCAATGGAAGGCACAACACAAATCAACATTTTCAACAACTCTTGCCTTTTGAATTTCTACATCTCGTCTCGTTTCCACTGAACGAAATAAACTCCGGAGGTGGGGGATGGTGCCTGTTAAAGTCTGTGTGAACTGCCCGATATCCTGCATTTTTCAACGCTGCCATCCTTTTGACCACAGCACCTCTTGTTCAACCCTCTTTTCTCCCTGTTCACTCGCGCTCGAAAGCGACACGAGTTTGCTTTTCAATGATATTTCCCCATCGACGCACGAGCCCCATCAACGAAACGCACCCGCAAATCACACACGACAAACGCTAGCTTTTGACTGCAACAGGAATGAGTTTTTCTTTGCCACCATATCATACTGAAAGTACGAGCATAAATTTCAAACTGGGCGTCACACACGGCGTTTCCAGGCCACAAACATTCCTTTCCCTTCACAACGTATTGACTCCCCAAACCAATAATCAAAAAGCTTCTGCTCCATAATCATCCCTGAACCGCCATTATCAATCCATTCTGATCATTTGTCATAGATATTGGCCTGGACATAATTGGAAATTTTCATGCAATTACGTACACTTGACGTGACTGCAGAATCCCCTTCCCCGAAGTAAGTGGCTGGTTTTCCACTGCACCAAACCGCACTTTCTTTTCCACCCCGAAGATGACGTCTCATTCTCTTCAATCTGCGTTGTGTACTTCCCTGTCATCTGACGTGCACCGTGGATTTTGTGTCTTTGCGGCTTCCGAATCACGCGTGCCGGAAGAAATTCGACAACGTGAAGAACGTGCACAACAACCTCCACACACGCAAGCATTTCTGACACCTCGGTTCACTGCGGCTTCACAGAGGTGCCCAAGTCGCCAGATGAATGTCTTTTTCATCAAATTCCCTCCATTTTCTCTCCTGACAAAAAGTTCCCCGCAGCCGCAATTTACTGGAGAATTACTGGCAATGGAGTTAATTTCCTATTTCTAAAGACACTTCCCCTGGAGTACCTTTGTGCAAGAACTGAACATCCCGCACATCAACTGCAGCAACAGCAAATGGGCCGCACCGAGAACGTCATAACAAGTGCACCATGGTGCCACATTCTGCATGCTTACACATTGCACGGATGTGAATTTTTTTCACATTGTTTCACAGAGACACGTGACTCACCAGACATGAACAAGTGAAGTACTATCAATACAGGTTATTGATGAGGCAATCGCATGGGATGTGGTTGCAGTGTGGAACACCTGCACGAGTGATTAGTTCAGCCTGTGTTTCCAACTCTCTTGCGATCAATGAGCAGACATGCTGTTTCGATCAACACTCAGGATCGAAATAATTGAACTACACCAGGTGACCTTCCCTGGGACAGCCTCGTGCCTGCGCCTGCGGGCAGCATTCAAACTCTTAGCAAGATCCAAAACAGGAGCACTAAACAGCAATACCTGGGGTGCCTCCAGGTCTGACTGCCCACCCACTCAACAAGTCCCAATGTCATCATCTCGAGGACAGGAACGACCTCGGAGGATCATTTCGTTTCGCCCAAGAAGGCTGCTCGCATCTCCGGGCCAAATGAACGACATAAATCGTGACACAGCTGAAACACCTCTGTGACCAACTCACGAACAACCCAGAACCTTTTCCACCACAGCACCCTGAATTCCTCCCGTTTTTGCCTTTATGTGGTACACAAATTAACCAAGACACATGCATGAACGGACTTTTGACTGTGTCTACACAATTAAATCATTTTTATGACCATGGAATGAAGTGTTAATTTAGCCATATCAGACTTCCCAATATTTGTCAACATGACACAATATGACGTGCACACAAAACACGAACATTGTCAACGAAGCCAGTCCACCAAATTTCCAACGACCACACAAATCTTTAGTTGGTTCAAGTGAAGCAGCTTCAAGTGCGGCTGTACTTCGTAGCTCAAATGTCTTTGATCCCAGGATCTTATCACGTGAGACCTCCGCCATCCGAAATAAAAGGCACGGTGGGCACGCGTGTGGACAACCGCACATTTCCTGTCAGCTTGGCACAGAGCATTACATTTCCAAAAACAGCTTGCTTTTTTGCACAAAATATCACTGTAACCTTCCGGAGCAAAGACGCAGTGGCGCCAGAAAACATGGCGATCAAAGTTTCTCTGTGATGAATGCAAAAATGGTTGCAGCGTGTGGAACAAATGGCCAGTGTCATTCAGGGCATCTGCTTTTTGACGATCCTGATGAAAAGTTATTGCTTTCACTCGCTCATTGTATCCACTCTTGATTAATTGATCCGACTTGTCACATTGTTCTTCACATGTCCGATGATTCACGGGTCGCGTCGAAACCGTCATGATACCGTCATTTGCGCCCACAAAAATCATTCTATTTTCAAGGTACAATCATTCGGGGGGGGGGGACCATCAAATAGGAGTGTGTGTATCGTACACGTGTGTGCGGAGACAAATGCGCAGCCAGTAAATTGAAAAGACCACTTGTCATTTTTGATGAAGCCATGCCAACTTGGTCTCGGACTTCATCTCGCGAGATTTTACTCGTAATTCCAAACTTCAATCAAACCTCGAAGCGGTCGCAGGTCAATGTTCATGTTGTAATTGTTTCATAAACACCCTTTAACCTTCGTGTCTCCGAAAATTGCAAGAGCATTTGTCGGACTTCGCCCGAAAAGGGTTCACCGCTTATTTCTTTTCACCAGTGCCTTGCAGGAAGAAACATCAGGACACAACTGGATTCCGAATTGTGAGAGCTTTGGTTGTCGAACACGAAGAAACTCGCACACCCTCAGACAGTGCCTTCACGAAGCCGGCAATCAAATTCACAATGGAAAGCACATGCGCATCCCAAATCAGATATTCCCTTGACAAGTGCATATCTCCAGAAATTTCATTGAAATTCAACAAAATATGAAGCATGGCTGGCCATATTACCGATAACAAGGACATGTAAGCTGCACAATAGTTTCATCACACTCATCATCTCTCTGCCTCTTTTTCAGCTCCATTGTAGTTTGTCACAACAGTTTTGTCAACAGACCTCCGAACTCCAATATTTGCGCAGCCTTTTTGTGAAATCTCACACACACGGCGCGGCCCTAACAGATGCAACTCAGTCGCGCTTGCATGTTCAAAGAACTTGAACGTGACAACGGTGCAATCTGCAAAACCCAAGCATAACACCGCATATTTTGGACCAGAAAATTCCTTAAAAAGTGACGAATTATTGGTCAATTTTGTGTGTGAGAGTGACGAAAGTTGTCACTTTTTGCACTGTCGTCGGGCGCATGGGGTTGTCGTGGCAGCAATCAACCCCCATCCCACCCCAAATCTCTGCTGAAGAACGTCGATGATGCGGCACGTGAAATTTCCGAAAGAAATCAGCTTCACATTCTTGTGGACAGCCAGTTCCACACTTGTACGTGGTGATATCACAATTTCAAGAGCTTGCTGTTCCAACAAATCCAGCTGAAAGACACGTTTGCTGCTCTTTTTCCTGAGTTGATAACTCGTATCTTGACAACGCATCTCGAGCAGTCAAACACCAGAAGAAAACTTTTTCCGAACAATGCGATGTGTGCCACCTGCACAGATTAGAAACAACAGTCGTCGGCGCACTTCCTTGGCTGTGAAGTGGAGCGTTTGTTTTGCATCAAGGTTACTTTTTCTTTTCCTTGTTCGCACCTCGCTAACTCTCAGCCTGACGCGAAACAGGAAGCAACTTCCTTCACTTCAACACCTCTGCTCTTCAAGAAGCTCTGACTGGTCTGGAGCAACGCCACTTTTTTCGCCCAGGAGCGTTGTTGGTTCGTTCTGCTTTCTTTCACGTACCACCATGCAGCGCAGACTGGAGAGTCATCAACGTCCAAAGATGAAGTGCAACATCACTTCTTGGGTCTTTTAACAAGTGGCAGAAGAGAAAAGATCTGAGCAGAAAAGGCCAGGCAACAGCTCTTCTTTTCCAGCATTGTGATGATGACTGATCCAGCACACCAACTTGTCAACTTACAAATGATCGGGCACTAAACAGCATTTAGCGAGGTGCAACGCAGAGAACAGCTCTCCCCTTTGTTGCCTTTGGCTTATCTATTCAGATGATGATCACATCTGCAAAACATCTACCAGTGAGGAAATTTGAATTCCCGACATTCGGACGCGTGTTGACAGGCACAACTGTGCGCACAAGAACAGGGATGCGCCGTGCGTCTGCCCAGCTGTTCTCCCAAATTCGTGCTGCTGCGAACCAGGTTGCTTTCCAGAAGAAGTGCACGTCTGCGACGAAACCCTGAGCTGCCGTGTGTACGCGGACATCCAAATGATCCGATGCGTTGATCACAAACACGGAACAACTTTTGAAGGCATTTGTGTCCCCTGAGCAAGTCCGAGGTTCATGATGTCACTTTATCAAAACGTCACGTCGAATATCATACGAACAGCACGTTTCAGGTGGAACAGTCACAAAAATGTTCACAACATGCATCACTGCCGAGCACTCGTGATGCACTGCAGAAACAATAGGGAGAGAGTCCGGGCATTTCTTTTGCAGGGAGAGACAGAGAGCCATTAATCATGCATCAAACCTCCTGAATGGAAGGAATAATTAGATTCTGACGGCCAGTGCTGAAACACAGCTGAGTCCTCACCACACACCCAGCCATCTGTTCTGGTTTCCAAAATTGTCAGAAATCTGGGGTCAGAAAACAAATCTCAAGCAATAACCATTTGGTGGTTGAGTAAATTCCTTCAGCGAGGCTGCAATTGACGTTCTCCGGTGCGTGCGCCAGCCAAGAAAGTGCAACGTGTTTGCAGTGACCACAAATGAATATGTGCACACGATGAATCATTGGCGCCTGGCGCGTGCTTCAAGAACCCTCAGGAAATGCAGTATGCAAGCACAAGTGTTGACGTTGATGGTCAATATCAATAGTACTTGAAATATGTGATACACATATTCAATGTAAATGCCATTTCTGATACCCTGGAGATGCAGCAAGCTGTGCAAATGCAAACTCCTTTACGTACGCTTGTCTCAAAAAGTTGGTGCTGCAGCAATGTTTGCTCACAGGTGGTCAAGAATGTGGACGTTGACAGAGGGCTTCGACTGCGGTACGTTTTCACATACGAGGTACCCATGAGAACAGGGCATCCCGAGGTTTATCTGTTCAGATGACCGGTTCAAGACAAAGGACAGTGTGTCCCTTTTCCGCTCGGCTCCCCTCAAGACAGTTCATTTTACTGCACAACGCCACAATTCGACTGTCAGCAACAAAGAATCTCTTGTATCTTTTATGACACAAATAAATGCCGGAAGACCACGCAAATGACCTCTGACCCTTGCTAATGCTATCAATTCACAATGCGATAGCCGTGTCGAGAGTTATCATTTTCGAACCTCAGTTTTGACATGTGTCATGTTCGCATGTGTACAATATTTTCCCTGAGGCCATTTCCATTTGTCTCCCGCTCGTGCTGTTTGTCACTGGGTACCACACAGGTTACTGTCACAACAATGTAACCTTCAACCATTCTCAACCTCTTCACATTTGCTGTGACACAATGAAACATGTTTGACTTCGTGACCAGCAGCCATATGAAACACGGATGTGTGGCCTCAGGGCAACAAGGATACCTTTCCGGAATCACTCCAGCCTGTTGATACGAAAAGATGTTCAGAGAGAGAGAGAGAGAGAGAGAGAGAGAGAGAGAGAGAGAGAGGGGAAGAGACACACAGAGAGGTGTCAACGAAAAGAACTTGAACATCTCTTCCACAAACGAAAGGGCAACGCAGCAACCCTGGACTGTTGTTGCCACAGAACAGCAAATTGCGTGTACTGAAATAATGGTACGAAGATACGTAAGAACTCGAAATCAGTTGCGAAGAATCCTCATCCCACAGATGAATAGTATCTTCGCAAACGACTCCTTCTTTGGCTCCAGGAAAGCAGAGTGGGTCAGTTGACATTGCAAGGTTGTGGGGAAATCTGTAACAATTCGTTCTGTTCATTCACAAAAGGGAACCAGACCGCCTGGTTACGTTTGTTCTCCGTTTCCACGGTGTTCATGCCAACAGTTCTGCACAAGTCCTCAGACTGCTCCGACAAGAACAGACGTCTTTCGCCATGCTGCACGGATGATCACCATCGCAAGCAAAAAAATACTTGAGAAAAATGCCGTGCGACAGGACAATTATTACGAAACAACCAAACCAGGCCATTCATAACCACCAGACCTTGTCAACGTGATGTGCATGGGTGTGATTGAAAAACGGACTGGCTAATCGCTCGGATTGCTTTTGCCAAAATATCCGTTTTGCACACAGATACATCAATTGTTGTGATTTACAAATTTACAACCACACTGAAAACTGGCAAAGCTTTTGGGAACTGAGCAGCAATCCGAAGCACCACTCGTTGTGAGGTACGTACTCAAGCCAAAATATCCGCGCAAAATACCAACAAGCCCTCGGAGCGAGAATCTCTAAATTGCCCCCGAAAACTCTCGAGATTACCTTTTTTCTCTGGGATAAGCGTACCACACCTGGCAAGGCCAACTTCTTTTTTTTTTTTTTTTTTTTTTTTGGCTCCCTGTGCCAACGGGGCCAGCTTAGCAAAATGGAATCGATACTTGAAAGCATTTTTGGTTTGCAGACCAAGTCTTCTCTCGCCACGATGAACGCCTCAAGTGCTCAGGCCACACACAAAGCGTCGCACCAGGTGTGGTTGGCTCACCGTCAAAAGGGAAAAAATAATTTTGTTCATTAAACGAACAATCTCTGCGACATATGGACAAAAGTGGCTTCTGCTTTTGCACTCAAGTGCAAAACTCTGGGTTCATCCAGGACAGCCAGTGCAAAGTTCAGGATGTCAGCCTTTTTACCCCTGTCACTTCACAACTTATCCTTTCTTTGTGTTTGTTGTCAAGGGAAAACGCTCAACACAAAACTTGTCGCAATGCCTCAAAGGAAAGGACAAAGTCCAAAAGCCGAAGAAACTGCTTCGTCCCTCCCCGCAGAAGGTGAAGCGCTGTTCGTGAGTCATCGCCTCGTCAATGCGATTGGATAATTGCTGCACAACGAGTGTGATTGATCTCACGATGAAATTTATCCGATTTCAGTTCAAAGTCAAAAATGTTACTGTTGCCGTAAATAACAAACACAGACGCAAGAACGGGCTGGGTAGGGATGCAGCGCGAAGTTTTCTGCTCTGGCTGCAGGAAGGTGAGGAACCTGCAAACAATGGGGCCTGAGCGCAGCTGTGCAAGCTTCTCAATTACAGCGAATGGCACAATGATGAATTGCTCAAAATTCATTCAAATTCACCAACTGATGCAAAAGTTTTATTTTGGTGAGGGTCTGCTCCCATCACAGCGAGTGTCTTTCATTGTAAATATTTTCTCCATTTTTTTTCATTCATAACACAATTTCGATTTCTTCACGCTGACGATATGGACGAAAAGGCAAATTCCATCTTCCAGTGAAAAAGAGTGTTGGTTTGGTACACGCATCCAATTTCTGACTTGCAATGCACGCACGTTTATAAACATGATGAAATTAATCACGGCGCGTCCACGGGAACAGGCATTTATGCTCCGCAGGTCCATATCTGGAGGCCCCGATAATGTCAAAGACAATGATGTCGCCCCATCACAAGGTAATAAGATTATCATTTCCCCACTAAAGTAAACAGGGGCTGATGGGTGCAGAAAGCTGCGTCCCCCAGATGCGCTGTTTCCCTCGGGGGTCGCCGCGCCGCCCTGAGGTCTCTGTGCGTGCAGATCCATCAAAACCTCCCACACAACACAATGGGCATTCACACCAATCTCCTGCAAAGCTGCTGTGGTGCTTGTGGGATGTGTTATCCACCACGGTCTTGTCCAAATTGCTTTGATTTTGTCGTTCTGGTGGAGTTTTGGACGGTCGTTCAGTTTGAAATTACTTTGCTGTGGCAGTGACCGACGCACTCTTACTTATTCCACGTGTCTGAACTCAAATGTCGATTGCGAGGGGCACACAGTTCGGCTCCTTTTCCCGCAGACGCAGGTCTCCGTGAGAAATCATAACGTCTGTTTGTCTGCGAGGCAACGTGGCGCCTGTGACAATTTTCGGACACACCCTTTGTCGAGACAGGTGTGTTGTACAGATTCGAAGAGTTGCTCAAAGGCATGTGTTCCCACACACTGTCCAACTGAAAACCATGTGAGTCGAGCAGGGTGTTGTGGCTGTCACCGGCCAGTCCTTTGTTACCAAACTAGCGGCATCCTTGTGTTCGACATGTAACATCTGTGCGTATGTGTGCGAACATGACAGGAACCTGTGATGCCTCTCCAAAGTGCCTGATTATCGGGTAGAGCGGTTGACACTGGCGACACCGATCTCTTCGACAAGCCAAGAACAACTTGCGAGAGAACAACAAAGACCTACGCATCAGCATCTCCGCTTACATGACACGTAAGATCCTCCACGATTGCCTTCAAAAGAGGCGTGTCGCCTGAATCTCGCCTCAAAGCGAAAGACTTTCTTTGCACGACCCAGCTTCTGTTCAAGGTTTCTTCGGATTGTTTGACATATCAGGTTACAGAGCCACTCGCGGCCATGAACATAATTTTTCGCAGATTTTAATTACTCATGTAAATCGTAACAAATTGTGGAGCAACTGAAGTGATAAAACAAATACGAGGGAGTTTTCCAATGAAACGGTTTCTTTCCCATAAGTACCAACTCTTGCAATGGAGAATGCCGACATTTGGCCACATCATCGCTACCTCAAATATGATCCTCATGACCAGAGGATCATCTGTCTGTGCCAATCCCATGACCCAATCAGAAGGTTTGCAAATATAGTCTCCTTTTTCTTAGCGAGGAACCGTTTCATAGGAAAACTCCTACGTATGGGATCAACCCACTTCACAAAGCAGTCAATATCGTTTTGGCCGACCTGCAAAAATCAATGTTGGGTTAACCTGTGGTATGTGGGAAGCTGCAACACGAATCCGAAAAATCCCACGAATCAGCCTGAGAAGCCCATTCAGATGTATTGCATCGATTCATTGTTCTGCAAAGTCAGAACAAACTGCATCAGAAAAAGCGCTTGATCCCCTCGAAAGTTCCGCTGCACAAAAGGGAGCTTCGCAAATGTTTCAATTTATACCATGGGGAAATACTCATGACTTCTCCCATAAAACCAGCAAACAGTGCCAGAAATTGCAGCAGTAAATGAACACATTGCAGCTTTCCTGAACTGCAGCAGTCACTAAATCAAGGAGGCTACACAAGTACTGAAGGGATTTTCCTCCCATTGGTGCTTCAGATATCGTAAACAAATCACCCAACACTGACATTTATTTCTTGCTCAAGTACTGGCAGAATATTCACAAGAAATTCTCAATCACGCTACTTGTCTCGCTCAAACAATATCTCACCACAATTTCGCTTCGGTTTGTATTAACAGTGCTGAGACACCATAGATCACATCTGAAACATTTGTCCATCAATCTATCTGCGGAGCTGGTCCTTTGAAGCTGCTTCTCTGTCCTTGTCAAACGTTATACCCATTATATTTCCGCTTCATCATTCAGGTAACGGGGAAAGCTTGCGAGGAATTCGATCAATTACCGACTTGAGAACTTTCACTCGGAATTTGTGTCAACCAAATTTGCATTCCAGCGAGGAGAGGTTCGAGCTTCTTCCCACAATTCTGCGCCTTTCTGGCTCCGGTACTCAGCTTCTGCTTCAACATCCTACTGCTTGCAAGCTTCCAGAGGTTTCCAGAACTCGACACAAAGAGGTTCATTTCAACAAAACCAGGATTTTTTGTGGTGGAATCTGCGCAATTTAGTGGTGTCTTTCACCCAACACGGCATCCATCATGAGGCACCAGCCCGGCTCCCGCAATCCGAGCTCCCTTCCTTTTGCAGTTCTGTCTATTCAATCAGCCGACAATGAAATATTCATCTCTCCTCGGCGCAGCGTGCGGTTCCGACTTCAAAATACCGCTGATCTAGCCCACGGGGAAGGGTTCATTTTGGATGCATGCGCACAATTTCCCTTTTCAGCCGAACGTTTCACTGCTTTCAAAGCCCCTCCCTTCACAGAGCCGAGGAGACATAACTCCCAGATGCGCGTTGCTAATGGCAGCTTTCCTACCAAATGTGCCGCGGAAGGTCAGGCACAAAGGGAGGGACCCCACTTACACTCTTCAGGAAGGAAAGCCACCCAGAGATACTGTATCATGCAGTACATAAGTCTATCCTCCAAGGAAACTAATCCTTGCAAGCGGCCGTATCAAAGCCAAAGCCATAAACAGCACAGGCTCTTGCATGGAAATTACAATGCAAGTGAAAAATGCATGCTGCCTTTTCAACGGACACTTCTGGCTCAATGCGTCCGACATACTCTTGCTTTCATATGCTTGCATATCCTCACCGGATGCACGCTGCAACAGAAACACATTTCATGGCAAGTAACAATTTCCCCGGCGTGCAAGCAAAAGGCAATTCAATCTCCAGCTGGGAGTGAGTAACATTCCGCGGTACATACACGCACCACAAGTAAATCGATCTTATTGATGGATTTGCAACACGCATAACAATGACCTGTGCACGACACACCGACTTGTCCAATTGAGCCAAATCCCCGCGAAAGCCGCACTCGTTCAATTTCCAACTGCCCAAATCCAGGCTATCAGTCACCTGCATCTGTTTCTGACGTTGGCTCGCAGTGTGGGTCAAAATATTTGGTTTGCATGACCTGAAGCACGGTCGGGATTGGAAGAGGATTTTCACGACAAACAAGCATTATGAACCCGTCGCATGAACAGCTTTGAGCACTGCAAAAGACTGAAAGAGAAGTATCTCTGCATCATGTGGAGGGATCTTCCACGATGAAGTGGATCTGACCTTGCAACAACAGTTAAAGTATGCCGCAGTGTTCACACAGTGCCCAGGGTGGCGTCGCCTCCCCAAAAGCTTGTTTTCGCAGACAGTCATACAAACACAAATTGCAAGTGAAAAGGAGGGGAAATCAATGGGAAAAGCGCAGTCGTGCTTTACCCCGTCTTCCTCAATGTCAATGCGCGCAGTCCAACTGCACATGCATCTGCACGAGAATCAATGAGTTTCACTTCCATCGTACATTCGCTCTGCTTTATTGGCCATTGAACAAGCGGCTTACACAGAGTCTCGCAGGCTGCATGCGGGTAAATAGATGCAACAGATGCAAGAAGGCGCGTACAGTAAACCAATGCTACAAGTGCGTGCTCCATAGCAAAGGCATTGATTGCTGTCTTCTCAACATGCAGAATTCCCTCCTTGAACAAAAGCGGACTCGTGTAGCTGCATCCCTTCCGCCTTCTTGCTTTCTCATCCAGTCGTAAAGGATTCAACAGGACAAGGCCTGCATGATGAGGATATGTAAGTCTGGGCTAATAGAATCTTCCCTCGACAAATTTACTCAAACCCATTTCGGTAGAATTAGTTCCGCTTTTTCACATTTCAATTTTTCAGAAGGAAGCAGACGTGACGCATGGCTTTGCTGTTGAGATCCTCAGAATGGAACTGACACTCGCTTCAGACAGACAGAGGCGCTTCGAGCAGGCGCTGCCGCCATCGGAGTTCGGAGGCAACCAACGGCGCCAACGCTCGAGGAAAGTTGTGAAGTTGCGTTGTCGTAACTGAGTAGATCTGGCGTGAAAAAGTCCAAACTTCTTCGCCAGGCTTCTTCACACTGATCTGAGATTTACTTTTTGTCGTAATGATGTTTTGACAAGTGCGAATGTCGAGCGTCAAGCGGGGCCAGGAGGTCGCAAATATTATGTGACCCTGTTTTGCTTGCACATATGGCAGATTTTCTCCATTTTCGTCGCTAAGGTATGTCTTGTGACAACTGAAATACAAGTACCATTGAGGATTTGCCCCAGGAAGAGCGGCTGTTGACAACCGCGATGTTCTGAAAAGTCTTTGACAGCTGTGCTGTGAGCAGTTGTGTACTTGTACTCGTGCAAAGAAAAGCACACAAAACAGGTACTCTTTCGCATTGCCATGCAGGTGATAGTTTTACCTGGCGGGATCTTCAACTCTGAACACAAACAAAATGTGACCGACATGCAAAACTGCACCTCAAGTCCTTGCAACAAAACAAGGTTTCAGCATCATAACCGATTTGCCCACAAATAAACTGCCTAAATGTCAGAACCCATGGTGAACTGGCGGTATTGTGGGAATGCAGGTAACTCCCCGTGAACCCAGAAAATGTAATTCAACTGAGATATGAAAGGAAAATCACCCGTCGTTTGTGATAAATGACAAGGCATCAAAATGAATTATTGAAAACGAGTTGCATTTCGGGAGATAGTATCTTGTGATTCGATTCACACAAGCACAAGGAATTCATTGGTTCCTTTTTAAATAATTCAAAAGCTTGCTGTTTGCCTTCGTTTTCCAGCATAAAGGTATCCTAAGTAAACCTCAGTTGCTTTCTCATTTCAGTTGCAGCTTTGACGAACTGTTGCCATCGAGCTGGGAGGCCAAAGTCGTTCATTTGCACAATTCACGGCGAAATTTCCCTCCGGATGGTTTGGTTTCCTTGGCTGCACAAACCCGCGTTGCGACGAGAAATATTGCGTGTTGTCTGAGCACGATTCATAATTGATACGACAAACAGAGCGGACCCAGCCGGTACCGACAATAGCGAGGTTTAGCAAGCACTTCATTTTCAAACGCGCGGTGCCCCAATTGCCAGATCGGTGGTCCAGAAAACTCAATTGTACACTGAGAGCCAATGACCAGTGACC
>JAAUXT010019047.1_pt1 | contig 43513 bp, 41 predicted proteins | sample 7278171 | NCBI WGS metagenome assembly JAAUXT01 (sample SAMN14350112, study PRJNA611818) | marine sediment metagenome | isolation source: surface marine sediment (1.8m) | place: French Polynesia: Moorea | collected 2018-08
GGTGTACAATCATAGTTTTAGGATGGTGGTTATCCGACTGGCTCTGGGCATTCATCTTGGCCACCATCTCTCTTAAGGTGAGTCGAATTCAAGTCACTCCACACTGAATGATTTTATTTAACATCATAAGCTGAAGCTGATTTGAGATGTAGATACACACAATTCTCTTTCTTTCGATGAAAAAACCTGAAAAATATGAACAATAAACGTAAAGTGTGCACCAAGTAACGGGCCCTAATACTACTCATTATTTTGTAAGTAAATTTGCTTCAACATTGTTCGACGATGATATCTGTGCCATGTCGTCCGTGTGCAAAAATGTCTTTGAACTCGGATCAGCCTCAAAAAGGAACTTTTGAGGACCGAACCAGTGGGACTGGATATTGTACTTGCTTTCTCGCCTTTCCGACAGTCAGTCGTTTGACCCACAACCGCTCTGTCTCTCACGTCTCTTCCCGTCTCCGCATCGTCGTTTGTGAGGTCTTCTGGAGTTGGATCCGCTCGATGATATTGTCACCTGTGTCTTGGTCTTTGCTCTGACCTGCCTCTTGTGCGCCCCATCTCGTGAACAATGCTCGATCCAACACCAAGTCTACAAAAACACCACAACACAACAGCTTTTGCTTTTTGGGATGTTGTCACTTGCAGCCGATCGTTGGGTCATTTACAAGTACACTTTCCTGAGCACCTTGGTTTTCAGTTTGAAACACTTGATTCTTGGAACAAAGACCTAATTCAAACGACCTGCCCTTTCTGTGTTTCTTCCAGGGTGGCAGCGTAATTCGTCTGTTCCACAAGGAGCTGGAGGCGTATCTGGTCGCTGAAGGCTTGTTCGACGACGAGATCACTGAAGATGGTGAGCTGACAACATTTTCTCAAGTCTTCCTTGAAGATTCTTGACCCGAAGCAGATTCTTCAATGCGTTCAGAAACGCCAAACGGAAATGACCTGACCACTGGACTTGGACTGTGTGCTCACACGCACGCGCGATGGGGTTTGTTTCAGTTCATCTGCGGATCCGAGAGGTGGACCAGCTGATCCCCAAGTCGCTGTACCCGTCTACGTCTGGCAACACGTACTGGCAGATCGAAGCCGAGTCCTCCATTCTCAACGGTACCAGTCTCAACTTTTCGTGAGCCGTGCTTTACTTTGTTCCCAGAGTCTCAGTGAGACCCCTGCGAAATTTTCCTTCTCTCCCGTGTGTTCTTCATCATTGGCATTTCAAGAGTCTTTCCCTGTTGATCAGGCGACGTGATTCGGTGGGAGCAGCAGGTTCGGTTCCGTCACATGACGACACGTCAGTACTTGTGCATCACGTCCGATCGGCGAGTCACGCTCACGCCCGACGCCAAGGACCCGCGCACTGTGTTCCGCCTCCACCCCGTCATCAAGGTCAGTCTGCGGGCGCGGCGGCCGCGCGCTGCAGTGGCTCCACAGGTGCAGGCGACCTCGACACAAGGCTCTGCAAAAGTTGTCAACACTTGATGCTTCCATCTCGATGTGATCCCAAATTACCCTTTTGATCATTTCACAGAAAAAAGAGCACAATGATCATTCACCTCTGTGTGCTTTGATGCAGACAAGAAGTAATTTTGAAATTAGTGAGTGTGGTCGCATCGGAGTTGTTTGTCATGTACAGCTTTGCGAGTTCATTGTCGAGAGGTCCAACATGGTTTGTTTGGTTCTTCTTTGGTTTGGTTTGATCCAGTTTTGTTGCTCCCAATGTGGAATTTTGAGACCAAAGTTTTGTCGTGGTTCAATTTTGTCCTGGTTTGATTTGATTTGGTAGACTTAAGTTGTTTTGTATCCTCACCAAGTAATTTTGTCCGGGGAGGTCTGACACTAACAGAGCCGTGTGCCTCTGTGGTGGTTGGATGCACCCTGAGTGACAACCTACTTTGAGTAAGTCAAATTTTTGATGTTTTCATGTTGATCCACCCCCTCATGTTTGCTTTGAATTCATGTTGATAATTGTTGTTTGTAAAAAGCTGTTCTCTTGAGCAGGGGAAGTGGATAAATAAGCGTCAGTTTGTACCGACGGTAGGTAATACGTAATGAGGTATAAACCATTTCATTCACATTAATCCTGGTTGGATTATCTGCTGCTTCTGAGTCTGGGCTCAAATCTTTCACTGACTCAAATTATTTTGCAACGACAAAGGTCACAGAGGCGACTAACGCGCCGCTGCCAGCAACTGCTGAACTCAAGACCATCACTCACGCTTTTTTGGTGCCGATCTTATCTGTCAAGCTGGAAGGCAGATAATCTTGTTCGTCATACTAACCGAAGTGTTTTTCGCCAGAGATAACCTGGGATCCGGGTTTCTTGAGTTGCGCAGCGCACATGAACACTTCACATCAACTTCCCCACAGTGTTCGAAGTCTTTGTCCTTCTTGGATCTGCTGATGCACTGTGGATTCCAGTGCTGCAAATCCCAACTTCCAAGTCCCCACATCTATACCCTGAGCAGGACGTCCGCTGTCCCTGAAGCCTCCCGCGCACAAACCTCGCCAACGCTGCAAACACTTGTCGCTGTGGGTTCTGGTGCGTTCGCGGATGTTCACTCGCTTGTGTTGTTCTGAGGTCACTTTCGTTTCGTAACCGAACACACACGGTGGTTGTAAGTCGTCACGTCATAGAATATGCAACGTAGACTGCGTCCTGATAAACTGTCTTGTGTTATCTTCCCAACAGAACGCTGTAAGGATTCTACTTGATAAGTCTTCAATGTTTTTTGCTTGCACCATTAACTAAATGTTGACAAACAACAGATGTGTTCAAACTAATAGCCTCAACCAAAGCTTGCCACTCACACCAAGCATTGCACCCCATTTGCACCACAAGGTTTCGATGGATACATTTGTTTTTTGCGATCACTTTTACATTTGATATTTGCTGAATGGCCACAAAGTGCCAGTTAAGTGTCTTAGCGCTGCTGAAATAGGCAAATAGAGAAATTCTCTGATTCTGCTTGAGATCCTAAGTGACCCCGTCGAGTTTCCTGAAATGTGCAACCTTCGAGTGTCTCCCGCCTTGCCTTGTTCGGAAACCTCTGTTGTAATGGATCGCAAGTCCACTCCACAAAAATCGGCCTGTGCAGAGATCAATTGTTCCTGTCCCAATGTCATTCTGTTGCCAAACTGAAATGACTTTACTCCACACAAATACAGAAGGTATCCACACAACCAGAAGGTATCCAGAATCGCACTGATAGAGTTTAGTGTTTCACCCAGGCGCGCACACTGCCAAAAGCGACAAGTTTGGGTATTGTGGTAGAAACTGGTCAACACCCATTTCACACACTGATGTCAAGTGTAGCCGATGTTGGTTCCAGAGTGTCATTTGCCATTAGTGCATAGATGAGAAGCTTGAATGCGTAGTTTGGGAATGGTAGAAGTTGGTGTTGCAACGGGCTGCGTAAACCGCTTTTGAACACCGGAGTGTCACATGCATGAAACCACATCCACCAACGTGTGTCATCGATGGACGTGTGTTGAGAAAAGAAAACTAGATGAAGTAGAAGTAGAATTTGCTTTCTTACTGGTTCACTACTGGTTTGTTAAGAACGGAAGAAGCTGTGGAGGCAACTGGTGGAGCCACCTCCTCCGCAGTTTGTCAGTCACACAAATGCCAACCAGAGAAAATTTTGTCAAAAATTACACGGTGGTAACTGGTACATCCTGTCGCGCATAGCAGATGCACAGGCGCACATGCAACTAGTCCGCTGCATAGAAGAAGGATGAGCTCCGCAGGCCTGATGTCAGAATCACTTCAAACAAAAAAAACTCACGAAGTGTTCTGAGACTGCACAATTCTTTCTCACAAGAACCCCAGCTTCTTTACCAAAGAAAAAACATTCTCCAAACCAAAGTTTGATTTTTTTCTGGGTGGGACAGCGCCAACTGTGGGGGTAAGAAAATAAAAGTGGAAAGAATTGTGCAACCGATTGCAGTGGCAAATCCTTAGGGAGGCAAAAGGCAAGCTTTCGTCGGTCAACAACCAATCCAAACCAAGAACTCGCTTCCTACCAAAACAATCTTTCCTACGACTCGTGCACACTGAGCTCACAGTGACATTTCACAAACAAATTGAGGCTTCACTGCTGTCAAGACAAGTTCTGGCAGAGGCGACGCCTTGGTGTTGTGAAAATCACGGTGGGTCGGTGAAAGTACACTGAGTAACAATTCTCTCTTCAGTGAAACTGGTTAGAAAAGCACCTCTATGTTTACAACAGCATGTGCTCCACATGTTTACGGCGTTTAGTGTCAAAAAATCATCGGATGTCTTCAGCATTGTTCTTGACGTGCGCAAAACGCCAAACCACCAGATTTGCATTGAGTTGATCCAGGTTCAGGTCCATTTCGCCCGAAAAGCGAGGAATCGAGCAGTGGAACCTGCAAGATATTTTCCACCCCCGTGAATTTTCAAGAACAATGCTGAGACGTCCGCAAGGACACTGGAGAACGATACCCGTTTACGTTGAAACACTGCCAGTGTGCCTGCCAAATGGGTGTGAAGAACCCATGTTTTATCTTCAAACTAATTTACAATTCACGCTGCACTAGAAGTTGGCCACATTTGCCTGCATGCAGGCGTCATATTTACACTTTCAGTTTTGACATTGCATTGCTACAAATTTTGAGGCATTGCTGAGTGCGCCAACGAGCAAGTACACGTTCACAAACGTGGGGAGGACATGCATGTTTCGAGCCATTTTAACCATGATAAGTTTTACTGTTTGATTTGCGTCCACGCCGTCTCCCTCACAGCCATGCTGGTTTTGTTTTAACCATGACATGCCCATGGTTTTGTTTACAGCCGGGAGAAACCAGTACTGTAAGCCAATCACCATAGTCGACTCTGTTATCCTACCTCCATTGGTGCCCTCTTCCCCAGCGCTGCAGCAGAACCTTCCCAGTCTGAGGCTCCCTGTTCCCCGACAACCCCAAGAGTGTTGTTGTGTACATACTGTAAATACAAGATTCATGAATCTGAGTCTGATTCCACAAACAGCAAAGACAAATCTTGAAAATGGCTCAACATCACAAAAATTTTCATTTCAAGCAATCAGTGCTCCACGTAAGTGGAAGAGACATAATTTGACTGTCTCCAGAGTCCCTCAAGATCCCTGGGCCTACTGTGCAGCCGTCTGAACAAAATACAAGAATCAGATGCTCCCCTGTTTCATCCCATTATAACCGGTCGTAAAGTTTTTCCACTGGAGGTAGGATCACAAGCATGTCTCAACCTTTTTCATACTTTTCACTTCGCTAGTTTTCTTGCATGTGTGGATCCTCCCTTACGAACTGCCGAGGTTTTATGATCCTTGTTGTCTTCCATGTCAGTGTGTAAATCCGCATTTCGGTTCGTTGTGTGCCCACACATGGTCCTTTCTCATGTGATAAACATACTGAGGTTGCTTTTTTGAACGTACGTTCAGTTTTGTCCAAGTGTTCAAATTTGAAATTGTTCCAACTCTGCATTGGGAAATCAATGCCACCTTTTCAGGTCGAACTCTTGCGAAACACACTCTCTACAGCGTGGAACTAAAGGACCATAGAATCTGCCAGAATGCTTTGCTTTTTCGCTTGTAAGGGTGTCTTGTTGCCAAGAGACTGTTTGCACTGTGATAATGCAGCGGAGTACAACAGTTCGTGCTGCATTGAGAAACTTTCGTCAGACATCGCTGAAATGGATCAACTTGCTCAACTTTTACGAGTCCCAAAACATCAAATGTAAAAATGTTTGAAAGTTTGCGACGAGTTGCAAACCAACCGGTGCTAACATTTGTTGTACATACCTCTGTCTAACCCTGTTGACTAACGTTTTGAGACGGGTAAAATATTTTCACCTTTTGTGATATCCTTAGAAAAAAATCAACTAGATTTTGAATTTTGATTCCTACGCATTGAACAGTCCGATCCACAAAGATATAGCCTTTGTTGTGACAATTTTTGCTGAGTACTTCATCGTCAGATCGTAGGCAAGCCTTGTTCGGAATTTGATGGAATACAAAATTTACGACATGCACAGTTGAATCTGACGGCGACGTACCTTTTCGTAATTTTGAAGTTTTGCAGTGTTCCAGGAGACACAACACGTTATATGATTTTCATGTGTATAATTTTGAAAGACAAACACTAAAACAAGATGGACATGTCCACAGCGTGCCAGCCTTGACCCAGAACCTGCCCAGATGAAAGGTCCAAGCCAATCGGATGAAGCAGAAAACTTGAAATCAAACAATTGATGAAGAAAAGGCTTCTTGAGTGTTGTATTGCTACAAAGTGTTCTGTGGCGATCTGAACGTGGGTTTTATGGATTCATCTTGGCTGTGGACTGCAGACTCCCGTGTGACCCAACATTGTTGTGCATTGCGTGTGGAGCAACCCTCTGGATTGACAAAAATTTGAGAAAATGATCACGGTACAATTGTCAAGCAGAAAAAGACGGGTTAAATTTATGTTCAAGCAAAAGACAAAACAGGAACAGAAAGAACTTGCCAGAGTTAAGGAATTTTGGGTCTGGCAAAATCTGAGGAGGTTAATTTGGATGACAAAAACACTGAGGAGTTTTATGCTTCGCTCATATGCTTCGTGTCCGCATGGTTCACCATACACCACACACTTTTTATTGATTGCTCTTGCTTAGACTTTGATACATTGTTTTAGTTCATAAGTTTTTTCTTTTGCCTGTGAACTGGTGAGACTGGACATTCAAATGCATTCTCCAGTCTCAACTTTGATCTTTGACTTCCATTTTGAACGCACATTGTGGAAATTTGTCCTCCTTTGTCCAAATTAACACAGAGGCTGTGAACCAACGAATGTCTGAAACATGTCTCGCCAGGAAGGGGAACTGGATGCTTGGTTTGGACGGTGAGTTTGATTTTGCAGGAAGCGGACGAGATTCAGTTCGAGAGCTACTCACGCATCGAACACGTCATCACCGGATTTTGGCTCCACGCTATGAGAGGTGAAAATTCAACAGTACTTTGATCTGACCTCAAGCTGAAGTGAATGTACGACAAAGAATAGAGCTTGCCCCAACACGAACGTCTCCTGTTTGCTTGCACAAAGCTTCGAAAGTTCGGCGGATAAAGCTGAGAAACTCTTGGTTTGATTGTGCTCGCAGATGAGGAGTACATCCGGCGGCAGCTGCGGGAGGCGCAGGAGGAGAGCGGTGACTCGATGAAGTCTCTGCGCTGGGACGGGGCGTCCCTCCGCAAGGTGAGGCGCTGCCTGACACGTCGGGCCACTTCACATTTTCCGTTGCGGTGACCTCTGAGCTGCCAAGGTGATGGCATCCGGACTGACTGCTCAGAGAATCATTGTAACCAGCACAGTGACCAGTCGCACGAGACACAATCCGAAAGGAAAAATCCCTTGCTGTATATTTTCAATCTGTTCCTCTTGCAGATATCAGCGAGTGGAGAGAAGATGTACCACGACGCGTACACGATACAGCTGGTCGAGGACAGACACCTGATCACCTTTAACTTTGTTGGCGGGATGGTGCCTTTCCTCCTCAACCTCATCCTGGATGTAAGCAGACACTGTCCATTATGTCTCTTAATCTTCTTAGTAATTTTCCCTGCGGCATCGTGTTTATCAACAAACACACAATTCCATGTTCAGAGAAAAGAGGGGAAGATTCTGAATGCGAAGAAGGCGCACAAGATCACGGTGGCGCTGGAAGAGATCAAGGACTTCATGATCATCAAGGGCGTCGCCACCAAGGAGCGTCAGAAGCTGATGCGCAACCTCAGGGTGAGTGAGTGATGCTGGGAGAAAAATCTGTTGGAGTTAAGTGCCTTGCAAGAACAAAAACAGGAGCACAGTGACGGCCAGTAAACAACATTCAGCCCAGCTGATTTCACCATCGAAGTGGCAAGAGAAGCACAATGAACCTCAAAGCCAGGGTCATACAAAGAAGGTTCTTGTCCTCAGCTCAGGCGCAAGCTTCGTCCGCAAATGACTGGTAGTTTTCTGTGTCTCTCGCCAGGTGATCGACCTGCTGGTGCGGCTGCTGCAGATCCCACTGGAGGGCGCCATCGACCAGACGCACCTGACACGCGTCTTCAAAGCCGCCTACGACGTGCTCTACACGTACATGATCGGAAACTCGCGCAAGAACGCGCTCTACTTCGCCAAGTACATCGACTTCTTCCAGACACAAATCTCAGTCAAGGTGAGCGAACTCACACACGAGTTGGAAGCGGTGATGCAACAGGCGCTTGTTCCTGTCCTCGTCGATTTTGACACCACCAGTTCCACCTGGGGTTGTGCTTCGGTCAACTTCCGCCTCAACAAACAACACTGAAAGACAACTAACTAATGTCGCAATAGTTTCCATTGAGTTTGTAGTGTTTGTTCCTCTGCTTCAGTTTAATCTATCAATGTTTTTGTCCCCATTTGGTTCTGAACCAGCACAGCATTGACGCGGTCGCTTGGTTAGACACTCCGGTAAAGTTTCACAGCGTTTCTACGTATGTGGAAGTAAGGCACCTTGGTGGTCAAGGCTTTTTTCGGCCAGAAGTGACAGTTGTCCGAACAATGCACGTGAAAGGCACCTTTCAGGGACGACTGCATCTGTTCAGATTAAGGAAAAGGACAATCTGTTGGGACCAGTGCACGTTTCAGTCTTTTTCATCGCATGTGTGCGGGCCATTAACGGACGACACATAAATCTAATACTCTCTCTGTGTATGTCATTGGACGTAATTCCTCTGCAAAGTGAGCACACGACAATTGCATTCATACACGAAACAATTTCATCCTTCCATAGATCTTCCAGATAAATGCAGTCTGCGGGAGTCCAGTGGTGATGAGTGTTCTCCACTCAACACGTTTCAAGTTTTCTGAGAGCGTGAAGTAAAGGTGGACTGCACCCTGCTGCAAACTGCAGCTGCATGCAAAGGAAATGCAATTCACATTGCAGCAGGGGATGTCTGGAATTCTTGCACAATTTTCGCCGCGTCTGTTGCACGAAGGTGTGATGTGCAGTGATGTCGGGCCCGGGGCCCGGCGTCGGAAGTGAATGTTCCGGCGATGGTCTTGTCGTGCGCCTCAAGTGTGAATCCATTCTTATCTGAGGCATCACGCACATGGGCTCAGCTCTTTCAATGATTGGCATTTTAATAGACTGCCTGAAATGATAATTTCCACGGTACATTGGTCACAAAAAAGCTTTGGTGAAGTGTGAAATCCCAGTCTCAACCAGACACAATGAGACTGTTGTGAGGAACCACGCCATTTCAAAAGTTGCAAGTCTTTTGGTGAAAGCATTTTGTTAGCTTTCTGCAGACGGGATTTGTTTTTGTTTCTTCCCGGAAATCGAATGATTTTTGGGAGGCTTGGTGTGTCCCTGAGGTGGCCCTCTGTGTAAATCGTCCATGGCCAATGACTGAAACAGGATTTTGGTCTTTGAATGTGAAACGGAACATTTCTATGAAACCATTGTTTAATTCTGGTGGCAGAATTTTGCGCGATGAATAATTCATTGGTTTACACAAGAAGTGCGAAACAGTGATAATGAAAACAATTTACGGTTTCAAGTGGGTTCATTATGCTCTTGATATAGAGTGCCTGCATTCGGGATTTTCTGGGAAATATTTATCAAATGTGACATGATAGTTTCGGGATTTCGCTTTGTCACAAACTGTGACCTGAAACACCAGCCTCAATTAACAGACTGATCAATATTGTTCCAACTGCGGAAGAAAGCTGCACACAGGTTGAAACCTTTCGTCTTGGACACATTTATCGGGGTGTGGGACGTTGAATGCGTTCGTTTACCACTGGTCGTGGCACGGGAAACTTTTGGTGCTGGTACTCGTTTGAACTTGTCACAGACCGTAGTTCGTTTGGCCGAATGACTTCACATATACGAGAAGTAGATCTGCTCTTTTCTCTGTTGACGAAAAACCTCTTCCAAATCACAAACTTCACTTTATCCCGAATAGTCTGTGGCCGGCTTCCAAAGTGTTGTTTTGTATTCAGTTTTGTCTCAAGAATTTCTTCCTTTTCCTTTTTTGCCTTTTTTGCGTCCTGCATGCTTTTTCGCCAAGCTACGTACAACTTCAACAATATCCAGAGGGAAACAAAGGAAGGTCTTCTTTGTCAGCACAAAACATTGACCATGCTTGGTTTTTGGAAAAGAACAACACTCTTCCTTGTGAATCACGGAAGTTGGGTTCGTGTCGGTGCTACTGGCCACTTGGATTCTTCGCCAGCTCATTTTGTTCATTGACCTACTCTCTGCTCCTTGTGCAGGGCGACATCGGGTTGAACGTGGCGCAGATGATCGTCGAGCTGATCCGCGACAACCGCAAAATCGTGGACCGCATCACGCAGGAGCAGATCGAGATGTTCGTCGGGCTCCTCAGGCAGAACAAGGTGACCTGCGTCTCTCGTGATGCCCGAAGCGAGACCCGCGTTCGCTCCTGATCTTCCAGAAATCAACAGTGTGATCAGTTACAATATTTGATGTTGGAAAACGAAGCCTTTGTTGGCCTTGAAATCACCAAACAGAAGAAAATCTGCGCGCGTGGCCATTAAATTCGGTGAACATTGTTGACCTGCCTGAAACTGTCATCGCTGCACGATGAGGCGATCTCTCTTCAACAACCGTGCACGACACCAAAGTTTCAATGTTTTCGTCCTGTCAGAACTACCGGTACCTGGACCTGCTGAACGTGCTGTGCGTCTGTGACGGCGTCGCGATCCAGAACAACCAGACGTACATCACGGAGCACTGGCTCCGCAGGGACCGGGTGCGCTCCGCCGTGAAATTCCTCATACGCGAAATGTTTGCCGCATCAGGGGATGCAACAGTTGATGATTTTGAGCAAAATGAAGTGGATTCCCCCGTTGGGTGATAAAGAATTGCAGTGGCGCCCAACTTTGTGGCAAATGTTTCAGAAGCATTGAACTGCACTGAAACACGGAAGAACCAAATTGCAGCACGAGATTCGAACTTTCAGAGCGGAGCCCGTTTCCTCACCGAACGCGGGCAGAACGTGAACGGACAGCCCAACATCATCTACGTGTCCACGGACAACGGGACCAACTGGACCCCTCTGCACGAGTTCGTCGATGTGAGCGCACTTTTCCTAACTTTGCAACGGTGGAGTTGTCTTGGGCTTGGCCAAGGCTTTTCAGACACTTGGCGAGTGCTCTTTCCTTAGCCTTTCTTTTCGTTGCAGGAGACCAACTTGGCTTACTCAGAGGAAGACGTACTGTTCTTCGAACATCAGCTGGATTTGTTCGGGAAGCTGGCTTTTGTGAGTCAGTCACTTTGGGCCATGCTCTCACCGCCAGTCAGAGCAAAAGACTTCATTCACAACAGTTGGGCAAGTGTCACGTGACCTGCACTGCGCTTCTTGCAGGGCCGAAACGACTTCGCCATCTTCGTGATCACGCGGGAGCTGGGCATCCTGACGTGGGACGAGGCGTTCCTGTCGCTGCGGTCGGTGCTGCTGCCGGACGCGCTGCGGGCGCGCTACTGCGACCTCATCATCGGTGCGTCAGCACCCCCGAACAACCCTTCTTCAGCCAAACACAACTGCATGGTGACAGTTTCACAGTTACAAACTTGATGTTCACATCGCACAGGTCTTTTCATCGACGTGGGCACCAACTACTCCGTTCTCGATCACACCAACCTCTCCTTCATCTACGAAGACGTGCTGTCCCCCGGACCCAACGCTGACGGAGAATTCGTAAGTCTATTCACCCTCCTGCTTCTGCACAAGTCCGTTTGTTCCAACGTCGGCACTGAAAGAAGAATGTACGAATACAAATGGACTCAAAGGAATGTTGAGTCTGTGGGACAAGCGCCACGTTGTTTTTTTTCCTTGTTGCGTATTCTCTTCAGAAGACAACTTCACATTTTCTGTATCTTCGCTCGTTCTTGCTTTGTACGTGTCAAGTGAACAGGAAAGGGAAGAAACCGTCGAGTTGTTTTGTACTGAAGAATCCAGAAACAACGACGCTCGCATGATGTGTGTGCACAGTTCTTTAGCGATCAGAGTTGCCAGAAAAGAAAGTGTCTGGTTGAAAGATTAGCCGATTGACTCTCAGGTCAAGAAGATTCCACGAATGGACAATTGGATTGCAATCGACGGTGTAAGTCACAGGAATCAAAAAAGACGTTTTTATCACGCAGGGTGGTGTGGTTACAAACGCATTGTATGTCACTCTACTCACAAAACTTGTGCTTTGGTTTTACTTTATTTATCGTTGAGGATTTTAGGATTTTGGATTGGGGTCACTGTCCACCGACTACACAATACTGACTCGATCTGTAGGCAGCGCGATTCACACCTACTGACCAGACCTGAGATTCCTTTTTCAGTTGCACCAACACCACAGGCTTTGTTCCATTTTTGAAACTTTCACAGATGAAATGGCCGGATGTTGGTTGTGTCCCAGAGATGGACGGAGTGGTGCTGATCTTTTTTACGACTTCCACGACCCTCGACCAATCCTCCTTTCTGGGATCAATACAGAGCGAATGCTGTGGAAGTTTTCAAAAATGATAGACTCCCCTTTAGCAGCCAATGAGCACAAAATGACAACAGCAACGTTCCTGTAGACCCCACAACTGCTGGCATGGCGTTCAGTGCCACACACTGCACCCACACGCGCCCAACCCACACATGCGCAGTGCAGTGCTCATCTTATCTCGTGTTTTTCGTTGTTTTTGCGTGATGGGTGAACTCTAGGTGCGGAGAACCATCCCTGCCGTGGAGAACTGGCTCGCTCCAGAGGGGGTAAGACCTGGGCACCAGTCTGTGGCGTCGTCATGGTCGTCGTGCACTCGAACATGCACCACTCACTACGTTTTGTTGTGGCACCTTTTCCAACATTGCACTTCACTGGCTTTTTACTAACACATCGGAATGGGTATTGTGTGACGTACTCTGGTGGCCTGAACTGTCAACTCTCTTCTTGCAGGTTCTTTTTTGCATGAGTGTCAATAACACTGGAAATGTGACATCTTCTTGTTGACCTTCAAAAACGAACCAAAAACCAAACGAAGAAGAGGAAAATCCTCGAGAAGATGTTACATTGATCAATGTCGTCATTGAGCTGTGAATTGTTTCTTTTGAAATGTTTGTGACATTTTAAGTCCAATTTGTACTCGATTGTCCTGAAATATCAGTATGACAAGTACTTTTGACACGCCTTGGGACACCAGAACCTCTGAATGATGAACACCCCCCACTGCTTGACAACCATCGTTTGCGCAATTTGAGCGAATTTCACTTTAGCAAACCTCATGAATGTCAATGATCCTCGCCAATGTGTTAAAATTCAAAGCAAATTGTCGTGTGTATTTTAGGAAGGTCCAAATCCCAAAGGGGGTGAAGTGGTAAGACCTTGTTTAGTTAGGAACTGTCACTGAGCAGCATCTGTGACTGTTGTAATCATGGATTCTACTTGCAATTAGCCTTCTGAGTACTGTTGATTCGACTTTCACGTTCGTGTATGGTGTGCAAACTGCACACAAATGAAATTCTCTTCTCATTGCCACAACAAAGTTCCAACTAAACTTGGGATCTGGACTTTCCAGAGGTGTTTGTGAACACCGCTCTCCATTTGTCTCCTCATGGATGTTGACTTTGAATTTTACTTCTTTATCATTCCATTCGCCTCATTCTGGTTTGCAAAGATTGGTTCAAAAGCTAACGGATTCAAAAGAGAAAGATAAAGATTCGCAGCGACCACGAGCAAAAGCGAACGATCCTTGTATTTCAAAGAGCAGAATTTACGCCAACCGCAGCAGCAGAGCTCTCCAAGAACGATGGAAAGGCAGTTTCACACGTAAACGTAGAGTCATTGATTGATTGATTGATTGATTGATTGACTTTCAGATCATCAAGGACCTGGTGACGCTGTTTCCTGTGATTCGAGACTGGATCGCGGAGTTCCTCGAGGAGAACCGGGACATGACTGCCTCCATGATCGGGCGTAACATGCTCATAGAACAGGTACTCGTCATCAAATTGATTTGAGCATCTGGTTCTGAAATTCTGCAAATTGTACACCTGTTGCGCAGACGTCTATTTCCGTGGCGGCGGGCCCTGGTTCCGGGCTTTCCGCTGCAGGCAGAACGCAGCGTACGAGCGCACGCGCCATTGCAGGTGCTGCGGCTGTTCCACTTCCTGGTGAAGTTCGGCTACTACGGCAGCGACGACATCAAGGCGCTGCTCAAACCGCTCATCTCGCTGCTCAACGGCAAGAACGACAAGCCTTTCCTGCCCGACAGCGACAAGGCTGGAGGTGAGGAAATGACAGCCAGGCAATTGCTTTGACCGGGGGTTTGGGTTCACGTCATCGTATTTGATGAAACAAGCTGTGGTTTAAACACGTTTTCTGGGGTTGGGAGATCGAGCAGTCGGACACTGACCCACGCACGGATGGCTCACATCGGTTGTACTTTGCAGGGTACACCAAGGACTCGATGAAGCTGGTGAATCTGTTCAGATCGAAGGAGCGGTACGAGCCTTCTCCGGAGACACAGGCCATAGTCAACGCAAAATACCAGTGAGTGCAGCAACAAGAGGAGACGCTCTGCTCAAAGATCCCTGTTCGTTCTTTCGCGCAAAATTCGATCTCAAACAATCGTTGCCCTTTCTCTTGCAGAGCAATGGAAGTATTGGATCTACTTCTTACATTCCAGTTTAACTCCAGACTTGAGGTAAGACTATCTGTTGAACAAATATGCGAGTTTCACATTGAGATCAGTCTGAGCAGTTTTCTGCCGGCCCTCCAATGCCAATGATCACGTCGCGCTGACAACTGGCACTGAACTTCGGCTGTTTCAGAGTTTCATAGCGAAGTTCAAGACAGCAGAGCTGTCGGGATCGACGAAAACGAAGCAGCAGAACGTTCTCACCCCGCTGCTCTTCGAGTACTTCGACCCGTTCGACACCTCCAAGTGCGCAAATCACTGCAGTCACTGAAACACACAAATGCTGTGCTCAAGAACGGGAACAAAGCAGCCTGACTATTCTCATATTTGCAGAAAGGGGCTGAAGACACAAAAGCGCGGCTTGAAGGAACTGCGCTGGATGTTCGACTCGACGGCATACTTCGACTCCGAGCAAATCACGTCCATACTCATGGTAGACTAGCTTCTGCCTCCGTCCTCCAAACTGTCCTTTGTGCTGTTCGCAAACATCAACTTTCACGTGTACAATATCTTTTTGCAGGATCTGTCAAATTACAAGTATGACAAGATGGTGAACAAGTCCCTGCTGCTGTTGAACAAATACTACTCTTCCAAAACCAAGCTCTTCAAGATGGCTGTGCAGGTGAGTGCCTTGTTTTCTTTCTTTGGTGCTGGAATCTTGTCTGCGATTTGGGAAATGTGTCTCAGGAAGTGTCGACAGAGGGACTCCTCGTTTCCATTGCAACACAAGCTGCCCAAATACATATCCCGCTCAGGAGGGAAGAACTCGTGTCGGCTCCGTTTACGTTGTGCTTCGACACTATGGTTTTCATACCTGCCTGAAAATGACCCGTTGCGACACTTCAGGCGATGGTGCTGATCACGACCGACTCGTGCCACGTGCACCGCGAGATCGCGCGCACCATGCCGATCTTGCGGCGCCACGCCAAGGGGAAGCTCAACGAGGACCAAGTGAAGACGATGCGCACCGTGCTCCAGAGATACACCGAGTGAGTACCGCCTCCCAACCCCGACCCCCAACCCCCGACCTTCAAACACACCGGAAGTGACCATAGGTGGCACTGGGTTGGCTGCCCGGTTCCACTGACCTTGTCCCTCACTGGCGAATCCTCGTTCGATGAACATTGGATTCTGACGTTGTTCTGTGATGTTTCACAGTCTTGCTTTGCCTTGCAGGTTCTGCCACCTGCCAAAAGAGGAGCACGAGCGGCATCCCATGAACCAGAACATTCTCATCAATCACGGTTCGTTCAGCTTCATGAACAAGACGTGACTCAACAATCATTTGTTTCTTGGATTTCCTCAATGAACAGAGAAACAAGTCAGGTTACTTTCTTTTTCTCAGAGCTGCTGTCGCTGATGTTCGACATTCTCTCACAAGAAATCGACGCCAAGCTGATCGTACGTGGACCACGAATATATGTTCTGACAAATGTGTCCACGTTTCAGTTGAATTAGTTTAGAATTTCAAATGACAAGTGAGTTCAATCTCTCCACTCCCTTGGTGCACCACAGTGCAATCCTACAAATTTGTACCAACCCTGGTTGAAATGAACTGCCGGGGACAGTCTGTCCAGATAGTTCCTTGTTTCAAGCAGATCTATTGTCACTTTTGATTCTTTTTGTTTCATGTAGAAGTGGTTCCCGGTAAGTTGTATGAGCTTGAAACATTGTTCATTCAAAAGTGCCCTTCATGACGAGTGTGGTGGGTTGCAATGGGAGCATTCTTCGGCTTGGTTCCCCACATTTCCGTGTGAAAATAGTCAAAATAACGGTGACGTTTTAGTCAGTAACACTGCAAGTGTGAAAACGAGTCAGGGAGGGCAGACCGACCTGATATGTAGATCAGCACAGCAGCATGGACAGCGCCACACAACCTTCAGCTTCAGAATTTGTTCCGTCTCTTCCACAATTCCAGATTAGAATCTCAGCGTCTCTCTAAATGTCTCCTCATCAAACCATCAAGGTCCACAAAAGAACCATTACTCACCCCAATAATCCAGGCACAACCAAAATCTCTGCAACAAAGATAGATCTGGCCTGACACAGAACTCAGCAAGCGCGACTTTGGTTGCAAAAACCACGATCCAGACACGATCCAGATTTTCCGTCAAGTTGCGGTTCCGTTGAGCGCGGTTCCCTTTGAAAGTTCCTGTGCATGTTTTGAAGCGGCTGGTGGTGTACCTGCAGGAGCAGTACCGGGGCATGGAGGAGATCCTCAAGAAGTCGCTGCAGCTGCTGAAGGCGCTGGCGCGCGGCAACGACCTGGTACAGATGCGCATGTTTGAGCGCCTCGACACGCTGCTCAAGATCAAGGTCGTCGAGTCCGAGCTCGCCATCACTCTCAAAGAGGTGAGCACCGGGGAGGGGCGTGATTCGTGGCCAGAATCTCTGTGGAAAGCTTCAGAATGGGTTTATTCAGTTTGTGTTGACGGCCTGATATCCATGGACCCATGGATCCTTGTCCATGTTGGTGCCACTTCGTTGTTCTCTGGGTGCAAGAGACACGTTGTTACAAACACAGCAATGTTTTTCTTTGAATGCGTGTTACATGACCCTTGAACATGGTCCTCATGTTGCTCTTATTTTTCTTGTTCGTTTCAGGCATTTATTGGAAATCAGGGTACATGTCTAAAGGTGCTTCCACAACAGATCCAGACAATAGTGAACCTCGCGGCCGAACACCAAGAGAAGGCGCCCGAGTTCCTCGATCTGCTTCAGGTAGCAGACTCTTCAGGATGTGCTCGGTCTTCATCGTGTGCATGGACAGATTTCTTTCGTTTGACAGACTTCAGCGCAACGGCCAAGATACGCCTTTGAATTGTCAGGTGATAGTGAAGGTGGAGGGGCTGGGGCTGACGCTGAAGAGGAACCAGGCGTACGTGATGAAGTTCATCATGCAGGATTACAACAAACTCGCCTACGTGCTCGACCAGCCCAGGGAGTTCAGGTCTGGAACCACAGAAGTTGTTCCGGTGTCCTTCACGCTTCCGGCGTCCGCGGAGATCAAAGTTCCTTTCGAAATGTTATCTTGTCCTTTCCAGAGGTCGGATTTTGACGCTGAAGATGGGAAAAGATCACCTCAAGTACCTCATCTTCCTCATCGACCTTCTGGCCACCTGCGCAGAGGGCGAAAACAGGTCAGTCAAGTCAAGACACCTTCTGGTGAAGCTCAAGTGGAAAACGGAAGGAATATCCCAAAACCTTTGTTCACCAGAAATTGCTGTTTGACACAAAAAGGAGACTTTGGCTCAACATGGCTCCGTTGTAGGTTCATCGAGTCGATGTGTCAGACGATCATGACGGTCGACGAGCTGCTCTGGGTCATCAACAACCAGGACATCGACTGCAACCTCAAGAAGCCCTTCCTGCGCTACTTCCTCTGGGTCTACATGAAGACGGCCGGCTCCGCCGTCGAGAGCGGCGCGGGAGACCTGCCCCACGACATGTAGATATCTAACAAACACATGTTCTTTTCGTTCATATTCCAATGTTCTGCAGACAGAAAGCATTCGTTTTTGTGTTGGGTGTTGTTGTTGGTGCAATTCAGGTTGGGCAAGCTCTGTAAGAATTAACCGGTTCGGAACTGTGTTGAACAAAGCAGGAACGCGTGAACACACCGAGGTTGACTTTGTTGCGCGTTTGCTTTTGGTCACAGGCAGCTGTGGAAGTTCCTGCAGCAGGTGACGAAGGACGCGGAGGACATGACGGAGTACATCTCCAAGCACCAGGAGGCCAGCTCGAACCTCCTCAAGAAACCACCCGACCACTGGTGAGCAAGTCTTCGAGTCTTGCTCTTTGTTTTACACTCATATTCCGTCTTGCAAGAAAGAGCTTACCGCAACCAAGAAACTCGTAATGTCTGAACTCGCCTGACTGAAGACGCAGTGTTCTGTTCGCAGTGATGTCGCGTCTCCAGGAGACATGCAATCCAACGTTCACTGCAAGCTACACTACTTCTTCGACACTGTGATGCCCATCCTGCAGGCCTTCTACACCAAGTTCTACATTCCCGAGAAGGACATGTACCCTGCAGAGGTCGAAAACACTGACAAACTCGCCAGGGCATTTGTGGCAAGTTATTTTTCGCGTGATTCACAAAATCAGTTTTGAGCTTTGGTTCTGTTCCAATTTGTCGTAGCAATTTTACAAAGAGTACCTTTTCACGATTTTGCCTGTTGTCAGGGTTTCTGTGAAGCAGTGATTCCTCTGGTGAGCAACCCAGCGCATCTGAAGACCATCATATCATGTATCACAGCCGTGATCCCTTCCTCCACAGTTCCCAACAGTGTGAGTTTCATCAATGTTTCTGTGATCACACTTTTCAGAAAGCAACAAAGAGAAATTCACCAACGGTTCCTTTCAGGTCATGGAGGGCTTGATAGAACAACTCAGGACATCAAACAGACTTCGGGAGAGTCGCAGCCAACTCACGAAGGTCCAGCAAATTACTTCTGCTTTACAGTCGCTTTGGATTCTTGCAATGATCCCAAACTTGTTTTGAGAAAGTTCATTTTCTTCTGCAGGGCCACAAAGAGTACTACGCCATGGAGCTGGATCTGAACGCCAAACTCCGCACCTTCGCCGTCAACTGTTCACTTCTCTACGGGGGTCACAACACGGTGCACGCACAACTCAAGTTCAAATCCAAACGAGGTCAGTCAGCCTATTTTTGTGGTCACCGACAGAAAGCCAGGAGGAGGACATGCAGTGAATTCGTGATTGGTCAACTGTACAACCCTCTGTCACAGAGTACACGAAGATCGGCGGGGACGAAGAGCTGCCGCTGGGCGAGGAGTTCCAGGAGCATCTGAAGCGCTTCCTCAGATCCGGCGAGAAGAAAGTCTCAAAGCGCATCGAGCTCGTCAAGAAGATCGTCGACCAACTCGCGTGAGTTTCAACCCGCTCGTACGAGTATACCCTCAGTCGCAACCAATGCAACCCAAGCAGCCGACGCCAAGAAACCGGTCCCGCAACGGGTGAATGAGGCCCTGTAAAAACTGAACATGCTATTAGGAATGACACCGACTTGTGAAACAAACAATTGTTTGGGATCCAGCGGATAAGGGCCATCGCTTTGTTTGCCCAAAATCAGTCGCTCTCCGTCTGTTATAACGACCGAAACTTTCCTCAAAGAACTTCCTCTGTGTTTGTTCCGCTCTTCAGCATCAAACTCTCTGAGAACCTGAACTGGTCCCGACAGTGGAGTTGGTTTGGCGTCTGCACGCGATTCTTGGAGAATGACGTCTGATTTGGCCGTAACCTAAATGTGCGATATTTCAGAATTTCTTCGGCGATCTGTCGGAAAGTGACGTCGGACTCGCAGCGGATCGAGCAGGAGGAGCTGGACATCCGGTGTCTGCAGCTGCTGCGCGCCGTGATTCACAACGAGGAGCGCAAGCTGCCCGAGGACTGGGAGGAGGACCCGCAGCAGCACAAGAAGTGAGTGCAGCCTTTCGGCATTGCAGATTCAGCCTCACAACTCCTTGCAGGACACCACATTTTCGAACGAGACAACTTCACCTGGTGTCAGAAAGAGGCGCATTCACAAGACAGATCTTTTTTATGGATCACCACACCCGCATACTGTGCAGTATACGCACACACACGAGCACACATGCAGACGACCAGGAATTAAGACCAGAAAGGCAGGAGTGGTATGCGCACTTCCTGACAACCCTCGTACATCTGAAGGTCCTCTTGCCGTGACTGCTTCCTGGGACTTCGTCGTTGTCTATCAGGGTCGCCATGGCCTGGAGATTCTTTGATTTACCTTGTGAAATATGACACGAACATCTTTGTTTCTGTGACATTACCATTTGCCGTCTGGAACACAGCAAGTAAGCCTGGGTTTCTGTTGTTGTCTGGTGCAATCGTGGTGCAGGGTAAACTGTAGTAAAATAAGCGTCCGGTAAAATCTAAGCTTGTCGAATGAATGCATGGGGCAAGCAACCAATGTTGGCATTCTGCGATTTTGCTGCTGCACACTGTGTCGTTTCTGCTGAGAAGGCCTGCTGGGGAGCATTTTGCGAGCTGAGAACATTTTGAACAGATGTAGAATTTGCATCACATGAGACCACATCTGTGGAGTTTTGTGAATGACAGAATTATGAGAACGTTTGCGTGATCGTGTCAAAAAGGCGCTTGCGACGGAGCATGCAATGTGCACGCACAGTTAGTGTCGGATACCATGAAGGAGATTTTTCAAAAGGATACGTGTCTTCACTTTGCTGAGAACAAATGTTCCCACATCTTGAGTTGGGTTGTGTTCGGATTCCGGTCAGACCTTTTCCCTTGCAAACATAATGACGCCAACCCTGAGATTCGCTGCTCGTCGTGCGTTGCAGACAAGTGTCGCTGATCCGGGAGCTGCAGATCGAGCTGAACGGGATGGGCGCCGTCATCAAGACGCTGCCGCACCTCGCGCGCCCGAGCGACCGCATCGCCAAGGAGGTGCTCGCCTTCACCTGCATCATGCTCTTCAACGCCAACGCCAGCGTCCAGGTCTGAACACACACGCTTTCACCGCAGCACGTTCATCCAATGATGCCTGAGATCCTTTCCAATTTGACTGAACCCACACCAAATTTTGGAGCTTCACAATAGCTTGTTTGCCTGAGGCAACACAGCAGACTCTGAATCTGAAATTAACCAAGACACGTATCTCCTTTTCCTGTTTCAGTCCTCGTTACTCCACTACTTCTTGCACACACGAGAGGAGAGTTTCTTCGCAGCCATCAGAAACAGAATGCATCTTTCAGCTCTCGCCATCAAAGAAAGGTTGGGCACAGGCAACACATTTCACCGCAAATTCTTTCCTTTCACTGTTTTTTATCGGACAGAAATGGACCTTTGACTGTTTTGCAGGAGATCGCTGGCGGCCCAGCAGAGGGCTCGACAGAAGGAAGTTCTGGCACAAACTAAAAGTATGCAGAATTCAATATCAGTGGGACGCCGAGCACTGCAGGTATTCTGATGCTTTTGAACCCACGCGACCAACGTCACACGCAAGAAACAGAAGTTTACAATTTTGAGCCGTGCAGACCATGGAGCCGTGGTCACAATTTTCGACCGGGGCTGCCACGTGTCTTTTGGTGGAAGGGTGAGTTGGACCTCGGTTTTGCCCCAAAAGTCCATCTGGAACACTGCAAATTTTGACCGTACGCGAGGAAAACTTTGGTGATGCACAAAAGAAAGACGGCTTGAAAAATTGGTGAACATAATTTTATTCATCAATTGAGTGAAATTATGTCAGCCTGTGAAAATCTTCAGCATTGTTCATGCCTTGTGAATAGGTCTGTTTAGTCCCTGCACAATTTATTCCCTGATTTGTCAAACCCACAAACAGAAGTTGACACTTTGATGCATTAGTGAGTTCAGCAAGGATTTCCTGCCCGCAATCTCCCATCTCTGAAACATGTGCCACAGTGACAACCACCATTTCCCTCTGCAGGTAACTTCACTATTGTCTTCGACACATGATCTGGTCCACAATCCAATAGCAGAACTGTACAATGGGTTTTGGTTTTGTGCAGTGAGAGGACACTTTTTGAGGGCAGAATTACGAAAACACAGTCGCTTTTTTTCTGTGTACATATTGCTGTTGTTCGTGTGCAGCTGTGTAGAAGCAAAGCAATTACTAATTGTTGAGAAATCTTTTATCAAAAATTTGCTGAAACCACCAGGATGTGTTTTGGATGTCTTTCCAAATTAGGCTTCTGACAACGCTTTTGAGTGAGTAATTGTTGTCTTCCAAAGCAGGCACTGCAAAAGGATTGAGTCTTTTGTGTCACTACAAATGCCTCGTTGTCTGAAACAGAAACTAAGTCAGTGGTAGGAGTGCATTTGCTGCAGATGTGTCACATGTATTCTCGATCAAAAACTCACTGGCAACCTCTGTGGTGACTGTTCCTGTTTCTGTGAACCGAGGATCAACAAACGAAACATATAACAACAGGCGCACTCTAAACGTGACTGAGTATGCGTGCGCATACATTTCAAACCAAGTGAGGAACATCTGCAGCAAACAGAAGCCAACGTTTTAGGACGCTCACGTCAGGGTCCGCTTGCGCATTCGTCAGTTGGTAGATCTATCTTTGACGCCGTTGTCTGGCGCATTATGTAAAATACGTTCACCACATAAGTTACACTTTTCAATTGATTAACTGATTGATTGTTGATTGATTAGGACGAGCAGGCTGACCTCCTTAATAATGACCTACTTGTGTCTGATGACGTATGTGATTAATTGATTATTTGTTCTCTCGTTCTCTCTTCTCTTCTTTCCTTCTTCTCTGTCCGTCCTCTGTTCCTCGTTAATGCTTCGCGACTGATGCAGGAGATTGAAGCCATTGATAACGCTCTCAAGAGGAGTAAATTCGGTCAAGGGGCAAGTAACTCGTAACCTCTCACGCCTGCCTACATAGATCTAAATAAGTACAAATCTCATGTGTGTGGTGTTGAGTTTGTTCTCAGTGAAACAGGGAGTGTGGCTTTGTAGAGTGCAGATGTGCATGCAGTTGTCAGCAGGTTTGATATCCTTACGAAAATTGTGCTATCACTTCAAGATAGACCAAAACAAGTTTCTTTGCGCAATTACTTTTTGGTTCGAAAAAGTTTTGAACATCAGCTACATTGCACTCTGCAAACAAGCAATCTCACATTGTGAAAGGAAGCTGCATGTGACAGACAATCAGTTTTGTATTTTTCGTGTTTTTGAACATTGTTGTTCTGCTCTTCGTCGATGTCGTCTTTTGGTCGTTTTTAGCCTTCGCAGACTCAGGCCATGTCTGAGGAACTTAGTGGTCTGTGTGTTCACAGAATTCAGAAGAGAAAACAAAGGGAGACAGCCGCTGTTATTTTACTCGAACTGTGAATTTTGTGGAAGTGTTTTTCAAACAAGAATCATTCCGACAGAGTAAACTGAGCAGGACCATGAAAGGGTAACAGCACCCGAAAACAACAGTCCGACAACAAAACCACACTTTTTGGTGGCTGTGCGCTCGGCCTGGGGGAACTTTAATACAAACCAAGGGTCAAGACAAAGAAAAACCTCTCAGTTCCTGACCAAATTTTTTCATGAACTGCAGTGCATGCTCACAATGAACTTGGCTGACACATCGAACATCTTTCATTCGCATGAAGCTGTATTTCTCAACCAAAATTTCAGACGTCATTTGCAACTTCTGAACACCAAACCCTCTGGAATGACCCTCTTGCTTAAAATGGAGAATACAGCACATGTCACAGCATAGCATGTTGAGTTCAGATCAGTTGGCTCCGGACAGAGCTCCAGAGGCGAATTGCAAGAAGAGATTACTTCAATTCGCTTGCATGTCATGCACGCTTCAAGTTTTAGAGCTAAGTTACACACAAAATTCGGCAACAAAGCAAACATTTCTTTTACGGTTTTGGTCAACTTGAAATGTCAGTCTTGATCAGAAAAACGTAGTTCCAACGAATTGGCAGCAGCAATTTTCCCCGTCAAAGTTAATTATTGAGAAAATATAACAACCAGTACCTTGATTCTGCACCTCAAAAATGCCTGTTTCCCTGGTTTGTTCACCTTTTTGTCCAGAAAATGCACTGTTTTCAAATTTTCAACCTTGTTCATTTGACATTGCAGAGAAAAGTGAGTCTATCGACGCTGCAGAGCAAAGCTGCAAAGCGCAGAGAAAACAAGAAAGCCAGCAAACCTCCCAAGAAGAAGAAACCGAAAGAGGTACGGAACAGGTTCCACCTTGCACTGGCTGGTTCATGCAAACTCTGTCACCCACGCGTGGTTCCTTTTCCTCAACCCAAAACAGGTTGACCAGTGTGCAAGTTGGTGTCTCTGTTTTGCAAGGCGAAGGTGAACGGGTTCACGAGCGACAAGATGAAGGACTCGCAGACGCTGATCAACGCCGAGCAGATCGAGATGGACGCTCTCGAGGTCACTATCGACCCGTCCACCAAGGTTCGTTCTGCAAGCGTCTTCAGCCGTGATTTCAAATGTACTGTGCTTCAACTCTCCGGAGGAACTTGGCAGTGTTCAGCTGACCACATACGTGCACGTTTATGAGGAGTCCGTGGTCCCCGCATTTCATTTTGGTCTTTGGTCCTTCAGGGACCTGCGGAGGAGATGGAGAATGAGGAGAACCAGGTGATGGCGGCGCTGAAGGAGGAGGAGATGGAGGAGATTGACCAGAAGGACGACGGCTACATCGAGCTCGTGCTGCGCGTGCTCGCGCGCATGTGTGACGGACAGCACTCGGGACTCCAGGTACTGTGCCAGGGCTGAGGTGCAAAGTGGTGGGCGCTCAGGAACTGAAATAAAGCGTTAGGGAAACTGGTGAAAATATCGTGCACACGAAATCAAAGTGGCGTTTCTCAACAAGTGCTCGGAGGTTGTGTTTTTACTCCCTTCCCTGGAAGACGGGGGGAACTGACGTCGACAGTTTTATTTTATCTGATTGTCAGAAACTTGATTGAATTTTTTTGCAGCCAAAAAAGGTGCGTGAGTCTCGTGAATCAATGAGATTTGAACTGACAAAATGAGTGTTTGTGTCTCGTAAGAACCACGTGAATTTTGTGCTCGTGGACTGCTGTGTGTACAGGATTACTTGCGCGAGCAGCCGGACAACATGAAGAGTTTCAACATCGTGGCCGAGACGGCTCAGTTCGTCAACCTCGTCTACTCGAGCATCAGTCCGCAGACCATCGAGCTCGTCGTGCAGCTCTTTGAAACGCTCAATGAATTCACCGTGGTAGGTACAGCGGGGCCGGCGGGGCGCAAGCTGCACGGCCGCTCTGTAGTGTGCGCAGGTAACAACACTGGATGTGGTTCGGTCCCTGGGTCTGTGATTGGTGAGAGACAAATTTGTTCCTGAGTTGCTGACTTTGGAGAACACCCAATAAGTGCAGATATGTTGTGTTTCTGCATCATCGCACTTTTCGGTTGAGAAGAAACATCTTTCCCCTGGAAATTCAAATTGTGTTTGAGTTGACAAGACTTTCACCCAAGGACGCTCCACACTCGTTTTCCAGCGCTGGTACTTGGCACAGAAGGGAAAATGCACCATTAGTTAAGGCTCAAATGTTATCTTTCTTTGTTATTTTATTGCATACAGGACTACTTGAGGGAGCAGCCAGATAACATGAAATCCTTCAACATCGTGGCGGAGACCACGAGTTTCGTGGCGCTGGTCTATTCCAATATAAACCCGCAGAACATTGAGCTTGTTATCCAACTGTTTTCGACTCTGAATGAGTTCACAGTGGTATGTTCGTCGTTGTCGTCTCCCGACCCCCACCTTTGCTCAAATGGCACCTTCCTCTTGCGTGCGTAGAAACTGTACTTACTGTTCCTTTGAGATGTTCACACAGTTGCACAACAGGTTGGAGCATTTTGTTATTTGCCAATTGAGGCAAATAGCTCGAGATCCAAACACAGTTCTGGTTGAAAATGAAAAACATCTCGTGTGTAGTTGAAGTCGGATCACCTAAACACAAGCACCTTCACAGTTTGCACGAACGTGCATGCAAATGTTGTCCACTGTGGTTCCACGAAACGCGTCTTTCGGAGATAAACTTGTTCAGCGCATGGTTCTGGTTCAAATTCAGATTTGAAAGGAGAGTGCATTTGAATGTTTGAAAAGTTTTGCCTGTGTCTGAAACGTAATGAACAGAACAAGTGAAGAATAGAGCTGCGAATCGAAATGGAAGAGACCAACAGGAAACTTAGAATTCGTAGAAATGCACAGTTCACCGCAGTGAGTCAAGAGAAAGGAACAGTAAGGCTAATCTTGTAGCAGGTGCCCAAAGTTGGGAGTTTTGTGTGGTGTTGGTGGTTGAGAACTCTGAAGACTCAGTCAGGATTATAGTGTGAGAACACCACACATGTCCTTCTGAGCTTCAAGGTGACAACGTGTCTTGTTTCACTGTCAACGGGCATTGAATGGAATGATTTTGGAATCGCCCCAGGACCTGAACAGACCATGGCTGCAGAACCTGGGACTCAGGCACGCATTGTGCAGAAAACAAGATCCTCGATATTCAAAACTGAGTCTGGAAGACCAAATTTACCAAAGTTTCATTCAAAGACTTGTTGCTGTTTGTGTCTCTACTCAGTGTTTCTTTCAGCCCTGGCGTCATCAGACTGTCACCCGTTTCTGTGGTAGAATGTAGACCTGTTTGTCTTGTGTTCATCATGTGGTCGAGGTCACGTTCGTTTGATGGCCACAACTGCGCACCACATGCGATTTGTGGCTCGACTTCAGACCAAGCTCTGTGTTCACGGTTTCTCCGAAGGTCATTGAGTCAACTTGAGGATGAAAATCAGAAGCCAAGTTCACAATTGCTGAGTTGTGAAAATCACTTCGTTCAGGTTTTCTCACAAAATTCTCCACGGGTTGGTCTGAAGTTCTTCATTGTTTTTGGTTCCCACCAGTTGGTGACACTTCTGAAAATCATTCCACTGCAGCTCTCTGTTTCCTCCGATTTTTTTGTGCAGTGACAGTTTGAAAGAATGACCAGACAACGTCTTTAGCTCTGCATAGACAACGATATTTTGTGGTGCCAGCTTTTCCCCCTTTCCGTCAGAAAAGCTGCATCATCTTTACCTTCAGTTGTGCCAAAAACTTTTCTTGATGTCGTAGATAGTCGTGAACAACAGTGTCATTTTACGCTTTCTCCTTGTGAATTTCAAGCCATTTTTGAAAGTTCATGACTTTTGAGCACAACAAAACTTTGTCTCGCACAACTGAACAAGTTTGTGTTTGAGCGCCCGAGAACAAGACATGCCTTTTTTCAATGAGACTCAAAAAACATTATGCTTGCATGACAACAAGAACAACAAAGGAATTTTCCAACACGACGACGTTTTTTATTCCTGTTGTACACCTGCTGCTGCTGTCAAGTTTCTGAGAAGTTATCTTTCACGGGGTTTGTTTTCACGCAGGGCAACCAATTCAACCGGTCGGTGATGCTGAACAGCAAGGTGATCGACTACATCAACTTCATCCTCAGAGCCGGCGAGTTCAAGAGCTGCGACTCCTCTCAGGTCAGGACGCTCGCTCAGATCTCAGCTTCTCTCGTCATTTTCACGCTCAGCGCAAGGAAGACACGAAGAGCTTCCTTGCACTTGAGTTGCAAAGACTTTCAGCTGCTGTAGATAGAAATCAATGCTCATCATCAGTGTACTTGTAGCCAGTCTCATCACTTGTTGTTGCAGTACTCTTCACAGTCTTTTCACGGTCATTTTTCACAACAAAACTTTCAATTATTCCCGGTCACCTTCGCAAACCCTTGGTTGCATCAATGCCTTTCTTTGACTCTAATTTGTTGTCAGACCAGTGTTCCACATGTTAATCCCAACAATTGTTTCATCCACTGCTCATTTTCCTGAATCAAACGTGAATGTCTTTTCATACCCAATGCTTCACCCCATTTGTTGCCAGATTCCCGTTCACAAGATAGACAATGGCCTCAGTTGATCGTCTCTAACGTGTCCCTCTGCTCTTTTTAAAATAGGAATATATGTCTAAGGTATGTAACGGAAACTGGAGCGCAGCTGTTTTGTGGCAGAAACATATACATAGCTTCAATTCAGTGTCCATATTTAGTTTTCCTGTGACAGTGGTTAGGATAAGTGTGGCAAACCCTGTTTTGAGCTGTTTGTTCAGCAGTTGTTGTGTTTCTTGTGTCAGATTCATTTGTGTTTCTCGTAAGGTTCTCGTAAGGTTCACAGCTTTCATCCATGGTCATGCGCTCTTTTGCCCTTTAGGACGGGTGTGCGCTTCGTTTTCATTGCAATATTTTTTCTTGTTTCAACTGAAACCAACTCGTAAACACCAATAGATCTATTTCAAATTCCGAAACATTGTGTATCAAACGTCTTTCAGTGCACAGCTCTTGTGTGCGGTGCCTGTTTCTGGACAACGACTCTCAAATATGCGCGCGTTCGTGCTCGAAACTAACCACCCTCGGAGCAGACACCGAATCAAAAGGCCGGAAGTCCTGATCGACTGCTCCTCGACCAGTCTCTCAAGAAAACTCAACTCTTTCAGGTTTTGGAACTGAAGCAGTGCATCGGCAATTTGCTGATTTCCCTCATTGAAGAGAACAGTCCAGAGAGTCTCATCGTTGCCAAGGTATGGTTTTGAAGAGCCTGAAGCGTTTGAACCACTGTGAAAGCTCAATAACTTGTGCACTTCAGGTGAGAAATTGTCACAATCTTTGCAAGTTCAGTGTCAACCTTCAAGCATCGTCTTTCTCGTCAGGAAATCAACGACACCCTGGACAAAGAGGCGGTGTACCGATGCATGGGCACCTGCTACGAGATGTCGCAACCGGACAGACCCAAGCTCGACATGGCCAACATCAAGGCGGCGAGTACCGGAGGTGGCATGAACATTGGCATGACCCTCCAGTCGGCCAAAAACCTCGCCAAACTGGGCACGCAAATGCTGGCGTCCAAACTGGTACGTCCAGCGTTGAAATCTTCGTTTCCAAAACTGATAAAAGGTTAAAGTTTGAAACAGTGATCATCGACACATGTAAAGTTCATCAGCATAGTTGAAGGGACTGGGGTTTGTTCTGCAGGAAGAAGCGAAGCCTGAGCTGAAGGAGCAGCTGGACGAGGTCGGCTTCATCTACTACCTGATCCTGGCGCGACTCGAGGATCTCAAGCCTCGGAAACATGACGGTAGGTGCGCCAGGATTGGGCGGGTTGCGTTGCTGTCATTTGCGCCTTGCGTTCGTTGTGAAAGTGGTTGACCTAACCTTTCAAGCAAACGATATTCTACATGTTTCACTTTGGTTCCGCCGACAACGTTGTTTTCGTTTGATGCTACAATGACTTTGCAGGATCTGTTTTTGTTGTTGACAAGAAGGAAAAAATTTTGAATTTTACAGACAATCAGCAGGAAGCGGAAATTATTCAGTTGCAACAATTGTTCCCCACTGAGCCGAGTAAAGTACTTTTGAGCGATTTTTGAGCAATTTTTGCAAAATTCAATCTCTTGCAGTTCAAGGATTCTTTTTTGTCTGCCTGAGACCCTTCGCAAGGTTGCACTTGGGGTTCATTTTGTACGTTTCACAGTCGCAAGGGCTTGTTCTCTGTTACTGACATAAGGTTCTGCTGTTCGGATAAGGTGTGTCACGTTTGGCAAATAAGACTCAAATATCGGCTTAAGCTTCTTGTTCGAATTAACAACTGTTGAGGAGAGTGGTCTTTCAAAGAACAGTGCAGGCTCCGCTCACCTATTTCGACTCCGTCCCTCTTTGCTCTTCTGGAGAACCTGTCGGAAGGCACAGGTGTGAGCCTGCACTGTTGAGTCTTGATCACCATGCCGTGTCGTGTACAGAGCATGACATTATCTCGTGTCTGGGTTGTTGGATGTGCAGGTTTCCGGGGAGGCAACACCCAGCAGCAACAATCCGTCATTCAGCAAGCGGCCCAGGCGCAGGCCCAGGCGGCCGCCGCTGGTATGGACCAAACGCTCCCGGCCAAACCGACGCTCAACAGACAAGGTGAACCGGACGTCGCACAAACAGGACGGATTGTGTGCGATACTGTCCGTGTGAATACTCGTTTTGTGTTGTCGTGTACGTGTGTACGTGCTGACGCATTTGTGCCTTGACTGAAGAACACGCATGGCAAATGGCGTTCATACTTTCAGAAAAAAAATGTCGCGAACATGTGCGAGGAGCTCGTCTGAATGCAGGCACAAATGTGTCAGTGTCCCCTCCCAGATGTCTGTGACCGCAAAATTCAGACAAACACTTTGAGTGCTTGTTTGAATTGTTGAAATTATGTCTGGCCTGTTCAAAACGAAAAAAGGAGCACGAGAATGCCCTGCATCACCTGAAATATATTTCCTGAAATCTGACGATATTATGATTTGGACGTTTGGAAAACCCGTCGTGCAAACAAAACGCTGGAAGACCAGACACATCAATTTTCTCACCTTCCCGTAGTGCACAACATGTCTTTTCTTCTGTACAGATTTAACTATTGTCTGTTCTCAGCCTGTGCGTCCGTCACAGGGTCGGGTTTCGATGGTCAACATGGGTGTTTTTCATTGTGTTTTATTGTCTGCTGGTTTCTAGGTGTCTGTCCTGAGTTTTGTGGAGTTTGTTCCTGTTCGTTTGCTTGGTTCGTCATCGACTCAAACTTCATCTTTCATGTTTCATTTTCTTTTCAGATTTATGGTTTTTGCACAAGTATTGGGAACAAGATGTTAAGATGTGCCACGGAATATCTGTGATTTGGTTGATGTGAATGGCAGGTTTAATTTTTTTCTGTGCTTCACGTGAACTTGACCTGTGTAGTCTGTCCTTTTTGCACGTAAATGTTAAAAAAGGGGAAAACATTTCAGGGTTGAAGGATCAGATGTTCATTCTGGAGTTTCCTTCACGACATCTCATTTGTGCGCGTCCTCATCGTCATGCGGCTTTTTTAGATTTCGCTTGTGTTGTCTCCCACTCAAGATTCCAGTTTTTGACTCCAAGCCCAAGTACAATTCACTTTCTTGTGCTCAAACTAACACAGAACAGTTGCAAAAATTGACAACTGTTTTCCCCCACAAAAAGAGGCCCCAAAGCAAATATGTGAAACTGTGTTTTACTTTGGCTCATTTGAATGAATTTCCGAGAGATGTTTGGTCGGCAGTCAGTCGGAAGTTCACGCGTGGTCGTTTATTCATTCAAGCGCTTGTGGATTTGCCTTATTCTCTTGTCCCTGTTTCTGTATCCACAATAGAAATCAACATCACGCCGCTGCAGCAGGAGGCCTTCAATCACTACAAGAAGAATACCATGTCGGTCGAGCTGCTGAAGGACGACAACCTCCAGAAAGTCAACTTCAGGGTCAAGAACAAGGTACTTTCCGTCGAGGGACACCGTTTTTCATTCCAAAAGAACAAACTTTGGGAAAAGTCATTCGCTGCTGATTAGAACCAGACTTAAGGGTGGACCCAACATGACTCACTTTTCTTTGGCCTGGTTCACTGTAGAATGTGCTGCGGGAAGAGGTGAAGGAAAAGATGGTGTGGAGCGTTGACCGGTCGTCCCCGAGCAACAAGATCCGCGACCTCATGAAGTGGTCCAAAGACATCCTCAAGGACATCTACTATCAGCGCAAAATTCTCTCCAGCGCAGTCGCAACCTTCTTCACCAAAAACTGGTGAGTTCAGAATCCAGGTCCGTCAGGTGCCGTGTGCTCCCTCGGAACTGTGCAAAACAGCAACAAAGAACTCAACTGGTGACACATTGTTCTTACTGGGGAACTGTATGTGTGTGTGTGTGTGTGTGTGTGTGTGTGCTTGTGTGTACGTGTGATCCAGGGTTACTTGGCCACTTTCCCTCCTTCCCCTCGCCATACCATGCAACAAAGGAAGTTTCAAAGTGTCTGAGGCCATTCAGGTTCCGTGCGTTTGTGGTTGTCTTGATGTCACCTGTGAACTTGTTTGATGATGTTGGTTCTGTATTTGGTTGTCTTGTGATTCTTTGACACCAAATTCCGCGCGTGTGTTCTGCTGCAGGTTGTTCTGGAACCGGATGACGATCCTGCTGAGCGTCGCCATCAACGTGCTCATGCTCTTCACGTGGGACGCGCGCGCCACGCTGGCCGACATGCCCGAGAACTCCACCTCCATCCCGGCCGCCGTCTACGAGTGAGTGCAGCCGCCGCGCAGTCTGTTCCATTTGAACAGAGCGTACAATGTCCCTGGAATTGTATTTTCCACGCAAAGACAGAAACTTGTCGCTGGGAAATGTTCGGAAACTTGACTTTATGACTTGAAAACACGAGCCACGATGTGGAAAGTTCTGAGCAGGGGCTCTGTGTTTCAGTCCGCGCCCGAAGGTCTCGCTGGCGGAGTACGACACCATCATTTACGCGTTGGGCGGAGCACACAATTTCTTCTCTTTCCTCGTTCTGATCACCTACTTCATGTCCAACCATCCTACACTTCCAAAATTCTCATCAATAGGAGCAAAGATAAGGTACGGTGAGAAATTGTTATTCAAAAATCTGGACTCCTTCAAAACTGTTTGCAGGCCCTTTGGTGGACTTTGAGATTGATCAGTAACCGCTGCAACAAACTTTCGAACGCTCACCCAGTCCATACAGTGTCAGTGGCGTTGCGAAGTAAAGCTGCATAAATCGCTTCTGGTGCACGAAAGAAAGAGCTCTGGGAGCACGAATTCTGACGCACATGTCTAAACAAAACTTTTGTTCACTTGGCAGAGGGTTGTGTTCGTCCAAAAAGGAGGAGGACGGCGATGACGAAGACAAAGGAGAGTCAAAGCTGGAAGTTCAGTTCTTCAGCGTCACAACTCTCTACTACGTCGTGAGTACCTGGGCCCGTGGTGTCGGCAAATACCAGAAATGACAGTTGTGTGCAGAACACATCACCAGCCTTCCCCTGGAAACACACATTTTGCGTCTCTTGCTTTCAGATATTTTTGGGCACCTCCATCGCGGGGACGATATTTCAGGGATACTTCTTTGCCTTCCACCTTCTGAACATCGTCAACAACAACCAGCTTCTCAAGGGCGTCATACAGGCCGTCACGATGAACGGTGAGTCCACCGCTAAGCTTTTTATCGACACAGACCCGCACAGACCTGCAGCGGAAGAAACAAGCTTGCAGGGAGACACAGGATTGTTCAGAAGCATTGTCATGAAGTCTGAGCAAGTTTAGAGTGTCTGGCGTGCTGGTTGCAGGCAAGTCGTTGCTGTGGGTCGGCATCCTGGGTCTGGTCGTCTTCTATCTGTACGGACTCATCAGCTTCGCGCTGCTGCGCAGCAGCTTCGACAAGGACGACATGATGTACTGCGGCACGCTGTGGCAGTGCACCGTCACCGTCGTGCGCTACGGCCTCGTAGGGGACATCTTCGATGTGAGTTCCGTCTTGAGACGAGGACTCGTCGCGTGGATCCTTTATCCCTGCTCCACGCTAATTCCTTTTGGGATCTGAATCCTTTTCTGTTTGCACGCATCTTCCGAAAATGAGCACCGTACTTTTTGATATTGGAAACTTCAGCATCACAGCACAGACTGTGGCTCTTCACTTGCAGAACATCAAGAACCACCCAAGCGAGAACACGTTCATGCGCTTCGGGATGCTCGCCATCTTCCATCTGTCCTTCTTCATCTTCATCACGACCATCGGACTCAACATCATCTTCGGTATCATCGTCGACACCTTCTCCGAGCTGAGAGACCGGAAGTGGATGGCGGAGCGCGACATGCGCGACACGTGCTTCATCTGCGGCCGCAGCAGCTACGACTTCGAGCACCACGGATACGTGAGTCCAGAATCTCGCGCACCACACCGTCCCGAGCAAAACAGAAACTGCCAAGTCGATGTCTGGCTGCTACTTGACAGGGAAATAGGTGCCGTTGCCAAAATTGGACAAAGATATTCCATTGACATGGATACTCGTCCTTTTCAGGGATTTGAGAGTCACATCAACCAGGAGCACCACACCTGGGCGTACATATTCTTCTTCATCCATCTGCACGACACGAAGCAGAGCGACTACACAGCTCTCGAGCTCTTCGTCTTCAAACTGGTGAGAAGCGAAGTGTTGAGAAACATATCAAGACAGGTCTTTGTCTTTCGTGCAGTGGAAACAAAGCATTCCTGTTTGTCGATCGAAGAAGAATAAAGAATTGTGCTTCTTGTGGGGAAAATGCGATTTTTCTTGTTGTTTTCAGTTACAAATAGAGCGCTACGAGTTCTTTCCGACCAACCGAGCTCTGTCGCTGAGTTCTATGGACGAAGACTCGACCGAGTCCAAGGTGGACGATCTGCTGCACTACGTCATGCAGCTCGTCGAGAGGCAGAAGGAAGAGGTTCGTCAATCTTTGACCTCTTCGCTCACTTGAAAGGGACAACTGTTTTGCATCGCAGTGTTTAGTTTTGAGCTGAAAATTCAAGGTGTCAGTGTAAGACCATACGTGCCACTCAGAAAACAATCGACACAAAACTAACTTTTCGTCTTTGCTTTTGTTCCACAGGACGCGAAGAAAAAGCGAGAGGAAGAGCGCCAGAAGCAGCTGCGATGGCTCGAGGGGCACCGAGACGCGATCCCGCAGGGCGACTCCGACGACTCGAACGGCCCGGGCGGCGGCGGCCCCGGCGGCGGAGGTGGACGCAAACCCGGCGGCGGCGGAGGCGGAGGCCCCGGAGGCCCCGGATTCCCCAGCAGAGCCACGCAGAGAGCCAGGCAGAAGAAATGGCAACGTGACAGCAAGAGTGGTATGTGGAGTGCCGAGATTTGGATGAGTTTCCATTGGATTTGTGTGTTTATGTTGGATCTGTTGAAGATAAAAAATGCTGTTGAGAACTTGGTGGCGGCTTGAATTGTTCTGTTTGTCTTTTCCCCAGGTTTGTACCCAACTGGAGACTCGATGGATACGCACGACTCAGACATGTCTATTCCACACCACAAACCAGGAAAATTGATGTTGGACTCGACTGACGGGGATCTGCAAGACACGACGGGGATGGATTCGTCTGGGGACCTCCTGGCCAGGACTCCGTCTCCAAGGTCCAAATCGCCGACCGATCGCTACATGCTGGATGAGGAAGACGAGATGGATGATGTGCACAGGCCCACGGACGATTCTCTCATTGACTTCGGTTTTGACGCTCCAGAGAAGAAACGCGGCAGCCGCAGACCTTCCAGAGCGAGCATCACCGATGACAGGCAGAGATCCCCATCCCCGACTCCCATAGATGACATCCTTTCCGGGGTGCCGACGCTTCCAAGAAGAGGTTCCCGGAGTCTTACCGGGATGGTGCCAGGGTCTGCCAGAGGGTCAATCGCCAGGCAGCCCACCTTGCCACAATCCCCACCATCGAGACACCTGAGCCCGGACCCAACATCTCCAGGGCCCAGCATCAGCAGAAGTTCATCCCATCGCAGTCTCCCGAAACCAGCGTCCTCAGATTTTGGCCAGCAAGTGAGCGACGCTGAGCTCTCAGATTCATCCCCCAGACACTCCAAAGAACCAGACAGATCTTCATCAGAGAAGCTGAGCGACAGGCACTCCGACCCGGACAGGGTGTCTGATCACAAGTCCGGGAGCAGCAGACCAGGGAGCAGGCATTCGGACAGGCCGCGGCCCGAGGCCGGGAAGAGGCCGGACAGCAGGCACTCGGACACTCGCGGCGGCAGCCGGCCCAGCAGCCGACACTCGCAGCTTCCCAGCCCGAGTGAAGAGCCGCAGCCTCAGCCGCAGCCACGGTCGCCTCCCGCCGCGGCCGCCCCGGCTCCACCAGCGCTGCATTCCTCTCCGCCTCCGGGGAAACCAGACAGCCGACACTCTTCCAGACACTCAGACATTGATCGGCTGTCCGGCGACAGCAAGTCATCCGACACAGACCAGCAGTCAATGCATAGTCGCCACTCTGACGACATAGACATGTACCCTCCAGGTCCGCCCCCGGAGGACCGTGGTCAGTCCCCTGAGGGAGACGGAGACGTTGTGCTGGGAGACACGAGCATGAAGAGCACAAGGGTATAACATGAGCCTCAAAAATTCTATTGACGTTTTTTTTAGGAAATTTCTGTCAAACATTTTGATGTACAGGAAAAAACCAGCAAAATGAGAAAGTGTAGACTTGTCAAGTGACATGACGCGAGAAGTGTTTTTGTAAAGTATGCATTTACTCCACAACCAAGTTCATCATTGACGACATTTTGATGGTTCCAAGCACGTTTGCAACACATTCGTTTTCAAGTTGATTGTTGTCACTTTCGCACCAAAGTTCATTTCATGCGGATCTGACGAATAAGCGCAACCCAACCATGTTGTTGACCAAAAACGTTTCAAGTGAGAACACTTTGTTTGAGGAATCGCCCGTAGACGTGGCTTCACCGCGAATTCTTTTCAATGCGATTTGTTTCTTGACATTGAAGTAGTTCTGGCAATCGAAGCCACTGTTTCGAACACGTGTTGGTTTGCATGACAGGAGGACAAGTCCATTCACTGACGAATCACCACAGGCACCATGAATGACAGCTTCATGCGAGAACTCAAGTCGAGAAGTAGCTTATTCCCCTTCTGTTGGGCGCAATAACGGCCTTTGAATTGTTAAGCGGGGGGGGGGGAGAGAACAGGCACAGAATAAACAAGGAATTCACTTGTTTTCAAATTTTAATCTTGTACATTTCCAACAATTGACTGTTATTGGCTGAACGCCTTTTTGAAGCGACCTGCACGAGTCATCGAACGCGTCACTTTTGAGGCGAAGATCAGTGCAAACAATTGTTTCACAAAAGCCAGCTGAGTGGCAACTGGGAAATGTGTGAATGTACAACTGAATTGTCTGGTGCACTGAAACATATCAATTTGTTTTCGCCTTCTCCAATTTTGTTGTACATACGTAAGTTTCTCCTTCACAGTCTCACACTGACATGATACTCGAACTGTTGGCGAGTCCAAATGAGCAACTAATCGCAAAAAGAGAAGTAACTTGTACAGTTTTAACTCTGTCTCACTTTGTCTTTTTGACCTTCCAGAAAAGGCACTGTTTGCATGCAAGCAACTTACTGGCACAAACACACGGCAGGTGACAAAGAGTTATGCTTTTTATGCTTCCACATTTACAACCAGCAATTGCGAAATTCAGGCATTTTCTCCAAGTGTATTGGTGCTTTGTGGTGTCTTGTGTCTGTGGTGAGTGTTCCGGTCGAGTGTTTGAAAGCTTTTGTGGATGTCCACGCAGTATCTTTGGTGCGATCGGCAAAGCCCAATATTTTACGCAACCAAACAACCACTAATCTGGCCTGTCAAACTTGTCAAAATTTTGTACGTGTCTGTCTCGATGCGCACCCAAGAGTGTTTTCAGTTCAGCTAACTTTCTTTTTCGCTTTGTTCAAGTGCAATACTCACAAAATAGATTTGTGCGTCTGAGAAATGATGCACGTTGTCTTTGAGTTGACTTTCTGAAAGTTTATTGTGTGTTGTTTGTGTCAAGTTTGTGCGTATTACATTAAATTTTTGTTTCAGACATTGATTTTCGAATGTTTTCACGCTTGTTGTTGTACTGTGGGGCACAGTTGTCCACGTGGTCAATGAATGTGAGGTGCGCGGAATTCATTTTCTTCGTGATCTTTTCCAAGTGCTGTGTGTATATTTTGAAAAGAAAATAAATTACAATATCTGACTCAACCTGCAAATCGCTCATCTGGTGGGGCCAGATTCACTGCACCATGCATCTCTTGTGGAGCCAGGTCAACCACACCAACGTGCAGGCCCATGCAGGGTCTGTGTCACTCACAAGAGCAGAAAGCATTACAAATTCCGGTAACCAGATCTTCACTTTCCTCCGAGTATGTTGCTCGTTTTGTTCAATCTCAACTGATTTTGACAGACACAACACATAAAAGAGAAGATTAAAGAGAGAAAAGTTTTCCGTTCCCGATTTTGTTCGCCAAATACCCGTGGAGCCTGGGTGTTTTCACGAATGATTGCAAGACCAGTGTTTCGAGCTACGAGTACTGCACCAACATCGCGAAAATGTTGACAACGAAGGGCGACACACCGATAACAAACGACAAAACAAGAACCAGAAGGTGAAAACATTTATTGTTGAGGTTTTTTCTTTCCACAGACATCGGGCACACCTGTCACATTTGGTTCGAAGCATCAAAACACACGAAACCAGTTGTGCGTGTGCAAAAAGGTTAATTTTACTGAAGATCTTTCGCGCACCAAACGCCCACAAAAATCTGTGAATCGACGCGAGAAACGCGAGAGACCTGGTTTTGGTCAACAAAGTGCATAATTTCACTTTGGACTCGGGGTACAATTCAAGTGACTGTTGTTGTCGAGCTGGGCCAATTAATGTCAAATACTTCTGATTTCCTTCACATCAACGCCTCAAATGTCGCAAAATTATTGTTCTTTCCGCAGAGAATTGTTTTTACATCTGGTGGTCCAGAATAAATATTTCCATAAGCATTCCCTGCCGTGCCCTTCTTTCATTTCACCTTGCCCAACACAAGTTTTCACTGAAAGCCCAAATCTTTGGTAAATATTCCCTGTGCAACTTTCAAAAATGTGAAACAAACCCCGGGAGTACAAACAGAAGGGTGCACACACAGGTTGTCATTTCGTTTCTGTCCGCAGTCACACCCTCGAAGGGTCAGGCGTCTGCAATGTTCCGTGGTACCGACGTGTATTCCAAACAGTTTGACACTTTTCCTCCAACAGACAGGCTGAACAGAAACAATCTGTTTTCTCGTATGTTTCTTTGGCTTTTGTCAAAGTAAAAAGATAATTTCTTGGAAATTAATACTCGTCCTCGTCCTCCTCGTCGTGTCGGTTGCGTCGGCGCTTCACCTTCTTGATGCGGATCACTTTGTTGGTCTTCTTCTTGTCGGGTGTTCCTTTGGCCGACATGGGTCGGAGCTGTCGAGAGCAACCAACGATCGTGTAAAAATGACGCCCGTCTTGGAAAAGTGGGGGTTGGTTGTCTGAGATTGTTCGTTTGTGACTCAACATGACTTGGTATCTCAAGTGTGCAGTGACTCAAACGAAAGAAGAAGATTCAAATGAAGAAAAGAACAGACAGACAGACAGACAGACAGACAGACAGACAGACAGACAGGCAGACACCTTGAGGATGGACTTCTTGACGTTCCTGTCTCCCCACGACATGCAGCCGGTGCCCTCGCACCACGGACGGTGCAGGTCGAAGCCGCACTGGTCGAGCCACCAGCCGCCCTGGTAGTAGTTGGCGCAGTTCGCACTCGGCCTGTGCGAAGACAAAAAGCGCAACATTTTGAATTCAAAGTCTCCACTGGATGCAGTCTAAGCTACCTAACATCAACGGCATTGCCCTCATGTCCTTCCGATTGGTCCCACAGTGGTGGGAGTGGTCAGATCAACACTTGGAAATGTGAGGAAGAGACGATCCTGAGGAATTTGTCCCAGTCCAGCTTCGCACTGAAGAGATGTTCCTCATTTTTGAATGTTGAGTTCAAAGGGAAAATACGAACCAGTCGTCATTGTCGAAGTCGAAGGTGGAGAACGGGCGTCCGTTCAAATTGGTGAGAACGTCCACGTAGTTTCCTCCAGTGTAGTTGCCGACGGACAACGCGTAATTCGTCGCTTCACTCTGAAACGTGAAAGTTTCCTCGCAAAATGTCCAATGTTTGTTTCGCAATTTTTTTTGACAACGCACGGACAGTTTCCTTGTGGTTTCAACAGTTTTCATGTCATGGTCAACGACTCAACGCACCTGGAGTCTGAAATCATCGTAGAAGGAAGTGTAGAATTTGTTGTTCCATCCAACCAACTCCACTTTCAGCTGGTAATCCTTTTGAGCTGTGATGAGGTGAATATTCTCCAATCCGAGCCAAAACTCCCCTGAAAGTCGCCCGAAGCCTCCTGAGTAATCGTCCCAGTTCCTGCAAAATATGTCCAATTGATTGCGACCCATATCGGCAGGCCTTCGCTGGGACACACCGCGCAAGCTCGTATGTTTTGCTTGACCACGAACCTGAAGAAGTTGAGCGCCTCGTCCTCGTCGCCGCCGAAGCGTCGCTGGAAGACGGTCCATCCGTCCTCGTCGCAGTAGGCGAGGAAGGGCAGCACGGCGTTCTCCGGCTCCAGCGTGTAAATGCCCTGCTTCGTCTGTCCGTCCTGGTGCGCCGCCCAGCAGTCTGAGATGACAAGGGCTTTCCCAATTGAGGGATTGAAGGGAACCAGACAGACAGACAGACAGACAGACAGACAGACAGACAGACAGACAGACAGACAGACAGGGGTTGACTGACCGACCCCACCTGTCTACGATTCAGAATTCAGGTTCTGCTTTTCTATCCCTCCCGTGGATGTACGAGCCTCACCCGGGTAGACTGGGTCAGTGACGATGACGATGGAGTCGTTCTCGGGCTCGAAGCGCGGGTCGATCTTGGGCCACTCGATGATCTCGCGCCACGTGGTTGTCTCCGTCTCGAGCAGCGACACCGCGTCCACCATGCTCTGACCAGCAACAGGGTTTCAATTTTCGGCTTCGTGACGAATCAGGAACCCACAAATATCCATTCTTTTGGGAGTGGTTGACAGAAACAACTTGAATCACCAAGCAAAACACATGCACCACAGATCAACTCCTCCACAACGCCTGCTCACCTGGTAATCATCTCTGATACTCTGGATGTCCTTCTTGAGATCATCATTGGCTTCCTTCAGGGCGTCATTAGATTTCTCCAACTCTGCTATCAGGTCTTCGACCTCGGCTGTTCTGCATGTGTCCTCCAAGAGAGATCAACACTTGCATTCGTTCACGCATCTGGAATGCCTTCAGGTTTTCTTGATCGCAAGGCACGATGTCAAACTCTGATCTCAACTCCCTGCACACACGAACACACACACACACACACACACACACACACACGAACGCACACACACATACACACGCACACACACGCACACACACACACACACACACACACACACGCACACACGCAGAGTTATTCAATGGCAAATGTTCCCACACTCACTCTGAACTCTGTGTTCGGTATGGTGAACGTGTAGAGGCATTCATTGGGTCCGGGGTTCAGGGTGATGCCCTCTCGGTCCCTGTTGCGGTTTCGGCCCCTGCGCCTCTGGGCCAACGCCGACCCGGTCAGCACCGCTGCGCACGCCAACCACTCTGCGAGCCTCATGCTACAGGACAAGACGCGTCGAGCAGCCAACTTCAGATCACCGGTCCCTCGTTTACACTTCTTTCAACAAAATCTCCGGACACAGCACAGACGTCTCTGAACTTTGTCTGATACGTAGTTTGCATCTCGATGCGATGTTTAAAGCCGGATAAATATTTTACGAAAATCTCTGTGTTCATAACAGCATTTCCTCAAAAATCCAACTGGCCAGTATTTCCATTCTGACGAGGTTTGGCCACTCCTGACCTCAACTTGCGTACCCGAAGCAGAACAAATTTTGCAATGGAAATTCTGAACTCACCTGGATTCCAAAGAGCACTGCTTCTCGATTTCTAAGACTGGTCTTTGAGCGGGGATTTCGATGCGCACTCAGGAGCCCGAACAAGGGCGTGAGTCTTCGCTCTGTTCTGAGCACAGCATGCACTGCAGCGTGCAGCCACTCTGCACCACCAATCACCACGGACGTGGAAACATAAACTTTGTGCGCTCGGGTTGCACAAATCACAATCCCAAGTGAAACAATGTCACGGATCCAGGGGACCATACTCCTGAACTGTGCTCCGTCAGCCGCATGTTTCACCTTCAGCATGCGTGTCAAAAGATTGAACTTATAAAGTTGAAGCTGCGCTCTCCAGAGCTGGACATCGAGCGCCCGTCCCAACCCGAAATCTAGATCGGCTGCAGCAAAAGCACACGTCACGCCAACACACAACACCACGTCTGGAAGAGACTCATTTTTTGAACAATTTGTCGTTCACCTTGTGACTCAACATGGGATGGACCCCAAATACCCATTTGTACCCGTTGACCTGAAACCATGGAAACAACAGAACAAAAACAGACAAAAACACAGGCCTCTTTGAGGAATTTGAGTCAGCAGGCAATCTCTCCCCTGCAATGGAAAAAAGAGCGAGTCTGTCACACCTTGGTGCTTCTGGACAAGCTTTCACTGATTCAACAGAGTTTGGACAGAGTGAGATTGAAAAACGAACTTTGCTTTGGAATACTCTTTTGACTGAAATGGACATTGTCATCAGTGAAAATTACATTTGCAAGGTCCTTCAGGTCCTTTTGTTTTTGCTCAACTGAATAAATGAAACTTACTCTTCTTTCACATGTGCACAAGACCTGTGACAAACCCGTGAAAGATAACTCATTTCAGGGGAGGTCTCGGTCAAAGGAACCACAGTTCAGTTGCTGGTAAGTGCAGTCCAAAATCTCGACAGTGCTTGTGATGTGGTCAATGCCTGACCTGATCACTTGCAGCCTTCTTGGACCACTGCGAGCACTTTTGTGCCAGACACAAACTATAGCACCGCCTGCACTGGCAAGGTGCATGGACGCCAAGTCCTGCCACTGAAACAAACCGTCAGTGTCACTCCTTGGTTGGAACGGTGATTTTCTCAAAAGAAAAAAAGACAAGTTTCCCTGAGGGAACATGGTCCACTGTTAGCCCTTGGCAATGCCTCCCCCGAACCGCGTGCATGTCAAAACACCCCCAAGGGCGCTTGGCTGCCCCTCCCCGATCTGGAAGCTCGATGGAGTGCCCTGCAACCCTGGGACTCTTCCCTGGTGCGAGGATCAGGTCTGCCTGTCCCATGGTCCTCCACCATAAGGGCCCGGACACACTGAGGCCGGGCGGGGCGCCCCGCCCAGGGGACGGGGCGCCCCGCAATGCGTCTGTTGCATCCACTGGATGGGTCTCTGTTTTTTTCTATGTACTCACACACACTGGATGCGTTGCGGGGTGCCCCATCCCCCCGGGCGGGGCACCCCGCCTGGGCTCTGGATCCAAAAGACATTCAGTGGCTGGATGGGCCGACCCAGGATGGGGCAGTTGGGATTCTCCAGGGGTGTCCCCAACTTTTGGCGCTTTGGTTCTGTTGCAGACGTTCAGTTGAAATGAAGCTGTTTTTCCTCATCCAGTTGGTGTGTGTGTGTCAATCTTTCTTCTCACTGATGAGAACATTGCTGTACTGGGAGCTGCATGGTTGATTTTGAAGAAGAAAAGGAAACCCAAAGCCAGACAGATCAGAAGATGTCATACAGAATGGATCAGTTTGGTGAACAGATCTAGGGCTTCTCATGGAGAGTACCACCACCTCATGCAAGATCTCAGAAAGACTGCAGGAAC
>JAAUXT010130212.1_pt1 | contig 43480 bp, 31 predicted proteins | sample 7278171 | NCBI WGS metagenome assembly JAAUXT01 (sample SAMN14350112, study PRJNA611818) | marine sediment metagenome | isolation source: surface marine sediment (1.8m) | place: French Polynesia: Moorea | collected 2018-08
CGTTTGTCACATCACACAAAGGGGTCCGCCCTCCCCCCCCCCCACCCCCACCCCTCCCGTCGCTCTGTGTGTTTCTCGGCTCTCGGCAATTAATCTCGAACTGAGCCGATGCACCGAGCCTTTCATACTCACAATACCAGAGAAACAATGGTCTTTTCATCCAGTGCTTCTGCGTGGAAGTACTCAAAGCAGATCTTGACAAAGAGCAGAGATTTGTATTATTTCGTGGGACCGAAGAGATGCTTTGTGTCTGAGACGCACTCTCACAAAAGAGATACAGCTGCCGCGCTGTCAGTGGAAGTAAGAGGAGACAGATATGATTATCTCAGCGCAGCAGAACTGTCATAGCTTTATCTCTCTCAAGTTTCCATCAATAATTATGCAAGTGCAAAGCAAGTTTTCCTGTCTCTGTTTCTTCGCTCTTCGTCCACTGATTAGAATCTGTTTCGGTACTTGCTTCGTGTGACAAGGTAATTAACACAAGTCGTTGGGGACATAATCAGAGGACGTTGTCTCATGTGGCTCCGCAGAACAACTCGCAGAGTCAGGATCGAAGAAGGGCTGGGCTCAAGACCACACCCTGGAAACGAGAGCCTTGTCTGAGAAGGGTCTATAACGACTGAATGTCTCAGAAACTGACGTCAGATGTTCTCCAGGGTAAAGGACAATCGAACTTTGCAGCGGATCCAGGTCTTTGGTCCAAGGAATGAGCAACTTCTTGGGACCTGTCGGGACTGGATCTCTGCCTGGTGCAGTCGTGGATGTGCACGGGAGAATGGACAGCAGCACCACGGGTCCTTAGGTTCTCCACAGACCAAACCAGAATTAAAGTCAAGCACGAAGTACGCAGAGATGGTGAGAGAGACAGAGAGAGAGAGAGAGAGAGACAGAGAGAGAGTTGATCTGAGAGACAGAGACAGAGACAGACAGAGGCACAGATAGAGGTGAAACTGCAAGCAGTCAGATTGGCTGATTGACGGTGCAAACACTCGTAACCGAAATGAACAATTGACCTCGGTTCAAGTGACGTTCTCATTGTTTGCAGTAAATGAGTGAACCAGTTTAGAAGAAGCTTTGCTTTATCACCCATCTGAAGCCGTCGTATTTATTGCCGCTGGTTAAGTGTATCGGCTTTAGATGCCAATGTTGAGAGACTGTTTCTCCCGTCTCTCTGCAGTGGCCTCAAGGCTAAGTAGACATTCAATGAGAGGGCCTTGTCTCCCATAAAAAGCTCTTGGTAGAATGCAAATGTGAAAGGAATGTTCTTTTTTGCCTTGATGAACATTGTTTTGTCAAGTAAGAACCTGATAACAATGGTATCTTTTCAGCTTCTGCCAGCAGATGTGAATTTGCATCACTGATTCACCATTAGGATGCAGTGAATCTCAGACACCGAGGGAGACATTTGTGACGGAAGCTGAAGTTTTTTCCCTGCAGAAGAAGAAGAAGAAGAGGAAGACCTCGCATATTTTGCCTGGACAGCCATGGCCCGCGGAACGTGTGGACTGACAGCGGGAAAATCTGCACTGCAGCAGTGACAGAGGTTCCACGCATGTCACGTTGATCAATACGACCATGTGAAGAAGGCTCTCACTGCTCCCGCCGTCCTCGTCTGACACGAGGTCAAGCAGCACTCTCCCTCTCCTGCCTCGTCCACACAGAGCGCTGGATTTCATGCCTTCACTCAATGAGACACACGTCAAGTTCGAACAACTGTAAGATCCCATTGTTTCGCATACCTGATGCAAAATGCCGTGTCTTTGATCTGTGCACTGCAGCGATATGATATCAAACGTCATTTCCGAGTAGATTTCTGTTATTGAGCGCAAAGTGACACATTGCGTGTTTTCTACTTTGTTTGATAGCGATAAATTTGACTCCAATATATTGACTTGGATCTGGATCGTGTAGCTGGGTCGTGAACCAATCAGTTTCAGATGTCGGAGCCGCGGCTGCGAAGCTGCAGAAGGAGAAAACTCCCGAGCTGCAGTTCCGAGAAGAAGGAAGGAATGTGAGGGGACTGGTCATGATGGACATTGCATGTATGTTTGGCTTCACTCCAATGTCTTTCGTGAAAGTGCAGCGGAATCTTCTCTCCCGTGAACGAAAACTCAAGTTTCCACGTTTACTTCTGTGCCAAGTCTCAAGCTTTAAGTGGAAAATTGGGACCAATCTCGAAAATTTTTCAGGTCAAGAGCTCACGGTCGATAGGTCCCGAAAGCTGCCGTTACCAGCATCAGCAAACAGCGCAGAAATACAGGCTTTCCCCTCACTCACCCAAATGGTACCTGATGGTTACATTTGTGGCTGGCTGTGAGCTCTCCCACCGGAAACATTAGGGCGCCGCAGACCCTGCAAAACTTTCATTTATTGCACCGATGTATTCCATAAGTGAAACATTATCTAATCTGCACCGGGCTCATATCGATGAACAGCCCGAAATGAGAGATTTATCACCCCTGGATAGAGCAGCAAAAATCGAGCTGGACTGCATGTATCCAAAACCACACAGCACTGGGAAGACGGGAGCCTGGGGCGAGCAAGTGCCTCTGACCGATCTGAAGCGCTTTGGTCTTGAATATCGAAAAAATTCAAGGGGAGGCATGAGTCTGTCTGGTGCCCGGCAGTCCCGAATACACGCGACGCGCACGTCTCAGTCGTAATCCGCTCCATTCAGCTTCACAGAGCAATTCATTGGTCACGAGGGAGATACTGTCATGGCAATCTTGAAATATGACGGAGTAATAAAGCTCTTTATTTTTCTTTCTCTGCAAGATGAAACATTAGTGGGACCCGAGTCGCATGTAAATGCAGCGCGCTCACTGCTCCGGAATGCGCGCCATGAGTCTTGAGTATCATGGCGAAGAAGTGTATTTCATGCGAATTGTCACTGCTAATGTTCCTCCTGCGCGCCTGTCCGAAGTGTGGCCAAATTGGAAAAGCAAACAATAACTGATTGCTGCTTCATGCAGCTGCCGTCGGCGCGGCCCACCATGCACCACCAACACACACAGACGACCCAGTGTCGCTTCGGCGTCTCTCCGGTCGTAACAACGCGCGCTTTCAGATGTGCACATCTCCATTGTGCAGTTGACTTCACTTGTCAATGAAATTTCACAAGAGCTTTCATCATGAAAAGTGCATGAAAACCAGACAGAAAGAGAATGCTCAAGTGTGTTGCCTGTGCGGCTGTCCTTTGCAATCAAACAGCAACGCCAAAGGTTCTTCACCAGGGATTTCACTTCCTTGTCCTCTTCGAAATACTTCCATCGGATTAAGAGATCAGGTGACTGAATGTAGCCGAGACAACAGCGAAATCTTGATACATGCTGCGGCTTGACCAAGATCCGTGGATCAAGACTGACCCACTTCTCGTCAGTCGAACATTTTACAGCAGCGAAGTCATCCGTCACTGCTGAGTCCACCAGCGTCGGCCGGGCCTCACTGGTGCCGGGGCCTATTTGTCACATGTGCCACAGAGGCCTGAACTGGAGGAGGACTCAGGGCTGCTTTGCACTCGTTGTACCAATTCACGAACCATAGTCAATGTTCCCAAAACTGACCAGGGCCTTTGGAAGCCTGCGTCTATGGACGCAGATTTGGCTTTACTTTTTGAGCCCAGTTTGTCCTGGCCGTACTTCACCGGAGTTGACCCTGCGTGTGTCAGCAAGCGGACATTCGAGTCAAGACGGATTCTTCTCAGCGAAAAGGACTCCAACCCACGCTCTCATGCATCTGGGTGAACACGCAAAGATGCCATGCAAATTCAAGTGCAGCTTGACAGTTTTTGTTGTTCAACAAACGAAAGCGAATTTCACGGCTTGACGCACGGCTTGTTCATGAGGAGGTCACGTGGTGCACACTGCGCGCGCCGCCAACAGATCTTTGTTCAGCGCGCGGATTGATCAGGCGCGCGCTCGCCGTCTGTCCCATTTTCACGCGTGCGGCCGTTTTCACCTGCAAGTCGCTGCTTGGGCTGCATGTGTGGTGACAACAGGCATGATGCGTCCAGTGTGCACCTGGCCCAGAGACAGTCTCTGCATGCAGCTGATGCCTGCACGGCTTCCGTCATGTCGCACTGTTTTCCTCGTGCGAATATGTTACTTTGCTTTCACTTCCTTCCGGCTGCCTGCATGCGCTGCAAACGTTTCACCTGCGTGTGACTTGCGCCAGATCGCTGTTTGCAAAGCGAGGAACAGCGTGGAATGGTTGTGTTACACGCGGTATCACTTCACCTGAGCCAGCATCACAGAAACAGATATGTTTTGCAGAAACTGTCAACGAAGCGTCGTCGTCTTTCCGAGGAGAAACACGAGAACAAAGCACACCTGTCATGCTGGTTGTGAATTCCCATTTTGCGTGGGAGAAGAATAAGAAAGTTCCATGCGGTGGGTCCCTGTGGAGCCTGGTCCTCAGCGACTCGTTTTCAGCTGAGCCCAGCGTTGTCTGCTACACTGTGGGAGCGTCACGCCCCACACAGCTGTGAAAACGTCTCCACGGATCGATCGAACCTTGGCAACGTTCCCTCACACAAGGATGCATAATTCTATGATGACAACAAATTTGTGAAGGTTGTTTAATAATAGAACACACGTTCGCGCAACGTTTGTTCGCCCTCGAAAACGAACACTCACCGAATGATTTTTGCCCAGTCAGTGACATTTTCACAGAGCTGCTGACCTTCGGAAGCGCAGGAGCTTTCGAGCGTTACCGCGATCCACCACGCAATTATAGAATCAATCACACTTGGTGCCTGGTCCCTGGGGTACTGGGTGCTCATGTTGGCTGAGCTGCCATGGTTCGTCACGCGCTACCACAGACGGGCCGACGCGCGCATCTCTGCACGACTTCCTGTGAGTTTAGACCTGCAGCTGAACCTTTGAAAATTTGACTCGTGACGAATCTCAGCAACGACCTTGTCGGACAGTCTGGGTTTCCTAAACAAGTTTGCTAAACAAGCAGTGAGATGTCGACAGGCAGACTTCCCAGTGAGAGGTTCGCTCACCGTCTGGATGATTCCTGCACGGTGATGGAGCAGGCTCACCCAGAATTTGGCTGAAGACAATCAAGACACCCCGACCCTTGTCATGGACATGCGACGCCTTGTCGCCATAAAACAAATCTGTGATGTCCTCATCCACACAGAGTCTTCCACAGAACCACACCGAAGCCATTCTCCAGGCCGCCGTTGGAAATGCGCAAGAATTTGGCGGCCTTCTTTGGGAGCAACTCAACTCTCCTCGCAGTCTGCGGTCAGTGGATTTATGAACAGCCATTGAAAACTCTTCATACAGGATGTCAAAGTTGATATTCATTACCTCCCGTCTTCAGACCTGAGCAGAATGAGTAAGTTCTGAAGCCGCCCGCTGACGGAATAGAGACATCGATTGAAGACGACAAATATATTTATGCTTCACTGGGGTCTCAAATAAACGGTGTTGCCTATGTTGTGTCAGGGATCAATTCTAGTGTTTCCAGGCTGATTTGTTGGGTTAAAACAGACGCAGTGGGGTGTGTGGAGTTTGAACAGCCCGATTTTCTCGTCTTCATGCAGGCACGCAACTCGGCGCTAGTTGAGGTGCCATTTGCAGAGAAAACCTTCCTAAGCGTTGCCCCATTATGAGGACGGTTTCTGAGAACAGCGCACCTCCTGTGCCTCCTGTACCGCCTTTAACACAAGCTGCCACCACATTCTCTCCCAAGTACATCCAAACAGAATTAATGAACTCCTCTCAACACAAACAAAACCCAGCTCACTTTTTTGCCGTGCATTTCCTTTCAGTCGATGCCCGCGGGTTGGTAACCCACGAGCGATATCAAATAAGCATCAAGCGAAGCGTTCCGCTTCTTCCTTGAAAATCCGTAGAAATGGAGGTTTTAAATATTCAAGGCGTTCTGGATGCTGCGTCCTCCGAGCACCACTTTATCATCGTTAATCAAGGTACTCTCATGCGCATTCATAAGCACCGTTAGAATAGACACGCCAAGACGATGCATTGTGCTAGTTTGGGCCTTCGTCAGAAGAAATGCATACTTGTCTCCACGAACTGCCCAGCAGCTTTGCGGCTCACGCACTATCATTGGTGACGCAGACACACGTCGACGCTCTGTTCACGTGTTTCTCTTTGATTGATCGCTATTCACTTTGCGACACTGAACCAAGGCCTGTTTCGACTGGAGGCGTCCTTTGACGCACCAAATGTCATTGGGCGATTCTCACTGTTTTGCACGCGGTGCGCAACGCATCCAGAGTGAAGCAGCCCCAAACAACCTACCTATACTGCCACTGCAGTGTCACACTGCAGGAAGAGAGATTGTGCTGTTGCCAATTGTTATGAATCGAGTCAAACTGCCTGGGAATGCGAGGCACAACCTGGGCTGTTTTCGTCAATAAAATCCTGGTCACCCTGCTTCACACTGAGTGCATCACGCATCAGGTTCCCCCAGCCACACATGATCAGGAGCGCTACGTCATCCATTCGCTTGTTCTCGGACGCAACGCGTGACGCATGTGATGTGAACGCGGTATGTGATTGGCTCGCAGGTCAGGTCTTCGTTGACCCAGATCCTGTCCAGCTGCGGCAAATCGTATCGGATTTGGGGAATCCCTTCAGCCGTGGGAAGGTGCGATTCATTTTATCTTGTGGATGATTTCCTCAATCATCTTGATTCCTTCTTCATGGTCAAGACTGACCACGCACAAGACACTCTGTTCAACTGGACTCGGGAGCATGGAACGTGGATGCACTCTGTCCCGTTTTTGCAGGCAACTGAGGGACAGTTCAAGGTAGTTTTGGGCGTGGTCTCTGGGTTTGCAGCTGAATGCCCTTGAAAGAACAATGTCTGTGTTCTGTTGATCCTCACTTGTCCTTCAAGGAAATGACAACCTTTCACTTTCAAACCGACAACCAGTTTTCTTGTCCAGAAACATGAACAACAGCATTGCTGTTGCTTCCCTTCTGGAACACGCCTGTAGTACGCAGTTTAGATTCGTGATGCTCACATCAGGACAGATAATCAAAAACGGCAGTGTTTCTGTTATCTTCACCAGAATGATGTCCTGAAGGCACAGAGCCGATTGATTTACGTTTCTGTATCTGCGTTCGGAACTTGGTCAATGTCATCATATTGCGTCTATTTATCGCGCCTTGCACCGAACTGAGCAACGCCTGAAGAAGTACAATAGTCAGTAATCATCGATCGCAGAGGATCCGCTATCTGATTTTTCTGCATCATTATCTATTTTTAGGAGGAGAGTCTCCAGTGCTGATTTTCTCAGTGACGGTTTCTGCTTCGACAGCGAAGCTGGAAAGGCACTTTCTTTTATTGCTCGGTACCGGCCGACGAGATGTCTGCGCGCGACAGCGGAATCCTCGGACAGCGACAAAAGGCCTCCACGAGCCTTTCTGGGAACCGTGGCAGGGCCTCGTGGTTCTGTCCCGAACTGATCGGGCGATGCTGGAAGCGCCGGAAGCGAGGGTCGTGTTCCGTCGCGCGGAGATCGAGGGAAACTCGCAAACGCTCCCGGCTGCCCCCGCCACAATGGAAAACGCAATCGTGAAGGATTGCTCACTCGGGGATTGTAAATGCTACACAAACATTCAAGCTGAGCCCTCTGATCATGGTTTAAAACTGAAGCCAAAAGTGGAGCTTGGTTTCACAGAAGCCTTTGCAGAACCAGAAAGGAGCAGCGCCCTATTTGCTTTGTGTTTGTCTTCTGCTCAGGAACAGCCACGTTTATGAATGGCTGCTTCATCCACACACACGAGAACGGCACATCCCAAAGCAATCCATATCTGTATGACGGCATGCCCCTGTTCCCTTTCTTAGATTGATAATGACACGTAACTTGCTGATAGGAAAATTGCATTGCCCCTTCAGGAGGAATAGCAGAGGGACCGAGATTAGATTGAGGCATTGACTGCTTGGCTGTTAGTTTTGATTTCTGTCTTCCCTAACTGCAGCTGGACCCCAAATTCTCTGTGGAGCAGACACCACAAGACGCTCTGGTTCTTTCGCAGATACCGCAGTGCAAGTCGCCAGTCCTGGATGACTGACAAAGATCTTTGACAAAGATCTTTCTGATCTTTCTACATTCAGTTCAGATGCAAACGTACAGTGCAGGGATGGCGAGGGACCATTCTCCGTGCACTTTGTGACCAACAAAATACGCATTCGTACATATTTGTGCACTCTCGCTCGTCTGTGTTTTCTCAGATCTACTTTCTTGCACATACCTGTGGATTCCCTTGGTATCTCTCTCACATCTCGCGTGTACAGCTCGGATCCGTTGGGGAGAACTCAATCTGCAAGCAGATAAATAATAAATGCCCATTACTCAATCTGTCCACAATACGCAATATGCTCCGTGCAGGTTTATGCAGATGTATGCGCAACTTATTTCCCGTTTCGCGTAATGTTTCAGGCACGATCGCATTGCTGATGCGCTCCGTCTCAGCTCTGCATGGAGGCCAATCGAGTTTCTTCTGCTGAAGCGCAATTGGTATATGAAAGATTCAAAAGTTTCATTGGTCTTGGAATGGAGAAGAATGGAAACGATTCTTTTCGTTCATCGTGCTGTTGGCAGGAACACATTCTCTTTCATCGTGCAGTAGACCTGATTTGGTCAAAATATTTGTCTTTGTATCCGGTGACCAAAGGCCTTGTTGAAGCAAAGTTCACTTGTGCAGCGATCATGTCGCGTTTGAGTCCTGTCATTCCTACTTGATGGAACTCCAGAACGCGACAAACGACAACGTGATCATAAAAAACATTACACATGTGTTCGCAGACAAATTGAAACCACAACATTCATCTGCATTGCACAAAAACAGGAGGTATTGTCGTCAGATTCCTCCATCTTTCCATTAGACTCTACTTCGGAAAATGTGAAAATGCAATTTGACGACATGGGCACAGAAAAAAGAAATTTCCTCTCGGGAATGGGAATTTTACTCCAGCCTCCCACTTCGCACATTTTCGCTTCTCTTTCAAAGAACAAGTGTTTTGCGGCAGATGACGAATTGCTGCACGCACATCATAATTTCCCAAAGTTTTACGCCCATTTTTGCGTCGGCACGCTCGCTTCCGTTGTAGTTCATTCACAGCTTCACAGACCCATTGAAATGGAGACTAAATTTAGGTTCTGCAGCCTAATTACGTCTGGAGTCAGGTGCGCATCTCAAATTAAGCATGAACTTGGCTATCAATGAGAAAATCGTGCTCAAGTGGATTTCTCCGCAACACTCGCATTCCCCGTGTGTTCTTTTGGGAGAAAAGAAGCAGCAACCTTGATCTCATCCCTGGAGTTGCATTGTGCGACCATCGCCGCGGCCACTGAGTTACAGGCGGCTTGTCGACAGCTTCCAATACCCACAAGGATCACGCTTGACCCAACCCACTCAGGGAATTGCGGAGACTTTACATCTTCCTCTGTGTGTTCTTCCTCACACGAGCGGAAAAACTGCTTCAGACTGCAATTGTCGTGCGCTGTGACCGCTCGGGATGAGACGTCATAAAGACGCATCTCTGCGGGCCGAGACGGCTCTGGAAATGAAACCTGAAGCACCAATGTTTATGTTACACTCCCCAAGGGACTTGTTACAGGACCTTAACTTATGCTTCACCGTGGCCTGAGAATCTCATCAGAGAAATATAGGGTTGAGCCGTAAAGCCCGTGAGCGTATGAAGAAAAGCAATTCCCACCACATAAGAGGGACATTCAATTGTCGATGCACGAAACGTCTCCAGAGGTGCATGTTGAGCTTTCTGATTTGACGTGGTCCATTCATGGCAGAAAGGAAGTTGATCCATTTATGAGGGATACAAATGTAAGTGCCGCTGGGAAGAGAAGCGAGAGACGCACCGGGAGTCGTGGGGGAAGCTGGGTGGTGTAACGGGGAGGCACAGGCCTGGGCGAGAATGGAGAGGCACAAGGCAACAGTCCAAGCATTTTCGGCCCAGAGGTGGGGTCTCCACACCTGCAGACCTGGCGATTCCACCTCTCGCAACATTTTTGACAAAACAGCGTGGCCAAGGACCCTTGGCAACCACCAAGGGTGAAGAAGCAGAAAGATGTGTTTGTCCACGATGGGACGCCAACACTTGCAAGGGTTCTGAGACATTTCTTCCTTCCTCTGACTCAGTCCACCCTCAGAAAACACATTTCCACCATTCTTTGGCGGCACCATTTTGTCAAGTCATGACAGGCTGGAAATCTTTCTGCAGCACATCTGTCATAGGTGTCGCTGCGAGACCTTGTTCATTTTAACATTCAGCACTTGAACTAAATTCGTGTTTTTGTAGATTCCCATCCATTTCTGAGCCAGGAATCCTGACTTTGAAGAACGAGAACACATTCTCGCAGATCACAAACAGCAAGCTTTCTGCGACGAACTGTGCTCGTTGATTCTTGAAACTCCAGACTACTTGATGTTTTGAATAGAGCCTGCAGCTCCCAATTCTGCGGAATGCTTTCTGTTGCTTTTAATATTTCACAGCCCAAATGTATACAAGAAAAACACTTGATAAAAAGGGTGATCATAAATGTTTAACGCATGCACACAGTTCAGAGGGAAATGTACGATGCCGGGATCACGAGGGACCTTTTCTCGTGCACTTTGCGCACAACAAAATGCGCATTTCGTATGCATTCGTGCACTCTCGCTCGTCTGAACTTTCTTGTGCAAGCTGAGCGCCCCTCCAGGGACCTGAGTTCCAGCTCCACTTCTTTGGAAGACACGCAGATGAACGCACCAGACGAACCGCGTTCCCTGCCATACACGCAAACAGAAGGGAATTTAAACCTGTCTGTCAAATTGCTTGAACCGACAGACATTCTCACCTGGTTTCTTGCCAGACCAGACTCGACTTCACACTTTTCTTTCCAAAAGGTTGATGTTTTCCTGCAAGAACTCGTGTCTGGTCTGGGTTCGTCGGATCCATGAGAGGCTCAAGCTGTGAGCCGATGGTCGTGAGGAAGAAGCTGACAGTCAGACACTTCAATGTCCGACGGACGTGCCACATACAGCCTCATCCGCTCCAGGCCCGTCACTGGTTGCGTCGCGTTGAATGCTGCGTCAACTCAACGATTTGACGCAGACACAACGCGTGACGCTTCCTGCGTGAAACAGGCCTCATTGCGCGCACTCTCCCCATTGTGACGGATTGCAAGAGCTCGAACTCCACATCTGGTCCGGACCGACGATAACATCAGCGTTCCGAGGGACAAGTCCGATTCACCAATCTCGGGACCATCAGTCGTTTTGTGCTGAGAGTTGAACAAGTTCGTGCGCGAAACAAATTGACTTTTCTATTCTTAGCTCCACTCAGAGCACCCACTCCATGCACAAAAAAGATTTGTTGAAAGGCAAGGGAACTCAGAGGGAGATGCAAAACACGGGCTCCAACGCATCCTTTTTTGTACCTCATGCATAAAAAGCTTTGGTTCTCTATTTGCAACTCTTTGAAGTTGGCTCAAGGTTCCAAGGGTCGAATCTCCTTGACAAAATCTGGATCATCCCCTGGATATGACTTTGCTCTTCATTGAAGGAATCAGCCACAGTTGCATCGCACCATCTCCACAAGAACCTGAGACTGTTTGTGCGTCAAAAGCGTCGGTTTGACTATTTCCCAGATGGCTTCCAGATTACATTTCTCATAAGGGACGCGGATGATTATTGGGAGTCTGTCTCCGCTGATTACTCGTGTAATCATTCAGATGAAGGTGCCAGCCACGCACATTGGGCTGCCGACCGGCAAGCTGCATGATCAGATCCCCACTCCGCTTTGACAACTGAGACTGAGGTGCCGCCAAGACTTTCAGCTTGACAGACGTGTGAAATTTTGAGGCGTGCGGTATTTGGTGGCAGCCCACCAAAATCTGCGTGTTTGGTTGTACGGGTTGCACTTCAATCCAGTCAACGTCAACTGCATAAATTTTGTCTCGTTCCACAATGACGGTGCTTCAACCCAGACGCAATGTGGAAGGTTGGTGCTGCCCCGTCGGGGGAGAAAGAAGTCCTCGTGTCAAGCATCGGAATTCAGCGGGAGAGGCACAATTTCCGCGACTCGCACCGGGGTCCGTCGCATGTTTTTCCTGTCACCTGCATCTGTCAAGATTACTCCTCACTCACTCCTCACTCACAAAATGTAACAACGGTGGATGTCAAGAACGGCATCGGGAACTTTGGAGGAAACATGCCAAGAATGTAAATTTGATAAGGTGGGTCAGAAATAGGGAAATGACAAGAAAGCTTGAAAGATTCGTGCAGCTTTGAATATTGCGCTGCGCCGCAGCCGAAAAGCTCTTTGACGACGTGAAGATAATTGGGTGACTTAAAAAATGAATCGCTTTCACATTTTTGACAGGAGAACAGCATATTTGATACATTGCTTTCATTTCGAATTGAATGAGGTTTTTTTGAGACCTGGTGCATGTGTGAAGTGTGAAGAAGAATCTATTTTGAGAGCGGATCGTTGTGTGTGGTTGTGCGGCCCAGAAATCAATCGGGAAGCACGGGCGCCCCGAGGAAACGTGGAAACGAACCTGTACAGTTCCTGATTGCACCGCACCTTGCCCGAAGCCACCAGTGACACACAACTCCGCAGATCTGTATTGAGCAGCGGTTACAAGGTGTCATTGTCACCTTTTGCTACGACAGAAGCTTTTTGGCTTCGATACAGATGCACGTCACACCTGCAGCTTTATCGAGCCGTACCGGATGGATCAACTTGAAGCGTCTTGTCAATGGATCATCGAGAGAGTTGTGCGTTTGCCAGACGTGGCATTCCTCAAACGAGCATCCAACTGGTGCAGGGACTGGTGGACGGAGAGGGTCACATGTGTTTGCTGTGCATGTCACACAGAATCATTGCGACAGAGGCACGAGTTGCCACTGAGGACGTCCTGTCCATATTTGTTATGTTCGTGTGCATGTCAATTGTGCAACACAAGCACCAGGCTTGAAAACTGGTCTCCAGTTGACTGACCAACACAGCAACATGGACCCCGCAAAAACTGTTTGTCTCAAAGTCTCTTCGATTCAACGTCTTTCCTTTTCTTGACTATGTATGGGTGTGTGTGGGTGTGGGTGTGTGTGTGTGTGTGTGTCTGACTGTCTGACTGTCTGTCTGTTTGTCGGTCAGTCTGTCTGTCTGTCTGTCTGTCTGTCTGTCTCTCTCTCTCTCTCTCTCTCTCTCTCTCTCTCTCTCTTTCTCTCTCTCGCTATGTGTGTGTGCGTGTGTGAGTCTGTTTGCCTGTGAGATCAAAGCTGCCTGGGCACTGATGTGCTTCTCGCGCAATGTTATCATTGTTCTGAACCTGATCCCGGTAAGAGGCAGAGGTGTTCTCAAAAGCGCTCGTAACGCGCTGTAGTAAAGCGGATAAAACACAAGATGCAGGTCATTTCTATCAGCCAAGTCTCCTTGTTTAGTGTATCGCTCGAGTCAATCTGTTCTGAGCTTTGAGAAAACAAACATCGCACGGAGTACAACCTTGCATGGCCAACCAAATTACGAAACCACTGTTTCAGCTTGTGAACATCTTCAAAGGCAAAGGGAAATTGTCACGCTGAGTGCGTGTTTCTTTCCTACCCGTGTGAAAGCACTGCATGTCAGCTTAATTAAGTTGAAGCACTTCGGAATTGAGGAAGGACGGAAGGTCCCACTGGCCTTCCAGGTTCGCAGAACCTTCGCTTGACACGCAAAAATCCAACAACTTTGATTGATGGGTTGTAAAAGCAAAATAAACACGATCAGAGACACCTTCTTGGGTTCCAGGTGAAGGGAATGGCACATTTCTGCTCGTTGGAGTATCGATCTTACGCGAAGTGCGGGGAGACGAGAGGGAGAGGCAGGTTCCACGTCACTTTTCATTTGTTGCTTCGCGTCATTCAAACCAGAGGTTAAAACCCTGCTGAGCTCTGCAGTCACTGCAAGTGACAGGCTGTTGCAGCAAACGATCATCACAAAACATTCATTCCACCACAAAAGAACAAGATGAAAGAGATTGCTAGTGATAGGAAGCACTTTTACTTGTCAAAAGAAGCAACCAACTTGGTAAAAAGAATCTGCACATAGCATGCAGCAGCAAATTGCATACCAAACTAGATCCTGTTTCTGAGACCCAGGGCAGCATTCGATAGAGGTTCAAAGAAGCGGAGGGATCCCTGTTTCGTGAGTTTTGACACAGGTATCTCCCTATGATCCAGGCTCACTGCAGTTTCAGGAACAACTTTGCTGCTGTGACGGCAAACAAGGAATTTCGCGGGATCCAATTTTGTGTCAGGTTTTGCCTGTGGCAGTGTGATTCCTCAGTTTGGTTCCGATTTCCAATGAAGGTGATGCGTCAGTCACACATGCGATGTTCCAAACACTTCATTCTGTGCTATCTCGCTCCTCTGCAATGGAACTGGAATCGTGAATTGGATGCTTTGTAACAACCATGGCCGCATCGTCTACGCGCATGCCACTATACCTTGTCACTGGTGGAAGATAGATATGTTTGGCGTCTCGAGTCCACCTGATCTGACATCAAAGGCTCAGAATTGGAGCAGCATTAGCGGACGTTGATCCAAGATGCCTGAGCATGGCAGATCGTTGCATTCCACTGCTGACATATGTTCTTGCAGCATCGTTTGCGCACATGTACTAGTTCTGAACGTAAACAATGATTTTGTTGCAAAATCCGAAAAGTGTTTCTGCCTGACGTGGACAATGTGCCCAGGTCAGAGCGTCTGGTTTCCTCCGAGATCACTTACCCTCCTTTTGAGAACCACACAGTCACCCCCCATTCATGGCTTTTGCCAGGGCCACAGACGTGCCCTCCCTGATGCGTCTGTCCGGTGCTTTTGCAACACAGTACATCGAGAGGCCACCAACAAATACATAAACAGCTTTCAAAGTTAAGCTGGCAGTCGTTACTGGGCTTAACCTTGTCGAGTTCACTGCCCAGGATGACCGATCGCTCGGCCAATGTTCAGCACAAAACAACGGCAGTGGAAGTGTCGCCCAACATGAAAACGACGGAGGTTGATCCACAGAAACCACATCATTTTTCCCAATCAGAACTGATTTGCGCTGAAAGTTCGTCGCACAAGAGAACTTTGATGTTTCATGTGACGGTGCAGATTGCATTTTTCCATTTGCGAAATGAGGAAGAAGGAAAAGTAATAGCGTTCTGTGTCATCATGAAATTATTTCATTCTTTCGAACAGTCGTGAACTAATAAGGTTTTGTGGAGGCATTGAAACAGACGCCCCGCGGCACCTGTAGCAATCACCCAGATACACGCAGCGCTCGTTCCTTTCCTTGGGCGCAGCCATGACAATTGTTGCTTTCAGAAAGATTAACATTGCATTGATTGGTACTCCACGCCGAATTACGCTTGCCACAAAGTACCACCATTCATGTGCGAGTCGAGACGAATACACAAAGCACGAGGCCGAACAACTCAAAAGCGCATCGTGCTGGTGCAAATATCCTCTCCTTGTGATGTTGATGTATTTGCCCATTTCCACATGGCCAGGCACTGCGCATCTCATGAAAAAATCTGTTTTATGAAAAGTCTTCATGAATCTTTTCTGACATGTTTGTTTCGTCTTCATTTTCTGCCAGTCATGCGCACAATACGAGTATCTGCAGGGCCAGACAACAAATTTTCGCTTTGAGAGTGCTCAATGTTCTTGAAAAAATATCAGATGATTCCTGAAAATGAATTTTGTCTGTCCTTCCAGACTGGTGGGACTCGGCCTCCGTCAACCAGTGGTGGAATGTACGAGATTAAGGGAGGCAGATAAAATCTGCATGGACGAAGGGCCACTGTCGTAGCGACAGACCGGGAGAGATTTCTTTGGACGCGAAGGCAGGTTGTTCTCTGGGACCCTCAACGAAACCCAGTTGATAAAAGCTGTTCAATTCATTAGCAAAACATCTTTGATGAAACCTCAAGCGCTGGTAATATCTTTAACCAGGACATAACCTGAAGGACAACGGTGTCGGTCATCACTCCAGAGCTGAAGGCCAGAAAACTCGGATGTTGGTGAACTGGGCCTCGGGTCAGACAGCTGCGGTGTCTCAAGAAGTTCACGCGCTTTTGTCCTTTGCTGTGTCGTGACTGCTCAGACCGAGAGCCCCCAGACCCAGTCACGACTCAGGCAAAGCAATGTTTTTCTTCCTGACAATGCATAAAAAGTGCACCAAGTTTATCTCAGTTACACAGCCATTGTTTGATGAAAGTTGTTTGTTCTTCCTTTCAAAACAAAAGTCCTTCGTGCCAGCTTTGGTGCAAAAAGAAAAGCGTCTCTGACTGAGACTGGGAACCATGTCCCGTACAGGGCGCACAACACAATCACAGAGCAAGGGGATTCACCAAATTGAAAAATCGATGACGTCTCGCATGTAACGAGTTCGATCATGTCCCGATAGCACTCGCAGGATCTTCCTGGAACAAAGTGTCCACTTTAAAGTGCATTACAGTGAGAAGGGGCCGAGGAGCTCATGGTTCCCAAACAGTTAAAGCTTTCCACCAACATCAAATCCAGTTTCCTCACAATCAAACGTCTGCATGCTACGGCCTGATAAACTTGTGGGAGCCACATCACAGAGAATTGATTGTACGTCGGTGTCACACAAAGCGTATCTTTACTACTAATCCAGTGAGGCAACATGTTCATTTCCCGTCTACATCAGTGTTAAGCTGTCCACTAAATCCGTTGATGCGTGTTTTATTGTCTCTCAAGAAGGAAATGTTCGTGGCTCTACCTTTCATTGCCAACAAAAGGTATAAATTGTGTATTGATTTTCAGCACTTGTGACAAATCCCAACGTTTTACGAGCGCTCGAAGTATTACCGGTTCTGTCGCAGTGTGACGCATTTGAATTTGTGAAAAGTCATTCACCACAATGAGGACCGCCAAGAGAAAAAGCCTTTGATCTCTGGTTTTCAAAAACAAAATCTCTCCCGTGAAGATTGGTGTTGCAATCTCTGAACGGACCTGCACCCTCTTCTCCCTTTACTGTCATGTTTGGGTTGCTTCAGTGAATGTCCTTGTGAACATGCATTATTTTGCGACTCCACAGTGTGGCTGGCTGCCCTCCAATGGATCCATCACTTTTTCATGACAGAAACTCAGTTGGAAAGAAAATCTCCATTTGAATAATTGTAACGTCAATACTACATGATAACAAATTGATTTGGTCGCTGTTGTTTACTGTGTTCTTCACAAAACAGCATTGATCCTCCCATTATGGCTCTGAAGCCACTTCAACGCGTCGGTAGGAAATTCACTTCGCACATGCGTAGCGACAACAACTGATTCAGGACAGCTTTTGTTTGACTTTCCAATCTGTGTCAATTCACGTCTCAGTCACGCGTGTATATAGCCAAGCAAAGTTGGACAAGGACGAATTTTGTTGTCAGAAATGTAAAGTTGATCAACATGCACTTTATGACTTTAGAGTGTGTGTGGAAATGTTTGGTTTGGTTCGAGTAAAGAATTCGTTCCTGAGGAGTCAGGGTCGACAGCACCGAGTTCGCCCCTTTGCGCGACCACTCTGACCGTGGGAGTGTCGTCGGAACAGAATCAATTCGTTCTCCATGTAAAAACTGGCAGATCTGTCGACTGCAGCGGATATGTTTTTCACTTCTACAGCTCTCATGATCTCAGAGATCTGAGGTGAAGTCGGGGGCACGAGGTTGCACGAGCTTCCATGTCTCTTCGTGGGTGTGCAATGGATGTGGTTGTGCGTGTGTGGGTGTCTGCTGGTGTTATTCACTGCCTCGTTCTTTCAACTTCGGCTGAAAAAGGGTTTCTCCGAAAGGCTGCACTTGAGACGAATTTGGTTTGGGGTTTGTCACAGATTTCCGCTGTTGTACGATAAAATCGACATTGTTGTATCATCGCGTACATCAGCGGAACCTTCCAAATCACCCTCTCTTCCTCAACGTGATGTGTCACGTCTGTGCCATGCGCTGGAGGTGATCGAGTTCGACGTCACAACGTTACAAGTCTCCAGGAGAACATCTCGGCGAGTAGGGAGGGAGCACACCGGCGGACTCACACAATGGACAAGATGTCGTGTCGGACGATTTTCCTGTCAGCATTTTCTCATGTCAATCACGAGAGCTGGACAATCCGACGGATCTCCTCATCCGACCCTGTGGCCCATTTTTTTTGTGGCTCAAATTGTACGTGAGAATGATTAATCGCTGGGTCGTGCAATTAGTTTAATGGGCTACAAAGACTCCCCGGAGATCCCTTCCATTGTTCGGAAATATTTTTGTTTGCCGCAGTGCCGTTGTTTCTGAAATGGCATGAGTTGTGTGCAGCTCCCGGCGAAGCTTCAGTCAACATCGTTTGTTTTGGGTTGACAACGGGAAAGGTGGATGATTTGTGTTTCAATCGCTCAAATGGGGGATTGGAGCACAAGTCAAAAACAAAAACAGCACAACTCATTCAGTCCCTTGACTCTGAAGTGAAACTTCTGAAAACATGTTATACTCGTTCAAATTGACGCAGCCCATATTCCGACCTGGGTCGGGGAGATGGGGGGCGGGAATTGCTCGAGATTGCTGACCTGGTCAGGTGGCGGGCTATCGCAGCTGGATGTCGGGGCTGCGGCGCACGATAAGGTGCAGTGATTTCCCTTTATGATTCCCCTCCACACAGCAACAAAGCGGGAGGCAGCAGGGAAACCGTAAAGGCTTCACTCAGCTCCGGCATGTGCAGTGCTCAGATGCGGAATTAGTCGATGCCACAATGGCGCACATCAAGGGCTCTTTGCACCTCTTAACTTCTCACCAGAAGGGGGTCGTTCTTTGTGTTGTTCTGCTGTAGTGTCTCGGCTTGGATCACGTTTGACACATCAGGAGGATTTCTTCCCTCGCAGATTTTTCTGTGTAATGAGAGTGCTGTATGGACACAGATTGCCTCAGAGAGATCTTGTGCTCATGTTTCTTCACAGGTCTTTCAGTAGCCAACTCTTGAAAGGCACGCTGACGTGCGCGTGTCTTGGAAAACGTGTAACAGCCTTCACATTGCACCACATACCAGCCGCGAAATGTGCGAACCCAATACAGAATCTGCCCCAAATTCATCGACACTCCACCCAAATCAAATCAAACCCTGTGTGATTGATGGGCTGAATGTGTGAATTTCACATGACTGTGATTTCCAGATCAGAAGCCCACAACACAGCAGAAAAAGCGCGCGTGGCGTGTGTGTGTGTGTGTGTGTGTGTGTGTGTGTGTGTGTGTGTGTGTGTGTGTATGTGTGTGTGTGTGAAGGACTGGTGTCTCCGGCAGTCATAACCCCAGCCCTTGATCATGCATTTGGAGACAATCATCTCAGATAAACCTGCAGTTTGTCCAGACCTGCAATCACAGAGAAACGTGTGTGGCATCCAGCAAGACCAATCCCTTGTTTGTCCACACTGGTAATGATGATCCATGAATATTATACTCGTATCAGCTTCTGAATCAATGTTATTTTAGGCGACTGCGTTTATCGGCTGCGCACATTCCTCGCTCGAAACGGGGCTGCGGCGGCAGTCAGAATCTCCGCATTCTTCTGCTCTAGGAAACCGTAATGGCAACTGACAGTGGGAGAGACCAACTGGTGCAGGAAAAGAACAATCGTTGGTTGCCCGGAGCTGTAAACATCAGGTCAACTTTCTTCGGGAATGAAAGGAGATGTTTGCAAGAAAGACCAACAAGAAAGATTTTGAAAAGGTGGCAGGAGTGGCAGGGAAGACAATTAGCGCTGTGTGGTCTTCGTCAACGGAAATTGTGGGAAGACTTTGAAGGCGGAACTCTGAGGTGCGGTGAAAGCTCCACAATCTATCATTCTGAGAGAAGCCTTGGGTCATGACAGAAAAGTGTCAGTTCTCAACAGAATAGTTGTTGGAGAAAGAACTGCGCAAAATGGTATCTGGCCGCAAACAATAAACTTTTGAACCAGATTTGACCTCTAAAAAATGGCGCTTTGGACCTGGTCCTGGAAAAGAGGACAAAAGAGGAACTTTCCCACCTCCAGGCGTCTTCCAGACTGCGGTAATTTACCGGCCACAGTAATCTCTTGCAACTAATTCCATTTGTGACGGTAAAAGAACCTTAATTGGTACATCTGTGGTTTCCTTGGAGGAATATAAACAAATGGAGCAAATCCGGTTAGTCAGAGCCAGGTGCACCCGACTCCCAACCCGGGATGTGATTCGCCAAGTCAATCTCTGGGCTTTTGTATCCTGCCGCCAAATTCAATTTCGAGTTTTGGTCGAGATGACATTGTGGCTCAAGAAATTCGATTGAAAGGAAGCTGTCAAAATGCAAATTTGTGAACAACATAAACGTGTACTGTCACTTACTTGTGATTTGTCGGGCTTCAGGTTCGCAATCCAGGTGAACACACGCAGCTGAGCCTAGCGCCACAGTGCGTAAATCCAGTGCTGAGATGCAGTTTTTATCACTTCTGCTGAACTCAGCTTGAGGGAAGAAAGGCAAAACAACAGACCAAAACTAAATCAGGGCAGAATCCAATCTGCTTCAACCTCAGTACGTAGTTCACAGGTTGTTGCTGCAGCTCGTCATAGACACTGACGACGCATTGTTTCCTCCAAAATTACTTCAGCATCAATCAGATTGGAGCGTTTGCCACCTGCTGTCGAGTCAGCACGGGAAGGAAGAGTGATGCAGCTTTAGCAAACACGCGCCGCTATAACGACGACGAGGAGGACGACCGGAGCTCGTGGCTCCCGAGGAACGCGCGGCAGCTTTGACGCATGAAGCGCGTCACGACAAAGAGAACCGGTGTCAAAGAAACTGATCCATCACTGCGGGACGAGAGGCGAAGTTCTCAGACTCTTCTCTCAGACACTTCCTTCGCTGTGAAGGGGCACAAAATAAGCATTGCACTCGGACGTGTAAAGGGTGTCGCTTCGCGCGCACAAAGCATGGGCGCAATTGGATACAACTCTGCATGTTGATCGAGTCCTGTCCGGATCTTGGTTGATCCACTGTGATCTGTGTTCGGCTTCAGTTGCTACCCGCGCGCTCACTGTGTGGATGAGAATGGGGGTTTGCTCTGAAGTAGATCAGTGAAGCTGGATGATCTGTTGCGCGACCTGCTGCCTCAAGCACTGCGTATTGAACTCTACAAAAGTCCCTTCACGACGAAGGGTGTGACAGTTCATTCTCACCACGAAAATTAATTACCCTAATGGAAAAGTTCCGGAATGTTTGATGTTGTAAAATTTTATTATGATCGATAATGCGATCGAGGCAGAACGCCTCCCTGTGGAAAGCGATTGTGTGCTTGGCTGCGCTTTGATGCTCGAGTGATATGACTCTAATCCAAACAGCCTATTTCTATCTGAGAATAGACAGTAAATTTGCCAATCTGCAGGCGGGAGGGCTTATTGAAGGAGGCTTTCTTCGCCTGCCTCTTCTGCAACTGACAAATATGGAACCATGCAGTTGAATACAGGTGACCTGATACGCACATAGCCCGAGGCCTAATATCCGCAATCCAAAGACTTTTGCTCAGGCACAAGTGCAAATATCGGAAGCTGGGGAGGTTGAAGAGCAAAGCAGAAAAAAAAGTTCCATGTTGCTATTTTTGGTGCAACACCCACTTCTGTCTGTTGTTTTTGAAGAGGGAGAGGGACTTTGCTGTTGCTGAAGGTGAACGCTTCATTCACCCACGCACACCTTGCGATAGTTCAATCTTGCATTCTTGAACTCCGAAATGTTGTTGAGTTGAGAATTTCTTCTTTGTACTCGTACAGAGACACCAAGGGTTTCTAGTGGCTCATTCCAAAAGTCTGCTTCGCCGTCTCAACGTCATGACCGTCGGAGGTCTCCAGGTCCGCACCTCCTCTGCGTCCCTCCAGCAGTCAACGGTCACTTTGGGTTTTCTCTGCGTTAGATCTTCAGAGAAGGAGACCAGACGCCAGGCAGACAGCTGCTCTGACCCAGCCGCACCGACGTCGTGTTGTTGCCACTCTCCGAGCAAACGCGACCTGCGCCTCAGAGCCATTGGGAAAATAGAATTTGCTCTCGGATCATTAGGTTAATGGACTTTTGCATTTGAGGTGACTCCAACATTCCCTCTCTTTGTGTTCGGCGATGATAAATATGTCGGAAACATTTCTGTTGGCATGCGATCAGTGGGAGACTCGGCACTTTGAAGCGATCGTTCTCCGAGTGCATTGTGGATTCGATTCTGATTGGGTAACGAACACCAACCGAAGTGAGCGCGAACTCAACTGCACCGAAAACGTGATTTGATGTATCGATTTCTCCTTAATTTCATGATACGCAACCATCAATACTGAAGAAGGGTTGTGGCTGCAGGTGATTTCCCATTTTCACCTTTCTCAGTTAATGCACGCAGGAATCCCGGCCCGCACGACCCACCCTCCACACTGTCCACAACATGTGCATTTGGTTCTTCTGAATGCTTACATTGCATGGCCACAGTTTTGTTCATTCCCAATTGGAACAAATCAAATCTTTTTCTGTGATTACCGGTAACGAAAGTGTTGGAAATGACGAAAACAAGTGCAAAGTTGTTTTCAAATGCAGAATACCGTCTGCTGTGTAGGAGTCTCTGTTTCGGCCCAGCTGCAGTCGGTCGTCTGAAGCTGGCGCACGCAAACCCAGGACCAGCGCTGATAATTTGTGGGCGACCGCGGCCAGGTCCCCTCAATTCAAATGATTCTGATAATACTTTCCTCCGCTGACAGGGGTCCATGTTACATTACCGCAATGCTGCGATAACGGCCTATCGGGGGACTAGACCTGAATGAACAAGTACTTTAACGTAGTGCTAGGATTTTATAGACTTTAATCAATGTCTGCGGCCCTTTCTCCACCTCGCTCTCTATTCATGAATGTTTCCACCGAGGCATTATTTGCTTGAGCCTCGCGGTGACTATTGGTGCATTCGCGCCGTTCCTGTCATGATAGGGAACACACATGTAGTCCTGGTCCTATCTGCTGTCTATGAGGCTGACCAAGAGCTTTGTAGTTCGAACCCAAAGCGCTTTGTGCCGGAATTGTGCTTGGAAACCCAGATCAAGGTGAACGACAATGTGGGTCTTTGAAGGGCGGAGGCTTTTCCAGTGAGAGTCAGGAGAATGGTGGGGACGGGCCACAATGCTAACGTGTTTTGTGGATGGCATGGGACCACGGAGCCAGCTGCGTCTGCAGAGGAACCCAACAAAACACGACATGCGCGGCCACAGCCTTTCCCTCCAAACCAGGAAACCACGGCGAATAGACTTCGATTTTTAATTGAAGGTACACACAGAAGATCCAACAAAAGCTGTATTAGCTCTTCGATTTCAGATTCATTTTGCTGAGTTGTTGTCATGACATTTCGATGGCCCGCTCAAAAAAAGTTACCGTGTTAACATTGAGCCGATCAATCTAAATTTTGTACAGCTTCACAAAGGTACAACAGTCAAACCCGGCAATTATCTCGTCATCGACGCCCAACCTGACCTCACCGCGGAATTGGCAACACGCAGCCCAACCAAAGGAAATCGAAATCTGATGGTGAAAAAATATTTGGGGAATAAACAGAGTGTAAATCCACGCACGATGTGTCAACTCGGGTTTCAAGCTTTTGCGTCAAAGAAAACGAAAATGATGTGATGGTGCGGAGAGAGAGGCCAATTGCAACAACACGGCATCTGGGTGAATGGGAACTTGGCTGCCAACCCGATGAGTCCAACTCAATAATATCGAAGTAATTTGAAATCACTTTACTGATACAAAGTCGAGCTGCAGGACGACTCTGTCCCTTTGCGCAGCGATGCTGGGATCAATAGAGGAAAAAAAACCAATCGGATTCAAAATAAGATTCCTCGTCCAGGTTATTACATGTCACCAAAATCAAATCTGGACACAGAATAAAGTCTACGTGTGTTTGGTTGGCTGGTTGGTGGGCTTCGCCTGAGCAGTACTTGTGGACTCCACTCTCTGAGAAGCTTTTCCCTGGAAGCCAGCCGGGAGCTTAGGAGTCGCATGTGATTCTTTGGGTTGTAGTTGGCTTGATTGATGATGCGTTTCTCGTCCGCTGAATGGTTTCCCTCGGAGCTGACCCCGTCAGCCTGCACTTTGGATGTGTAGCTGCCAAGGGAGGAGACGGAGCTCTCACGGAGTATGACAATAAGCCATCCGTTACGCGCTGTGAGGCCACGGAAAAGACGCCGTGTCCCACTCCGTCACACTCACGTCCCGCCCAAAGAGGTCGATAACCCCTCGGCTCACAAGATAAAGAAATCGGAATCCAAAGAGCTTTTGTGCAACACAAGAGCGTGCACTTCCTCCCATAAACTGGGTCACCTGACGCGAGCAAACTTATCGCTTCTGCACCACGATTCATTTTTATCTCTGAAGGCGCAGGGTCGGTTTGGACGAGGGTCAGCGTTCAATCTTTGAAGCTGCGGATAAACGACGTGCAGTACCCCAGCACGGTGAGAAAACACGCCCAGCTTTCCACAACGGACATCCCTGAAAATGATGAGCTGTCGCGGGACTGCAGAAAGCATTGTTCAAAGGGTTTGGGAATTGTGCAAAATGACCCGAAGTCTGTCCGCAGTGCACGCACGTTTGGAACCTGATGTTCCATACCCCGGCTTCTGTGAACTCGGGAGTTGTTGATGTTCGGTTCTGCGGAAACTGACGCCGCCGTACCAAACACGCCGCAAGTTCAGGCCGCAGGTAATAAATGGCTTGAACTACTTTCGTTTCACAAATTACCTGCTTAATGAGCGGTTGCCAGGAGGAAACGCACTAATTAGGCTGTTTATCAAGCCAAAAGGACGCCGCACTACATCACTTACATTTGCTTTCCTCACTTGGAGGCGCAAACCTCAGTTTATCAACACGTGACGCTTGACGTGTCGAGGCTTCGTCCGGATCAGCGGCCGCCGCCGAATGCAAATTCCCTTCAAAGTGGTTGAGCCGCGCAACGAGCCCCCGAAAAAAAAACAACTGCGGAGAATCTTGAGCCGTGACGTGACGTGGCCTCAAACTGGACACAGACCTGGTGCCGTCTGGACATTGAAAAATGTGTGTCTGCTCCCTCGAAAGTCCATGAGGGCGTGCTGTCCAAAAAGAGAAGTCCTTGAGGCAAAACTTCTTTTGCCACCAAACGCAAACAGAAAAACCCTTACCTCACTACATGTTGGTCCAGCAGAGTAACTTCCGTTTTTCCACCGCTGAAGCCTAATCAACAGTCACTAGTTGCGCAGACACGGAGGGACACGACAACATTCCTGGATGAACCCGCCACTTCTCCGGACGCGTTCCCTCCCGATCTGTATCAATTTATGTACAATCAGATTCGATCATCTGGTCCCCACTGCGGAGACCACTTGCAGCTGAATGATGCAGCTGCACAGATAGGACGGGCCTTTATAACAGCTTCTATTGACTCCGCCGCCCCTGCCCCTCGACGCTCGCCATCCGTTTGTGAGAAACTGGTTCTGATTCTTCAAACATCTCTCAGGGTGCACTTGAAAGGAAAGGCATGTCCCGGACACTGCCTCCAGAGACTGTGAAGCCCGTAATGGCTCCGCCTGTTTGCACAAGGTATTTACCAGCGAGTTCCTGATTCACTCTCTGATACTTTAATGTTTGTAATGATCAGGTTTTTCCTTTGAGGAGTTCCAGAAGAGCTTACTCTGAAGATCTTCAGCAGATTTTCTCAAAGAGATATTAAAACGCTTGGAAGTCTGGCTGAGTGCTATGCACTCAAGGTTGACAAAGTCTGACATTTTAATGCACACTGTGTGTATTGAACGTCGTCCTCCTAAAACCCCTTTTCGGCTCTGGCTTTGGAGCAAAAACTTGCGTCTAAAGCTGCGGACATCCATGAATCAGGCACTGTGATCCGCAGTACGTCATTCCCTCCTCATCCAAAAATAACACTCACAGGGCGATTTGCTCCTTTGAAAGGCTCGGGCCGAGGCTGAGGAATCTCACTGACTCGGGGGCGGATCAAGGGAGGGGTCCTCGTGGAGATAGCACCACCCAACACACACATATATATACAACACACACACACACACACTGAAACACACGTCTCCAATTTTGTGTCTTGTGGCGCACCAGGATTGTTTCTTTGTGACAATTTTAACAGAAATGACCAGGGCCCCTCAGCATTGCAAACCTGTTGTCCAAATCCCAGAGCCTCCCCAGCCAACCTGGCCTGTCCCGAAACCTGAGTCGAGGACGGGCCCAGGGCTCTGTAATAGAAACGATAGAGGTCCTAAATGATTCCTGTCTGTGAGATATCCGTTTTAATGACAAAGTATTGATCATTCATCGCCAGTGGATACAGCTGGGAAGCGTCGCTTGGTTGCGCGCTTCACTGAGGCGACGAGAAGCAGCTTCAGCGCATCTTCAACACACATCTCACCGCAACTCTTCTCCGCGTCAGGACAAACAACACCTCAGCTTAAGTCTGAACGCTCTGCTTCAAAGCAGCAGCGCAGACTGTGTTCTCAGAATGAAGAACAAATGGCAATGCCTTGAGTGTGATGTTCTTGTGTGCAAAAGATGAACGGTCCCTGATCCAGACCGTTGCTCGCTCCATCATTTCACTTCCAACGGAACGAACCGGACGTGCTGTGTTGTCCTGTGTACGATTTGCTTCGATGAAGCTGTAAAATATTCACGCGGCAATCCCCGGCATCAGGCCCCACAACCCGGGGGAGCCAGATTCACACCGTGTCCTCTCTGTCCCTTCTGGGTTTCAATTTGCTTGCCTGTGCCCTCCCAAAACTACACAGAACAGTTTTTGAAAATCGTGGTCTCGTCATGACCAAAGAGAATTCGTTGTGTCCATTACGTTCTCAAGAACTCAAAAGGAATTTTTGATTCGACAGTCGAAGATCTGAACTGACCCGCCGTCTCCATTGGAACGAAACTGAGTTTTGTAGCAGTGAAGGAAACTTTGTGAAAGACACATGTTTTGAAATTTACTGCTCAGCTTCATTTATTTGGTTGAAACAGGACTCGGAACACGCACCATCGAATTGAGCTGAACATAGACCGAAGTTAGAAAGTCCTATTTTCCTGTGTACATCCTGCAGCACATGTGTGTGACCTTGCTGAAGCACTGCAATTCCAGTTGAGTTTTTATTGCCTTTTATTTTGAGCAGCACCGGAGTCTTCGTCCGTGGAAGTTCCGCAATGCTTGTAAACACGCAATGCCGCGATCAAATCCCAGCGTGCTGATTCCGGTCAGATTCACGCTGTGCGCGTTTTGTGTTGCATCCCTCAGAAGCCAGTCTTTTGCGACGCAATACGCATTGGATCGCACGGAGACTCAAGAAGACCGGTGTGACGAAATGCCCAGACACCCGAAATGGGTACCTCCATTCAATTCTCACTTGAAATGGTCAGACACTCATCAAAACTCCGAGTGTCCTGTGCGAACTGATATCAATGTGTGAAATGAGCAGGGAACCTTGAGGGCAGGAATCATGTAGCCAGACTTGCCAGACCCTCAGCAGAGAGCCTTCACCCCATGTCAGAAATTTGGGGGGGTCTCCTCATTTCGTCCCCCGGGTCAATCCAGTGTGAAACAGGCTTCGCAGTGCGGGATGGTTTACGAGTCCATGCACAAGTGCAGCTGCATGATCCCGGGACTGTTGTGACAGCATATCTGAATGGGTCTCACCGTACATCATACCCCGCCTTCATCGTTAAACGGATACACCCAATGTCAAAGGGACCATAACTATGAATGGTTTCAACTCGAATCGCAGTCTCCGTGAAAGAGCCGCGTTCGCACTCGATTTGGACGCGCGCAGAAGCCGGTCAATAGGAAGGCGCCGAAGAGCTCTCTCACGTCTCAATGCTGTTCCGAACCTTTGAACCACGTGTACAGCTCACAGGAAGCAGATTTGGTGGAAGAGGCCTTGAACCCCTTTGTGCTAAGGAGAACAAAGGACATCAGAGAAGACGAGATGCTCGGTCCAAGGTTTTGGTCTCAAGGCTCCTTGGTTGGTGAGGCCTCAATTGGGTTCCTGTGTTGAATCTATTGTCGTCCATTTGCCTGGGTGCAAAAAGTTGAAAACTTTGATTCATCGCTTGTTCCATCTCCGGAGTGGGGACTTGGAATGCAGTGAGCGGTTGACAATGTTGGCCAACAGTCGTCTGTTTGCCAACACCAGAAGGAAAGTGTTTGCGAAGTGATCAAAAGATCTGCTCGGGAGAGTGTCCACTTGTTTGTGAAATGTACAAACATTGAGCAATCCCGACACATCCAAAGCTGTGACCTGATTGAATTTTATGTCCACTGTATGCAAACGCCACCGGACATGCAAATAGGAAATCACCTCGTGGTCCCCTGAAGGCTTCCAGATTCACTGTGCGCGAGTTTCATGTGCGATGTCTTTTCAACCTCGACTCTGATGAATGGGAGATTGAATGGAAAGGGATGAGACCATAAATATCTGGATGAGAAAGAAGGCTCTGCTTCTGTGATGCATGGCTCACAGACACGGAATCCACTTTGCCATTGTAATGAATCGATTACGTTAACATCGACCTCTCAGTTGCCTTCAGGAGCTACATGCATTGAGAGAAATTGGAGCCACGCACTATCTTTGTACAGAAAGCTTTCTGGAGGAAAAATACAAGATTGATCTTCCGAAGTTGGCCTCAGATGCGACCCGAATGTAACTAAAGTTTGTCACTGTGGCAGATCCACCGATCTGGTGGATAAACAGCCCGACGGGTCACACAGGAAATCTTCCGTTACTCGCTTGGGCGAATGTATCCGGTGTTGGACATCCGCTCCAAGTTGTAAAACACCTCTGCACAGCGATATATCCGTCCAGATTCTCGTATGTCCCCGATGCATTTTCCCGCATTGTGGGAAGTCCAGTTGGAAAAGCTGAATGAAGGTCAACCAAAACAGAATGGAAAGACCTCAACCTGAACATTTTATGTGACTATCGTATCTGGAGTTGGACCTCTCTCATCTCGGTTCAAATCCTGAATCCACAAACGACTCTTCTCAGATCTGCCGACACAAAACCCCCGGGACATTTTTTGAGATAAATTTCAACCACGTGTCACGTGATTCACGTGCATCTGTTGAGTCCATTGAGTTGTCCTTCTTCCAGGCCTGGTTCCCCCACTCACTCACATCGGGCTCCACACTTTTTCAGGTTGTGAGCGTCGAGCCTCAAAGGAGCCGTTTGGCGGGGTTTGGCCCGAGGCTAATCACGGAGTCTCGGTAACGAGAGTTTCACCAGCTCCGGGCGAGTCGCAGGAGCCTCGAACCGGGTTGATGTGCGACTCATCTGTGGCTCCAGGAACAAGGCTTCCACAGAAACACAATCTGTCTTGGTCAGTTTCATACCAAAATCGATGTTCAGGAATCCTTTTTTGGCTGCAAGATGGTCGTGGACAAAATGTTTCATCGTGTGTTCTGAACAATTCAAAAGTTCCCTTTTCTTCGTTTCATGCCCACGAACAATGCAGCTTCAAAGCACCCATACTTCTCCACAATTTGCCTCTTTCTACATTCAACAGACTCGTCTTAAATTGTCTTAATTTAATCAATTCTCTTCATAAATAAAATTTCAAGTCATCGATTTTTTAAAGTAGAAGTTGGAGCTTACATCACCGAGCATAATGAGAGTGAACAGAATTACACGCGGAGAGAGGAAAGACGACTTCCCCGCAGCACGCTCACTACACACTGAGCTCGTGTTGCCTTTTTTCTCCGCGCACAGCTCTCCCAATCAACCGAGTTTACTTCTCTGAATCACTCAGCACTTTTCCTCTTTAAGTCGATCATTACAGGCAATTTATGACAAAGATCAGGAAGACATTAATTTTCTTGGTGGAACTGCAAAAAGCAAGCTTGTCACATTACGTGTTTTTTATTGTGCGCCGCCAAATAAACTTTTTTGTCGATGAGCCCAACGCCCCACATCGAGGCCAAGGCACGTGTGTCTGAACCGCTGCATCTGTGTCCGAACGCTGACACGTTTCCTCTCCTCGGATCTTTATCCTTTGTTCGATTCCGCATCAGAAGGCTTGGGCCGAGGCCGGAAGTTGGTAGGAATGCAGGGAGCGTCCGCATGGTTCGCTTCCGATCAAGACACATACGTTCGGCTGAAAGGTTTTGCTGCTTTCTGAGCTCTGAAAAACAAATGTCACAGAAAAAATGCGTATGGCGGTTCCTGAACAGACGAACGGTCGGTCCAGTCGGCGATTGTAAGACCTTGTCTCCGAAAGTTCCATTTGGGTTTGTTCTCGTTTCAGAGAAGTTCTCTCTTGTTGCCAGTTGCCATTGGTCTCTTCTTCAATGGTGTCGTGTGTGTGTGTGTGTGTGTGTGTGTGTGTGTGTGTGTGTGTGTGTGTGCACGTGTGTACGTGTGTGCGTGTGTTAGGGCGCACCAGGTGAATACACGCGTACAAATCCGCCCGGGGTTGCAGCTGCACGCCAGCAGCACCCAGGACAACGGGTGACAAACACGTGTCGTCGCTGCCCACAAACGGCGTTTTGATGACGATCGGACGCCGTGTGATTTACGTATCACGTGATCACGTGATGCGGCGTGTTCCCCGGGCCTTTCCGGGAGATAAAGCAGCGTCGAGTTGATATTTTGCAGCTGATGAACCCCATTCATACGATAGCTTCAGATGTCATCAGCTTTACGAGGCCGCATTGAACAGTCCCAGCGACGCAAAATGGAGCTGGCGAGCGCTGTATTATCCGCCTCTGAAACACTCCGTTGTCCTTGGAGGTGATTCCGTGGTGCTTACAGCAAAAATAACTTCAATACCTCGGATGTGTATCATCAGTTCATCCTGATAGGTGTATGGAAAATGAGTGTAGAAAGGTGGAAAACATGGTTTTACTTCTTTTCATCCAGTCCCAACGCAATGCAGCTGTCCCAGGAGTACAATCTGTTTGAAAGTGACCCAAAGTGTAGTGCATGACAAAAATACTCCAGTCATATGGATAGAGCAGTGACCGTCTTGCACTGGGTCAATCGCGGGATATCTGTGAACACTCCAGCGTGATTTGCTGCGCTCTTTCAACTTTCCCTTGCCAATTTTGTCCAAATGAAATTGCATTGGAATTGCGTGTTTGTTTTCTGGAGAAAGACTTGTTGACTTTACTCTCTCAGAAGCCACGATAGTTGATCTGTGTGCGACAACCGCCCGTGCAGGGTTGTGGCGTTCGTTGTTCATTTTTGTTTCGCAGATGGGAGCAAACAGTGGTATCGATGTTGTGTGATTGGGATTGATTGTGGCGTCACCGATCATTGCTTGACAGCAATCATCATCGGTACCTTTCAGATGTGACAAACTTTCACTCAGACATCAATTTCTTTCAATTCTCAGTCAAACATCAACAAAGGATGGCTGTTTGCGCGCCCCACGGGCGGACGACATGAACACGAACCTTCAACATCAATCAGTGGCGCATTAAAAAAACCAGAGCAATGTTTGAGTGACATGTGACAGAAAAATTCGAGATAAAGTGTTCCGAAATTGAAGCTGTCATTCAAACGTTGTTGAACTTTGATCTGCACAACTCCAGTTTCGAGCGAACAACGTCATGATTTTGAAGCTTACTGTGATTTCAAAAAGTCGTTTTTGAAGGACAAGCCAAACTTTTTGATGTCTCTTGTGTTGTCATCTGGCTGCACAAGGAGATGGCAAGCGATCAAAACGGCTTCAAACCGGCTTTCAAGTTCACGACAGCTGCATTAACTTGTTTGAACTGAAGCAGCCTCTTGAACAGAGAACCAAAGCGCGGCCAATCAAGCGGAAATAAATCAGAGAGACGTTGATCAGACTCAGCTTCTCTCTTCTGGCTTTTCCCGGTACTCGAGAAACGTATTTGGTGTCTTGATTGCGTTGATTGACTGTCGAGAGGGGTTTGGAGCACTCGCCGAAGTGCCGTCCTTGTCGAAGGTCAAAAGGCCACACACACTGGAGACAGGAACGTTTCGGGCCCCGCCATCCAGGATGTCCTTTGATGCATTGTTTCCGACCACAATCCATTGTGGAGAGGGCAGTTCGAGAGAGTTCTGAAAAGCTACTTCGAACTTGAAGAGGAGTTCGTCGCCAGCGATCCATCGTGTGTGTAATCCGAGTCTTCCTGCGCAAAACTGTGTGTGATGCTTCACCAATGCTGCATAAGCTCAAGGAAACATGATGGATCTGCCCTGCTCCAAGAGACTGTCGTGTTGACCATTTCAGAAAATGACCATGAGGCTTGAGGTTGTCTCAGTCTCATCCGCAAAGCCTCCGCGCAGCCGGCAGAGGTTGTTTTCTTGCGTCAGATAAGAGCACGGAGTGACGTCCCTCGCTCTATTGTCAAGGGATTTTCTCGCTAGATGTTCTTACATCGTTTAATATATTGATCGGCTTATCTGCGATGTCCACACAGCCTTGGAACATGTCATTTCATTTCTTGCTATTGATCTTTGCTCGTTGTGTACGACGCGTCAGGCGGGCGGCGTGAGTCGTGCGTGCGATCCCTGCAGGTCCCGACTCCCCCCGACCCGGGCACGCACACATCGCCCGCTCCACACCAAGACAATAGAAAACACCCCAATCACTCTTCATGTAGTTTCCTCTCGTTTTTGCTGGTCTTCCCTTCTTCGGGTTTCTTTTTGTGGCCACAAAAAATGGGAATGGTGGCAGTTTTCAGATTTGCATTCGCATGTATACTCGCAGAACCAAGTTGTGTTCGTCTGAAGATGTGCTGATCCCGCAGTGTGTTGGGTGTGTGCAGATGTGTGTTCGGTTCAGTTCAGTTGGGTGCCCCACACCTTTTTCCTTCGGTCTTTTCTCCGTGCAATCGACGAGGAGAAGCGCCAGCTGAACGCACCTTGATCGCCTCAGCTCAGCGCATCCCAGGATTTGTTCATTTGAGAGATTTATCGCCACCCACTGCGGAATCCTTTCAAGAGCTTCCCATTCTTCGGGTGAGTGGCAGACAACAAGTGCATTTGTTGCAAGGTGTGTTGACCTTGTGTTGGGATTGAACAAAATGCTGCTGATCCAAAGCGGAACTTTGGTGTCGACCAAGTGAATCCAGATGAGAGTCGTGTGCCTCGGCTGTGGACCTCATGTCCTTTGGAGTCTCCACAAGTGTGAACAGCAATCCGTGCCGTGATCTCTCCTGCAACTGAAACCTATAAAAACCATGAAGGTCCCTTTCCCTCCATCACTTGACCGTCCTCTGATTGCAGCTTTCTTAACACTGATTCGATCTACAAGAGTTTTCCATTGAAACTTACCGGGGCACGAAGCCAAGGGCTCTCCAGTGAAAAGTCTGGTGTTAAAGTCGGGGGCAATGAAACTGAACTCGAAAGCTAATAAGCTGAAAGGCTGTGGTAGTCATGGGGTTGGTCCAGTCTCCGTTGGTTTCCACAGCAACAACTTGCTTTCCTCCATCTCAGATCAACAACTTCGCGCTCTCTGGACTTTTTGTGCAAGGATAAGAATTTTGGAAACTGTGAAGTCTCCAAAAAGTTTGCATTGAAACAAACACAGCGGGATATGTATATCTCTGAGCCAAGCAGTGTCGAGGAAATGCAACACTGTGCAAGGTTGCAGTTGGCCTGGAATCTGTCATGACGCAATCGGAAATGAACAGACACGGAACCTTGGGGGCTGCTGAACCAGGGACAGTTATCAAACCTGCGACGTCGGGCACCGTTGTCATAGCAACGCTTCTCGCAGAAATAATTGTTTTCCAGATATTATGACAAATTGCCCTGGAGAAACTGATAGTCATGCAGCCTAGTTTGAAGTGGGGGCTCCAGACTGCAGAAGTCGCGCATCTGAATGTGCGTACACGACTCAAATCAGATTCTCTACACCTCTTGTTGGACTTTCCCTGTTGCTCACAAAGTTCAATCTTTTCTGAACCAGAATAAGTGGTGCTTCATCACCAGCAGGATAACATCACAATGCAAGCTGGATAGCTGCGAAGTTTGGACACGGTTTGAAGTAGAGCGCAACCCGGATGATTTCCCCCGCCACGCAACACCAGACAGTAGATCATAAAACTCCGGGCAGCGAAACCAAATTTGCCTCGACAAATGAGGTTTAAATTTGATTTTGTTTTTGGTGGAGGAAGATTAAACGAAGCGTTCGCACCGAGTCGAGACAACCGCTGCCGCAGCTGGCCGAGGGAGTCTTCAATACAGGCGAGACCTGTGAGAGGAATACACCTTTCTTTTGCTGTGGCCAACCAGCTCTCTTTTCTTACTGTGCCTTCCAATTTCTTGCGTTGCGTTTGATAAACTCATTTCAACACAAAAAATGTCGCGTGAAGTTTCTCAGAACGACGACGCTGCGTCATCCTGTCAGGTCGACATGGCAACTGATCAGTTTGGCCAAGTATCACTTCGTCTCGAATCACTTTTCGCCGGACGCTGCGATTACCACAGCTTCCAGACAATGAATCCACGTGCAAAATCGTGACTGACGTTCATCCACCCTGTCCACACATGCCGAGGCCAGAAGGATCACAGAAACATGTCCCAAATTTAATCTCAGAAAAGCCATTGATCAATCAAAGGCAATCGTGCAAAAAGCCTTTCCGTTGGATTTGGCTTCCACCTGACTTCTGCGTGTTTCCAGGCATGGATCTGGGGAGACAACACCCAAAGTTACTCGTGTGGATTGAACCCTTGTCTGGGTGCATGCCTTCTTCCTTGATCAAGTCTTGGATCCTCCCGTGGTCAACGTGCATGCGAGGTCACACTGGGGGACGCAGCTACATGCAACACAATCGACATGATTGCATCTGTGGTCACATCTGCACAATCTTCCAGAACTGTCACTGTCAGCCAGGACGGCTACGCGTCAGCTTCTTCTTTCTGCCTTGTAAGGTGGGTGGGGGGTGGAACTTTGAGAAGAACTTTTCTTCGATCCTCCGGCCAATTTCAAGTTTGCTCTTGTGAGAGAAAAACACCACTGGTCTTCTGGAGAACCTATTTGCTGTAATGGTTTAAAAGTTGCGGGAATTGAGTCTTCAGAGGATTCGTCTCTGCTTGTTCCAGCGGAGAGGGACAAATGGGTTAATGAAAGTCGCTGCGGTGTGCGCTGCTGTCATGGAGCTGCGGTATTGTGTCAGTGCAAGACACAGAAAACAATTGAGCTTCTTTTTGTCTCTCACACGTTCTGAAGTGTACACAAAAGTCGGTAAAGCACAACGTTTAAACTCCGTGCTGCGGTCAAAAGAACCGAGTGTCTCTTGCGCCCTAGAAACCTGAGGCAATGGAGCTGGACTGTAACACGAGACGAGGCCTTTGTTTCCGTCAAACAGTCACTGCGTCGTCAATGTCAAATTGAAACAAACTGCGTTCCTGGGTTTGGTTTCAGTCTCCCTTTGGATGCCAAGGTGTCTTTGTCGCCAGCGTGCATGCAGGACATGCGTGATTACCGAAGTAAATAACGGGGTCCAGCGCGTATAACCTGTCTCCTTATTGCCACTTTGAAGGGAACTGATCGGCTTCGGCGGGACCTGACCTCACGCAGCCAGTACCATCATATCCCCACCGGAGTTATGTTTCTATCCATCAATTTTGAACTGACATAATGTGGGCGCGAATGGACCCTCTGCCGAAGCCTACAAAGGCTCAGACTATTAAATCCGTAATGTTTGCTCATTTTAGTGTCAAATGAAACCATCATGTGGGTTACGAGGGTCTTGGTTGGTCAATAAAGAAAGTGACCTTCTTGGACAGTCGACACAAGCACTGATTACAGGGTTATCTCCCCTCGGTGTCGTACATCAGCTGCTTCTCTGTTGATGTGAGTTGCAACTTTCAACGCGCTTTTGTAGATCCAGTATGTGAATTGTATCCAGGAGATCCGACCCTGGAAGAACATTGACGCACAAGTTTCGCAGGCCAAACGTGTGTGTGTGTGTGTGTGTGTGTGTGTGTGTGTGTGTGTGTGTGTGGGTGTGTGTGTGTGTGGGTGGGTGGGTGGGTGTGGGTGTGTGTGTGTGTGTGTGTGTGGGTGGGTGGGTGTGGAGAGTCACATGTAATTTCTCAGTTGGACTGAGCCCTGGAACGTCCCTCTGAATCCGCGGTCGACACGGAACCTGATTTGTTGAGAGGACGGAGGAGAAACACTGATGAGAAGCTCTGACGTCGCGCGCTGCATGAGGCGCGGGGAACCGGTGCCTCGCAGCCGAGGAAGCCGTCCAGAACCAGCCTGTTTTGAGCATAATTATGTCACGCAACTAGAGTAATAGAATCACACGCACACACAGGGAGCAGGTTTCCCTGGACTTTCACCCAGAATTAGCTTCCAAGCCAAGGGAGCAGGTCCACCACCGTCCACTCAGGTTGTACAGCATTCTGGAGCAGCGACCAAGCACACACCTGACACCAGGGCCGATGTCGATTTCAACAGACAGGTAAATGCAGTCTCAAAGGGCAAATCCGAACTTTGATCTTCAAGCCCAGTTGATTCAGATGAACCGAACAAAATCCACCTCACCCAATGCCCAAGCAATGAAAATGTGTGTGCTCTGGATTTTGAACAGAACAGGACTCGGGACAAGCTGTGTGCGAACAAACCGATCCAGGGTGTGTGCGACGTGACGTGTGGCGAGTCCAGTGGCTTTGCTTCTTCACTGACACCACAACAGCATACAAAGGCCACGCCGCAGAAGGACTGAAGGAACTTGGTCTGAACCGATGTGCTCGGAAAAGCCAGTCCTTCACAGCTTTCTCCAGATCAACACAGCTTGGGATTGAAGCTACCCCCTGTGATCCTTCCACTGTGGATCTGTGTGAACCACGTTACGCAATCAGTGATATCCTGGGCGGAACGTGACCCTGACGGACGCGCCGCGACCCGGCCGAGCTTCGAACCATCCATCCAATTAGAGAGCGCCGCCCCGACGCCGCGTTCAGGTCGACACGGCAACAATCCCGCAGGACCTGTTTGCTTGATAACCCTGCACTTTAGTTAACGAACATGGCTAACAACTAAATCAGCTGCTTCTCAGGGTAAATTTGGATGTATTTCAGGATGTTCTCGATGTTATCTTTGGGTTTACTGGGATCAGCCTCGTAGCTTTGCCGGGGGTTTTCAGCTGAGTGGCTGTTAAGTCTTGGCGTCAACTGCGAAATCTGTCACCCAGGTCGAACAACCTGCTGGTCACAGGACGGAGTGTGCTTGTTCCCCTCTTGGGTGGATTCACATTTCGTCCTGAATGAGCCAAGAGCCATACACCAACGGCTTCGAAGGAAGCCTGCCATGGCAGAGAAAGAGGACTCTCCAACTCACAGCGCCCCAAGAAACACAAGTTGACACTCAAATCACGCGAGGCTCCAGGATCATCTGGTGCGTTCCTCATCCACTCTCAGTTTACCAACATCAATTTCGCTGAGAGCCTGGTCCACTGACCCACTTTTGCGTTCCAGCCTCAGATAGATCTACCTACTCCGATAGCTCGTACTTCATGTCCACTTGGCGCAGAATTCATACACGGCTCATGCATTGTGCGTCGCTCAATTGATCGTGATGATGATGGTTTCTTCTTCATCAGGACCCAGTTCACACTCCGCGCTCCACCAATTTACATGGCTGATGAGGACCAGTCGACAAACACGTGCGGTCCTCCTCATCTGACCGTCACAAGAGCAAAATGAGCTGCTTGATCTTACTTTCAAGCAGACACTTCGAGTTTTTCAGTGACATTTTGAATCTGCGAATATGTCACTCGCACGCACACACGCAGAGGTCTTTGTGGAGTCGACGAAAGTAATTCAATCATTGGCAGTGGTTTTGAGTCTGCGGACGCAGAAAAATGTGTGGGGAGAAAATCACGACGTCATCGGGTGTGAAAAACTTTGTTGAATCAAGTGTCAAATGCTGCAATATCCACTCAACCTGTCGGATTATTTCCAAGGTTTCTATCCTCACCTCTTCGTTCAAAATTGTAACTTCACCCGGTACGATTTTTACAGCATCTGATCTTTTGAAATTGCTCGCTCAATCTGGCACTTCCACTCTGAACCTTCTCTGTCGGACAAAGCGAACCCCAGGTTCATGTAATCAACTTCAATATGGCCTGTGATGTAGGAGATAGTCCATTGCGCTGGACGTTAATGATAAATAGAATTATATTTAGCAGAACCGCAGCTGATTCTCGTGGTGGTCTGGGTCCTTTATCAGCGATCGCAGGCAAAGCTCGGGCAGAAAAAATAATATCCTCATTCCAGGCAGCGCGTATGGTTTTTGTTCCCAACAGAGTGGCCTGCTCTTTTTCAGTTCTGTTTTTTTCTTCGACCTGCTCCACAAAAGGACTCGGAATTCTCAGCCATGCTTGGTGCGCATGTTTCAAGCTGTGAGGATTCCAGGGAACCTCGTCACAGCTGGGGACCAAGGCTGTACATCACCCACCTGGCTTGGCAGAACATGGCAAGATTGACCCAAATGTCTTGTCCTCCGAGACTTACCTCATTTAAGTGTTGCTCGTGTGAAGAATAAATCCGGCATTTCAGGCCATCCGAATTGGATCCCTCAAATAAAGCATGATTAACTGCCACTTAAGAAGTGCAGTTTGAAAGCCCTGAACACAGTCTTGGTCGGTGTAACGTTGCGTTTTATTGTGCTTGATTGTGCATGCGGAGATTTAGGGTCGTGTCAGGCGGAAACCCAACTCGTGTTGGCGGTTCTGCATTGCCATGGAGACGAGATCTCAGCTGGACAGAGATCTCAGGCGGGCGGGCAGTCGCAAAATCGGATTTGATGGAGATCCACGAGAGCGTGGGGAGGAGCGAAGCGACAACTTGTTCCGCCCGCTGCATGCGCGCGCAAACCGGGAAGGTTGGAAATGAAGGAAGAAATTATTTTGCGGATATAAAATGTCTACTTTGGCAGTGGCTCTTGGAAACTTTCTGTGAAAAGTGCCTGCAGTGTTCTGTTACTTTGATGGCTTGTGGCTCTTCTCAAAAGAAACTTCACCGAGCCAATGAGAGGCAGCTGACAACTTTGTACGGCTAATTATGACATGTTCTCGATGTTCCCCTGACAGGCAGATCTTTACTTCTCTGAGCGATCAACTTGTGTAATGAGCTCAGGCCTAGTTAGGAGAGACATGTCCCGAACAGCGATTATTTGGGTAATAATGAGACACTTCTCGCGGTCACTGAGAACCAGCCGTGGTGTTTATTGCTGCTTTCCCTCATTGAGGCCTGACACGCAATGAACACATCGCGACCCTTCTCTTCTGTTGACCGACTAAAAGCAAGCAAGGACACAAAACTTGGTTCAGAGGGGATAATCCCACCTGCTCAGCAAGATAAAATACGGTGCTTTCATCTGCAGACCCACGTACTTACTTGGACTTGCAGGTGTCCATGCAAATCGTGCATGGCGAGTACATGTTGGGATTTGAACTGTTCTTCCCCCCACCCCCCCGCGAAAAGAAGGTGTCCGGGTGGCGGGCGATGACGCAGGAACATCATCCTCCGGGAAGGAAGAGAAGCACTCCTCCGGGAATCCAGGGGCACAAAGAGATACATCTGACTCACACGGCAAACAAATCAACCTTCGTTCAACGGCAAATGAGGCGTCTTCAAACAAGCTTTCTGGTAGAGCTGCCCTATTCCTGGGGGCCCTTGTCTCCACCACGCAGGTCCTGAATTCGCCCAGACACCGACATGAAAAACCAACACGAATCCAGACACTGCATAAATCTGCGTTAAACTTTCCTCTGGCCGGATGTGGAAACCCCCAGCACAACTGTTTGCAGACTCCGGAAGTCCTTCATGGACTAGAGCGCCGACTGTTTAGCACTTCCCTCCGATCATCCGCCGCTGATCAGCATTCCACGCACAGTCAAATTCCCGACTTGGGACAAATAACTTCAAAGCATGGTATTCTACTTAATGGTGACGCTAAAAGCTCCCAATGTAAGCAATACACTGGTGCTAAAACTCTTTATGACCAGGCCTGGAGGACGAGGCAAATCGCATGGGTGCTCGAGAGCCTCCTCTCTGCGTCTTCTCATCTGCGGTTCCCGAGGTCTGGTCTGAATGCGCAGGAAGAAGCGAAGGGCCGGATCACTGCCCGTCCGAGCGGCCGCGAAGCCTCAGTATTCACCACACGTCATCGCGATGTTCTTCAGAGAGGAATAAAGCTTTGCAATGCTACTAATTTGCAAGTACAATTTATTTCACATAAAACACAGGCTTTCAAGAGACCGCAGCACTTTTTTGCTGCGACAGACACCGTGTGTCGAATGGACATGTTCTTTTTACCCCTGGACCATGGAGGACCGGAGCACACAAAAAGCGCCGTGCTGTACACTCGTACAGGACACAAGGTTCTCGAGACCTGTGGTCCCAGTGTGTCACGTTGTTTCATCCCTTTACGAGAATGGAATCCATGACTTTGGTTTGCGTCTTGCGCTGGCGCGAACTGTGCAGAACAGGGAAACAGTCACAAAACGAGACAGTCACATCGTTCTTGATTCTTCAACCGACCAGAGGTTCTGCTTCAGCTGGTTGAATGCGAACAGCAATGTACTCGACCAAAGTGCAATTTCTATGCTAACTGTGCCCAAGGCACTCCACCTCACAACCTTGAGAAAGATCTTTCACAATGCACCGAGTCTTTGTTTTTCTTGCTTTAAGAGCACCAAGCAACTTTCAGTGAAGACCGCAAACAAGGTTAATTTGTTTGACAGAAATGAAAATACCCCCGAATCAATCATCGAAGGAAGTTTTTGCAACGTCGTCACGATTGGAGCGGGATCAATCATACGAGTGCAGAAATGGAGACCTGACGAGAATAGATCTTCTTTGTGCTGCTGCCACAAAGTTGAGTTGCAGGTCTGTTGAACTAGGGAGTCCGCTTGCCTCAGATTTTGCAACCCTGGATCACTGACCACTTCTGACGTTAGTCTGGTCGATACTTGATGCGCCATGTGCATCGACGGAGACAAGGCTGGGAGCCCCCGCCTCCGGCCCAACCCGCGACGTGCTCCGCGAGTCTGACCCGAGGAGATAGTCTGAAAGGTTTCCTGTTTTCAAAGTTGCAAGTGCGACCAATATCGATCACTTGTCCAACACCGGCCACTTTCCCCTCAACTCTGCAATTTCTATTATGGATGGAATGGACGTCAGCAACTTCCAATCAGGACCTTCTGGCAATGCCCATGGCCACTGCAAAAAAGCCCGGGCTCCTTCGATTGCGTTGACTTGTTGAATTTTCCATTTGGAAAGCTTCAATCATTTCTCTTTCTGCCTGAATTTCCCTTGACACATGTTTGACGGTCTTTTGCTTGAGATTCGGAAGTCCTCGTCTGGAATCTACTTGTCTTGGTTTGGAACGAGAATTGCTGATGTCCAGTTCCTGTGAAGTCCTCGGCCCACGCAAGTTCTATTTTGTGTGGACTGTCTTCTCAACTTCGCCTGCTTCCAGATGCACACAGCACTTCCCACTGTGACTGTGTCGTGCACAGGACATGTCCTTGGGGATCCCTCCCCTCGGGAAGGGTCCGTGACAAGGCCGTGTGACGGACAAGGCTTCCCTGAAACCGACCCAAGCTGTTGCCAGCCTCGACAAAAGGACCCTGTCAAATCGGCTGACAAGTATGATAATAGAAAGAGTCAATATCGTCTTATCTCCTCCGATGTGAGGCCTGAGATCAATCTTGCGTGCAGAATCCCAAACAGGAACCCGCGGCCTGATTTAACGGCCACTCAGCCCCGTGTTCAATAAATCCGCGGGTGTCGATCCTTCCCTGATACGTAGCGATGAGCCTCTTGCTCGACGGACCTCAAACTTCTTGACATGGACGTCCAGGTTCAGCTGTCTCCAGGTCTGCACAGCTTCAGAATGTTGGCATTTCTTTTTTTGGTTGCGAACGAATCACATTTGCGTGATTTTGATGAGACCGAGAGGATGTGTTTGTCTGGTTGGGGCACCAGGCTCACAACTTTGGGTGACATTCCTCGTGGTTTGTTCTGAATGACTACACCTGTGCCCGTGCAAACTGAGAATCCTGTGTGTCATCACGCAGTATGTGTTTGCGAAAAAATAAAATCTCCGGGAAAAGAGATCCAGTTCCGTTGTTGTGTCAAATTGAGGACACCGGATCTTGTCGGGGGTTCTCCGCTCGTTTTTCATCCTCACGATGTGGCCGCGCGGGGCCAGACCGACTCCATTCATCCGCCGTCCCTTCTCTCCTCGCGGACAGTGCAATTTACCCAAAACGGAACCAGTTACGCTGAGATGTAAACAACGTGGACCAGGGATCAGAGACGTACATCACTTTGCGTCACCTATTTGTTGGACACGGGTCTAGGTGGATTTCAATTAGGAGAAGCGCGCGTCTCCCACCCCCACCACAATTTTCCATTGAGTTGCACTGATCCGATTGTGACCGCGGCAAATTGGATTTTGACTCAGTCTGAGGAAGTAGCTGAGGAAATTTCATCTGAGTCGGGATTCAATCACTTTGCCCATAATTTACAGCTGGAGGTAGGTGGGTCGCTGTCCTGAGCACAGATGGGGAAGGAAAATAGAATGAAAATGTTTGTCTCTCAAGGCAACCTAGCACCACCGACCTGCTCCAGCGGATCCAACAGGTCCATAGAACCAGAGGACCAGGTCACCCAGGGCTCCCCAGCCCCCGCGAAAAATTTAACTTTTCGCGTTTTACTCTCAAGATGTGCCATCGGATGCCACTTTTGGCATGAACACGAGTAATTCCATTGGAAGTTGAACTTGGGCCTTTCTCTGGCTCCCAACTCCTCCGTCCTGGATCCCGCGGAGACGCCATGGCACCAGCAGCACTGAAACAGCTGCTGCGCCCAGTCCACGCGTTCAATCATTATCACGCGTTGCTTTTGGCTTGTGATTTGATGCTTGGAGGAGTTGCCAAAAGGCAAATTCACGCCTTTAATCATTTTCAGCTGCGGACAAGCTGCCCACGGCCAAAATAAATATTTCATAGTCCTGGTTGAACTCATTGAAACACTTCGGATGTGTTGCCATAAATTGTGGACGTAACGTGCAGCTGGGGGCAGCGGTAATTGACGGCGTTTCTGAACCCATTTTACCAGTTTTGTCACCACGTTCTGCAGTCGCTTCCTGAGAGCAGATGTTGGTGACAATCAATCTGCGTCGTGTGCTGCGCGCCGCGGGGGGAGCCAGCGACGGGAACATGTGCAGTGGAGGGAGATACGTACCAGCGCGTGAATCAATAGGGAGTTTCGTCAAGTAACACCACAAACGTGTACGTACACGTAGCTCTTTTTTTGCATTGTTCTTCTACAGCTGCCTTTACTTTTGCAGGCCAGTTGTTTGGAGACTTCCTTATTGTGATTCTGTTTTGAATAGAGTGGTGTAATAGTTGGTTGAACAAGAGGACAGAATTTCTTGAAGGTGTGCTACGTTATCTCATGACGTGACAGTGATGGAAGCTACATTTTTGGCAAA